>Ga0181590_10003442_pt1 | contig 13205 bp, 11 predicted proteins | sample 071ome_34_FD_132446 | JGI IMG/M metagenome (GOLD analysis project Ga0181590, IMG submission 132446) | Coastal salt marsh microbial communities from the Groves Creek Marsh, Skidaway Island, Georgia - 071411BT metaG (megahit assembly) | ecosystem: Environmental > Aquatic > Marine > Intertidal... | reverse complement strand
TTCGCCGGTGTGCTGAAAATCGACACCATCGATGACGCCTTTGGGCTTGGCGGTGACAAAATTACCACTCACGACGCGAATGCGGGCGCCGTGCATGGCCGACCCGGGAATGCCGACCGACAACAAGGATTCAATATCGGATTTCACCATACCAACCGCTGCTTTTACGGCGTTCAGAGCCGATCCATCGGTAATGCGAAAACCCTGATGAAAATCACTTTTGATCGACAGCGTGGTTAACACCGCATCGATCTGTGGTCGTGCGCCGTGTACCAGCACCAGTTGCACGCCAAGGCTGTTAAGCAGCGCAATGTCCTGAATTACGTGGGTAAAGTTAGCATGAGCGATGGCGTCCCCTTCGAACATAATGACGAAGGTTTTGCCGCGGTGGGCATTAATATACGGCGACGAATGGCGGAACCATTTCACGTAGTCGCTGTTATTTAATGCATTGCTGGTGTCGTAGGGGGCGGCTTTCTGATCGCTCATCGGGTTGTCATCGGGAATCAATAATTACCGCAGTGTATCACTGCAAACAAAACTCTTTAATCAGCTGGGACAGTAAATCGACGCATGGCTGAATCTGATCGTGTGCCAGGTATTCATCGACCTGATGCGCCTGATCAATATTGCCCGGGCCAAGCACCAGCGTTTCGATCCCCAGCTGCTGCAAAAATGGCGCTTCGGTGGCAAAAGCTACCGCTTCACTGCTGGCGCCGGTGAGTCGTTCACAGGCTTGCACGATGGCGCTGGAGCTGGCGGTTTCAAACGGGTTCACGCCGGGGAATAAGGGTTCAACTTCCAGCTCTACCTGATGCTGTTTCGCCACCGGCGTTAACCGGCTGCGAATTTCTTCACGCAGGTCGTCATTACTCATGCCGGGCAGGGCGCGCAGATCAAACGCCAGCTCACAGCTGCCACAGATGCGGTTAGGGTTGTCGCCACCATGAATACAGCCAAGATTCATGGTGGGGCTTTGTACGGCAAAATGGGCATTCTGAAAATTCTGCGCCAGATCGTTGCGGATATTCATCAGCTCGCCCATCACCGCATGCATCGCGTCCATGGCGCTGATTCCCAGGGCCGGATTGGATGAATGACCGGCCCGCCCGGTCAGCCGTACATTTTCCATCATAATGCCTTTATGCATCCGAATCGGTCGCAGGCTGGTGGGTTCACCAACCACGGCGTAGCGTGTTTTGTTACCGGGTTTCAGAGCATTTTGTTGCGCCAGTGCGCGGGCGCCCGACATTGAGCTTTCTTCATCGGCGGTGGCGAGTACGATGAGCGGTTGTTTGAATTCAGCATCACGGAATTGCTCGACAGCATCGAGAACCAGGGCAAAAAAGCCTTTCATATCGCAGCTGCCGAGGCCATAAAAGCGGTTGTCTCGGTCGGTCAGTGTGAATGGATCCGACTGCCATTTTTCAGGATTGCAAGGCACCGTATCGGTATGGCCACTGAATACCAGGCCACCGCCCTGGCCGTTGTCTTCCCCCAGTGTTGCCACCAGGTTGGCTTTTCCGGGGTGATGTTCAACCGGCAGAATCTGTATGTTGAAGCCCAGCTCCTCACACCAGCCGGCGAGGCTGTTGATTACGGCCAGGTTGCTCTGGTCATATTCCGGCAATACCGAGCTGATGCTGTTATGGCCAATCAGGGTGCTGAGTTTTTCTACCGTGCCAGGAAGGCGGAAATGTGCTGCCACGTGGACTTCCTTTTGTTCTGCATTGTGTCTGTGTTGTCACTTTCCCAAGAGTTTTCTTGCGAATCATCGCTCTGCCCTTAACAATACCGCCATGACTACAGAAATCGAACTAAAACTGCGGCTCAGCCCGCAGAATCTTAACGACCAGAATCACCCTCTGGTGTCTTTCCTCAACAGCCATGCTGAAGCCTGCGGCGAATCAACGCTGATGAATCGCTACTTCGATACGCCCGATGGCGCGCTGTCGCGCGCTAAAGCTGCATTGCGTATTCGCCAGCATGGTGATCAGTATGAGCAAACGCTGAAAACCGCGGGCACCTCGACCGGTGGCTTGCATCAGCGCCGTGAATGGAACTGGCCAATCGCCAGCAATCAGCTGGATGACCGTTGCCTGGATGATGCCGATGTAAAGCAATACTGGCCCGGCGATGTGTCGGTTGATCAGCTGCAGCCATTGTTCTCAACCCATTTTCAGCGACGTAAGTGGCGCTGGGCGCTAGAGCAGGATGGCAAGCGCACCCAGGCGGAAGTGGTGATTGACCTCGGTGACGTTCATGCAGACGCCGCAACGCAACCGTTGTGTGAACTGGAGCTGGAATTGCTCGACGGCGATGCGGCTGGTTTATGGGCCATGGCTCAGCAGTTGGCGCAGACAACGGCGATGTGGGTGAGCGATATCAGCAAAGCTGAGCGTGGTTATCAGCTGGCTGACGTGGACATTCGCTGGTCTGCTGCTGCGCTGACATTGAACGGCGAGACCTTGCTGGCGCAGGCGGTGCCGCGCTGGCTGGCGCAACAGCAACGTTTGTTTCAGCGCTCGCTGGAAAAAGCGTTATGGCATGACGACTCTCAGGCCGCGCTGCAATGCTGGCAACACTGGCTGGCGTTACGTCACCTGCCGCAATGGTGTGGCAAGATCATCAAGCGCAAACACACCAAAGCGCTGCGTGATGCGCTGGATCTGTTGCAGCCCGGGCTGGAGGCGCTGTCTGCTCTGACCACCGCCAGTCGCTTCTTTAATGATGCTGCCATTCGTCCGCGTTGGCTGGAGCTGGCGCAACAGCTGCGACAAGACCCGCGCATGGCCGAGGCTCTGCTGACGCTCAGCCACTGGAGTTATCAACAACTGCCACAACTGGAGCAGCAGGCGGGTGAAGCCGGCAGCAGTGGCGAAACGCTGAGCCATTATCTGCACCGCAGCTGGAAGGAAATTCAGCAAACGCTGGAAACACCACACGAGCACTGGCATGTGAACCAATGGGCAGAGTTGCAGTCGCAAGTTGCTAAAATCCAGCACCTGCATCAGTTGCGTCCGGCGGTACAGAGCTTGTCTCAGACTGCGCCGTATCAGCGTGAGCGGCGATTACTGTCTGATATGCTTAACGGACAATCTCTGATACAAAGTCTGATCGCCCAACCACAGTTATTGGCGGCCGAGCAGATTGAGCAATTGACCCAGGAGCTGCCGTATGAATTCTGGGGACGCTGGCTGGAGCTCAACAGCAGTCTGCGTCAGCACTGATGGCTGGCCGGATGCCTGCGCGGTATCCGGCCAGCTGTACGCGACGGCAGATTTTGGTAACCGGTTATAAGGAAAGCACATCATGATTCAGGCCCAGGCGGAACGCCATCTGACACTCACCACATTGCTGGAGGACTTACGCCGCGACGGCGTGTTGTCGGATGAGGAGTATCAGAGTGGCCTGAGTATCCGCCGTAATTCTGGGGAAGAATCGCTGCACCCGGTGACCATTCTGGCGCGCCAGAACTTCAAGCATCAGATTACCGCCAAAGCACTGAATGAAGACGCCCTGATGTCGTGGCTGGCGGCGAAAAACGAGCTCTCTCACGTCACCATCGATCCGTTGGAAATTGATGTCACCTCGGTCACGGCGCAAATGTCGTACGCCTTTTCAGAGCGCCATAAAATTCTGGCGGTGAACGTCAGCAAGGATGAAGTGGTGGTGGCTACTGCCGAGCCCTTCGTAAGTGGCTGGATGACCGACCTTGAACACACCACGCGGCGCCAGGTTTCACGGGTGCTGGCGGCGCCATCGGACATCGAACGTTTTCGTGTTGAGTTTTATCAGCTGGCCAATTCCGTTAACCGTGCCGGTCAGGCGCACAGCGGTATCAGCTCGGTTCAGAACCTGGAGTCCATGCTGGAGCTGGGCAAAGCTCAGGCACCGGATGCTAACGATGAGCACATCGTTAATATCGTTGACTGGTTGCTGCAGTACGCCTTCGATCAGCGCGCCAGTGATATCCACATCGAGCCGCGCCGCGAAGTGGGCCATGTCCGTTTTCGCATCGATGGCGTGTTGCACAACGTGTATGAATTCCCGGCACAGGTGTCGCAGGCGGTGGTTGCCCGGATCAAGTCGCTGGGGCGTATGAACATTGCCGAAAAACGCCGGCCACAGGACAGCCGTCTGAAGACCAAAACGCCGGGTGGTGCCGAGGTTGAGCTGCGGCTATCGACTTTGCCAACCGCGTTTGGTGAAAAAATGGTGATGCGGGTGTTTGACCCGTCGGTGTTGGTGCGCAGCTTTTCTGACCTGGGGTTCAGCAAAGAAGACAAACGCCGCTGGGATCAGATGACCACCAATAATCATGGTATTGTGTTTGTCACCGGCCCGACCGGCTCGGGTAAAACCACGACCTTATACACCACTCTGAAAACCCTGGCGACGCCAGAGGTGAATGTATCCACGATTGAAGATCCGATCGAAATGGTGGAAGGCTCGTTTAACCAGATGCAGGTTAACGGCGCCATTGAACTGACCTTTGCCGATGGTGTTCGGGCGTTGCTGCGTCAGGACCCGGATATCATCATGGTGGGTGAGGTACGTGATCTGGAAACCGCAGAAATTGCGGTTCAGGCGGCATTAACCGGCCATCTGGTATTGTCGACGCTGCACACCAATGATGCGCCGTCGGCCTTTACCCGGTTACAGGAGCTGGGATTGCCAGCGTACCTGATTCGCTCATCGGTGTTGGGTGTGATGGCGCAGCGTCTGGTGAGAACGCTGTGCCCGCACTGCAAAGAACCCCATGCGGTGGATGAAAAAGACTGGAAGCAGCTGACGTCGCCCTGGTTGGTGAAAACGCCGGAGAAAATTTATCGTGCGAACGGCTGCTTAGAATGCCGTGGTACCGGTTTTCTCGGTCGTATGGGCATCTATGAAGTGATGCCGATGACACCAACGCTGGAAAACCTGATCGACGACAGCACCGATCATAGCAAGCTGCGTCAGGCGGCGATGAAGGAAGGCATGCACAGCCTGCGTCTGAGCGGAGCACACAAAGTGGCAGCGGGTTTAACCACCATCAGTGAAGTGTTACGGGTGGCGCCGCTGTCGAAGATTTAACAGTGCGGTGGCAGATTCTGTTGCCTCTTTCATAGTTTCGTAAGGCAACAGCGACTAGACTTAAGGTCGGTCGAGTGACAACAGCAAACATTGGTTACTACATCAAACATCGGCCACAAACGACAACAACAAAAAGAACCTCCAGAACGGTTGGGGGAACAGGAATGCAAGGTGGATAACACACTGGAAAACGAACAAGGTGCTCAGCCCCCTGCCATCATCGACCTGGAAGCATCGGGATTTGGTCGCGGCAGCTACCCCATTGAGGTGGGTTTTGCGCTGGAAGATCGTCAGGTACACAGCTTTTTGATTAAGCCGGCGCCGGGCTGGACGCACTGGAGTGAGGAAGCGGAAAAAATACACGGCATCTCACGTGACCAGCTTGAAGAAGGCGGACTGACGGCGCGCGAAATTGCGCTGAAAATGAACGAGCTGCTGCGTGGTAAGACACTGTACTCCGATGCCTGGAGCTTTGACTCATCATGGATTGGGCGCTTATTTGACGAAGCCGAACTGGTGCAGCGCTTCCGTATCGAAACGGTCAACAAACTGCTCAGCCAGGAACAAATGGAAGCCTGGCACGACACCAAGCAGCATCTGTGGGACGAACTGGATGTTGGTCGTCACCGGGCGGCCAACGACGTCAAAGTGTTGCAGGAAACCTTTATCCGCGTCACCACAAAATAAGCTCAGGCTTTTTCAATTCAGGCTGGTGGAGTTCTTCATCAGCCTTATTACCCTCTCAGATAATTCCTCACAGACAATAACAACTATGACTGAATTAACGCCAACATCGGATACAGACATCAGCGGCGGCTGTCGTTGTGGTCAGGTACGTTTTAGCGTGACTCGTGCGCCACTGTTCGCCGGTTATTGCCACTGCAATGCTTGTCGGCAGCGCTCCAGCGCCTCGTGCACGGCGTTTCTGATGATGGATGAACCCAGTTTCACGCTGGCTGGAGAGACACACAGCTACCGCGAAACCGGAGGCTCCGGAGCACCGATTGAACATAAACGCTGCAGCAAATGTGGCTCAACGATTTATACCAAGCTGTATGTGCTGAAAAATATTCTCGCGCTACCCGCAGCATTACTCGACGATAAGAGCGTATTCCGGCCGCAGCAGCATGTGTGGGTCAGCGCCAAACAAGATTGGTTCGAGATCAGCGACGATCTGCCGCAGCAACCCGGGCCACCGCAATTGTCGGCCGAATTAATGGCCCGGTTGCCTTCCCGATAGCCCTGCTAATCGGGTTACAGGCAGCGGTGACTATTCATCCGGGTGGTAATACTCGTACTCAGGGTGATGGTCGTCGTAGTGCTCAGCATCATAGCTATCATAATCGTACTCGCCGTCGTAACCCTCGTCGTCCCAGTCGGGGTCGATATCGCTGGGGTCGAGGCTGCTGGAGTCGAGGTCGTCAAAAACATCCGGTTGCTCATCGAACCAGAAGTATTCTCCTTCATCGTCAAAGCCGATGCTGATGCTGTCGTCGAATTCTAATGTGTCAAAGGCCTCAGGCAGTTCAACTTCAAAACCCTCAAGGTACAATTCCGCATCTTCCATCGGGAAGCCTTCCAGCCAGAACGCGTCGGCCAGCTCAAGCAGGCGGGTGAGTGCCATTGGCTGCCAGTCATCGACGATGAAGTCGCCGTCCACTAACGTGCCGGTCAGTGTTAGTGGCTGATCCAGTTGCGGTGCATCGGCGTCAAACTGAATACGTTGTTCGCCTAGCACAACGTCGCCGTTGAGTGCCGACAAAGGCCCGGCCAGCAGGGCAATCTGTTGCGTCGCTGGCTGAATAAGGCTGGCTCGAATACTCTGATCCGGGGTGCGTAAACCACTGACGGTCAGCCACTGGCCGGTCTTCAGTTGCTGGTGGCTGACGGCCTGTTGCTGTTGATCAAGCAGGCGGGTGTGCTGATCCATGAGCACTCGCTGGCCGAGGATTTGCAATTCAGTTTTGCCATTAGCCAGAGTCTGCACCGATTGCAGTGGACCAATCACGTTGTTCACCGAATGCACTTCGACGGCCTGATAGTCGTCGCCATACTCGTCAGCCAATACTGCGACTACCTGACCCAGGCGAATATCGTTACGGGCGCTTTGCTCGCCATCACGGAAATATCGGGTTTCATCCGGCAATAAGATGTGTCGGTCATTGACCCAGATGCTGCCGAAAGCGGTAACGCTGCCGACAATGGTGGTTTTGCCCGGCTGCTTGCCGGTGCCGCCAACGCCGTTCTGCTGGCTGCCGGAGTGTTGATGTTCGGCCGGACTGCCGGTACCACCCAGGCCATTGCGCGCCTGTTTTCCGGTGCCGCCTAAACCATTTTGCGGCTGGGCAAAAGGCGCTTTGCCCGTTCCGCCGAGACCGTTTTCAGTGGCCGAAGTACGGGCGATAACCCGCCCCTGGTATTCGATTTTGCTGCTTTTGCTGGGTTCAAGCGCGCGCCATTGCGACTCCGGGGTTGAACAGGAGATGAGTAAGCCACACAGCAGCCAGAGTATGAATTTACTGGCCCGGCTCATGACGCTCGTCCTCGTCGAACACATACAGGCCAACGTTGATACGATGAGTATGGCTACCTGTCTGGTCCTGTTGTTTCAGTTCTAATGCTCGTTGGTTCAGACGGGTTAACAGCGCCATGCCTTGCTCCGCAGCCAGCTGTTTTAGCTCCTCGACCGACTCCGGCGACAGGCCATCGTAGTACAGGCAGCGTTCAAACTTAGCTTCATCAAGGAGCAGGTTGTGGCTGGTCGTGGCAATGTGATCCGCCAGGTTCATACCCAGGAAGAAGGCTTTCTCATCCAGTCCTTTGCTGGGAATGAATGCGCCAGGGGTTAACTGCAGTTGCGGTTCGCCGTCGAGTATCACCTCGCTTACGGCCCCTAATCGCAGCCATTCATCCAGTACCACGCGGGCGCGGATGTCTTTTTTGGCGACCCGTTCAACCAGTGCTTCAAAGCTGGGCGATTCGTCTGGCTGGCGCTTAAAGGGCAGTACTTTCGGTTGCCCCTGATCGTCACGCCAATGCGCCATCCAGTGTGCCGCAATCTGCACTCCCAGGCTGACCACTTCCGGGGCTTGTCCTGAGGTTTGTTCAGGAGCTGCGGCAGTGCTGCTGGTGCCATCACTGGTGGCGGTTGTACTGTTGCCGCGTAAGCGCTTGATGTCTTTACGGTGAATGCCGGTTAACAGGCTCAGGCGGGTGTCAGTTTGCGGCTTGTCGGCCAGTGGGAAATCGCGCTCCGCAACATCGACCATGGCTTTTTTGAGCCACTCCTGAACCACCGGATAAGTAATCTGGAACGACAGCAACAGTTTTACCAGCGGCCTGAGCAGACGCTGAATGGCACGATTCAGCGCGGCTGGCGCTGGCTGGTTTTGTGTCGGCTGACGTTGTTTGCGGTCGTTTGGGTTCATGTTGTTAGCATACGGCGATGAGGGATTTTTTCCCACTATTTTTGCCGGGTGTGCGGTTTGTCACATAAAACAGGTGGCGATTTCTTTGACAAGGGAAAATTTCCCTCGTAATTTAAGTGGCGAAGGAGGGAAAAATTCCCTCGGATCAAAAGTACACCACCAACAATCAGGCAAAGGTGACGATCATGAAAAAAACTCTGCTTTTTGGAGCATTGGCTCTGGCCCAGGCAAGTATCCCGGCGCAGGCTGCCGACACATGGCTTAACGCTCGCGAGCACCGCATTATCGGTGGCGGTGCTGCGCCAACGGCAACCTATCCCTGGATGGTTTCGGTAAAAGGCAAGGATGGTGGTCACTTTTGTGGCGCCAGCCTGATCGATACGCAATGGGTGCTGACCGCCGCTCACTGTGTGGAGGAGGAGAGCGCGGCGGGTATTCAGGTCACGATTGCCGAATATGACCAAAGTAAAGCCGATGATGGCGAGCAAACGCTGGATGTCAGTGCCATTTATCTGCATCAGCAGTACGGTGATGACCATGACATCGCGTTGCTGAAGCTCAGTACGGTATCCGATAAAACGCCTGTCGCCCTGGCTGACAGCACCTTCATGGCGAATCTGGCGAGTGGAGCTGAGCTGACCACTATCGGTTGGGGGTTAACCAAAGACGGCGATAACAGCAGCGCCGCAACGGTGCTGCAGCAAGTGAATGTGCCGTTATACGATCAGGCCCAATGCAAAACCAACTACGGCACCCTGAACATTGCTATCACGGACAACATGGTATGTGCCGGGCTGGAGGCCGGGGGTAAAGACTCCTGCCAGGGTGACAGTGGTGGCCCACTGTTTGTGCAGTCGGGTGGCAGTATGGTGCAACTGGGTATCACCAGTTTTGGCGAGGCGTGTGCCAAAGCGAAATTCCCGGGTGTGTATACCCGTGTGGCCGCCTACAGTGACTGGATCATTAAAGCGAAAAACGGTGAAGTGCCTGCACATCAGGGCCCTAAACCGGGTGGTGGAAATGGTAGTTGTGACGACTGTAACGAAGAAGCCGTTCTGGGGTTGCCACCCTATCTTGATCTCTACCTGGCCGCCGGCGAGACTCAGGCGACTGACACGCTGACGCTGACTAACCCGGCAACTGCCAGTGCTAACTTGATGGTGAGTGAGATGACGCTGGTGGGCGAAGGTTTCACTCTGAGTGACAATGGTTGCGAGAATCAGGCTGTTGAACCCGGAAAAGACTGTCGCTTCAAAGTGACTTATAAGAACCCAGCCAGTAATGCGACGTACGCGGAAGGCGAGTTGACCCTTGCCACCAATCACAGTCAGCACAGCCGTATTACGGTGGAATTGTTTGCTCTGAATGGCGATGCGTTTGATGAGGGTGACGGCGTGACCTGTGCAATCTTTGATGACCTTAACATTCGCCAGCAGGGCCTGACACTGGACTGCGAAGACCAACCCGACGGTGACAATAATAGTGATGGCAGCGACGCAGATGGCAGTGACGAAAAGGACCCGGACGCGACCATTACGGTGGCAGGTGCTCTGAACCCATGGATGCTGCTGGGGCTGATGCTGCTGCCATTGGCCGGTCGCCGCAACGCACAGTATTGAGGTTGGCAAGAAACTTCAGCCATCAAACGGCGGGTCAGCCTGGCCCGCCACAGGCTTATCTGGCGCACCAATCAAGGTGCGCTATGAACGATGTATCAGGAGATACCGCATGAAACACCTGTTAATGTTGCTGTTGGTCGCCGGTTCCGGTGGCTTTGTGTTGTCTGCCTGCAGCTTATCGGGCAGTGGTGATCACTGGGGGCAAAACGCCGAGAGAATTTATGGGGTGCGATGGCAGGGCAATATTTTGTTTGTTGATGTGATCAGCCATGGCTGCACCAGTTCGGATGATTTCTCACTGCACTGGCGTGATGAGCGGTTATTATTGCAGCGCGATAACCCCGATCGTTGTCGTCGTATGCCGTTTGTCACTACACTCAACTTTGAGACGGCACGCTTCCCCGGACAGTTTGTCACTATTGAAAATCCCATCAGTGAGAACCCCTGATTTATGCCGCGACCGGCTTCTGCAATTTCTGTCCCCTATTTACTGCTTGGCATCTGGCTGAGCGTTCTTTGTGCCAGTTCGGTAACGGCCGATCAGCTCAAACTGAACTGGTCGTCTTATCAGTTTTCGGGAGATTATGGCCGGGATTCCGAGCGCAAAACCAACACCGAGGTGAATCAGCTGACGCTGCAGTACCGCCAACGACAGTGGCAACTGGAAGTCAGTCAGGCGTATCTGCAGCAAAGTGGTCCACGGCAGGTGCTGGTGGATGAATACGTTGATGAAGACGGTTACAACGTCCAGCAATTTGAAGAGCAGCATCAGCAGCGCCGCGGCTTTGGCGACCCCAGTGTGAAACTGAGTTATCTGTGGCCGGCAGCGGGTTCGGCCTTGCGCCGCCGTGAGGCTCATTGGCGTTTCTCTGGGCGACTGAAACTGCCGCTGATGGATGAGGACGAGGGTTTTTCCAATGGCCGCCGCGAAGGGTTTGTGTCCTTGCAGCGAAGTCAGCGTTTTACTCACGCCATGATCAGCGTCAGTGTTGGTCGCCATTGGCGCAGTGCCAGACAACAGGCGCCGAATAATACGCGCAATTACCTGAAGGCCGCAGCGATGGTGTTTCCGCGTCGCGACCTGGGGCTGGGAGCATCGCTGTATATCAAACAGGCATCAAGCGGTCAGACACAGATAGCGCGCTCGCTATCGCTGAATGGCTTATGGCGCATCAACGGCCGCTGGCAGCTGAACGGTTTATACGGTATCGGCCTGAGTGATGTGGTGTCGGATGATGTATTGGGGTTAACGCTGTCGTATCGCTGGCGGCTGTAATGCCTGTCCGGCGGCTCAGCGGTTGTTACTGAGCCGTTCTCCATGGAGAAAATAGCCGTGCGTATCGCGCGCATCCGATTGGGTGGCTTCATCCCAGTCGGTGTATTCAAAACTGGCAGCATCGGCCCCGGCCAGAACCTCGGTCGGCTGATAATTGCTGCGGTAATAAATACGCTTCTGATCGCGCAGATAACCACGGCCTAATACTTGTAACGTCGCTGGGTCGGCGCTATCAATTACACCGCTGTGTTGATGTAACAGGTCGTACACCGCGGTGTTATCTTTGCCGTAATGATCAACGTCTTCGATCAGTTCAAAGCTGGCGCTGTCGGCTTCTGGTAGTACCACGTCTTCGTGGTAAAAAATATGCCGGGCATCTTTTGCGGTGTAGTCGTTCAATACGGTAAAGCTGTCGGCATCAGCATCGGTCAGATAATGCTGTTGGAAGTACACTCGGGCGCCGTCCGGGTTATGTGATACACCGTAGCTGCTCGGGTGGCCCCAGGCGTCAGGAAACAAACTGAAATATTGCGGCTGCGCCCCTTCGAGCGGAATACCTGCCAGGTAGACGTGCTGTTTGTCGGCCCAGTATTCATCATTCAGTGCTTCCATATAACGGAAACTGGCAGGATCGGCTCCGACCAACTCCTGACCGGCAAAATACACCCGTTGGTTGTCGCGTGCGTAGCGGTCACGGAAGTAGCCACTCTGCAGAGTTTCAAAGCTGTCTGCCTGAGCTTCCGGAATCGCTTTTGCGTTGTAATACACCGTATTATCAGCGACCGAATAACCGCTGTTAGCAATGCCTTTCAGGCTGTTTCCGAGCAGTTGCGGGTAACCGAATACTGTCATTGCGGTAATCACAATAACGGCGGCAGTGATTGTCAGAGTACGGCCGGAAATGCCAAACAGATCAGAGCCCAACAACCAGAATAAGGCACACAGTGGAATAGGGTAACTGAGAAACAGCAGTGCCTGAAATACCACCGAGCGTTTGTTTTCTGAGCCTGGGGCATCAAACATCATGGGTGACATCATCATCACCATTGGCCAGAACAGCAGTAAAAAAGTGGCGGCCAACTGTGCAAGTAATTTCATAATAATTCCGTTATTGATCGTTCCATCTACTAGCCAGCATACCATCATGGTGGCGTATTTCCGGAAGCATCGAACAGAATGGTAGTGCCAGTCACTGGCTGGCACTGTCAGGCGGGGCTAACCGAAGGCGGAATTAACCGGCGATGGAGTTTTCTTCGTCGCTCTGATCGTTACTGTTGTCGTCACTGCTTTCATCACGGCGCTTGATGGTGCGTGAAAACATCACCCCCATTTCGAACAGCAGATACATGGGTAAGGCCAGTACCGTTTGGGAAATAACATCCGGCGGTGTCACCAGCATGCCGACAACAAAGCAGCCGAGGAAAATATACGGGCGCTTCTCACTGAGCGACTGCACCGTGGTAATACCGGTGAGCACCATCAGGAAGGTGGCAATGGGAATCTCAAAAGCGATACCAAAGGCGAAAAAGATCTTCAGAATAAAGTTCAGGATGTTGCTGATATCGGGCAGAAAGGAGATGCCATCCGGGCCTGCCGCGGTAAAGAAGCTGAATACCAGCGGCAACACCACAAAATAAGCAAACGCGATACCGGCATAAAACAGGATCACCGATGAAATCAGCAGTGGAATACCGAACTTCTTTTCGTGCTGGTACAGGCCGGGGGCAATAAATGACCATATCTGATACAGAATGAAGGGCACCGCCAGCAATATGGCCAGCACCATGGTCATTTTAAACGGCA
>Ga0181590_10003440_pt1 | contig 13219 bp, 12 predicted proteins | sample 071ome_34_FD_132446 | JGI IMG/M metagenome (GOLD analysis project Ga0181590, IMG submission 132446) | Coastal salt marsh microbial communities from the Groves Creek Marsh, Skidaway Island, Georgia - 071411BT metaG (megahit assembly) | ecosystem: Environmental > Aquatic > Marine > Intertidal... | reverse complement strand
ATTATCACGAAGAAATTCCGTGTAGTCAAAAAATATTAGCATTATGTAAAGACCATCATAAAATAAGAAATATTACTAGTAAAAATAAAATACTTGTTAATGCGGTTGGTGGATTGGGTAATTTATTATTCCAATTATTTTATGGGTATTCAATAGCAATGAGATTTAATTTAGAAGTTGTTGTTAAATATGATCAAATAGATGAAAGTCGTGAATCAATTTATCATTATCATATGTTTGACAATATTTGTCGTATTGGTGATATGGAATATGATTATACAATTAATGAAACAACAAAAAATTATTCCAATTTATTAAATAATGTTCCAATGAATAAAAATATATATTTGACAGGTTATTTTCAATCAACATTATATTTTAATCATTATTTTGACAATATAATGAAATTATTAGATGATTCTATATATGTAATCGCAAAAGATATTTTTACTAAATTTTGTAAAAATATATGTAAAAAAAATAAATATATTGCTATACATATTCGTGGTGGTGATTATATAGCTAAAAGTGATTATCACAAATTAATGCCAGAAAGTTATTATGTAGATTGTTTAGCTGATATTTATAATGAAAATTGTAAAATAATATTATTTACTGATGATTATGATTATGTTGATAATAAATTTAGTTTGAATTATGATTACAAAATTAGTGATATTGTAAAAGAATATTTACCAGATGAATATGAATATTTATTAAATAGTGCTGAATTAGAATTATATTTAATGGCAATGTGTGATATCATTATATGTGCTAATTCAACATTCTCATTATGGGCTAGCTATATAGGTAATTATTATAATAATACTAGTGCTACATATATACCAAAAGAATGGTTTGGACCAAAAGGACCTCAAGATTTTACTACAGAAGAATTTAAATTAAATGATACATATAAAAGTATGTAAAAAAATTGAAAATATATATCATAATAACTGCCATAATATTAAACTATTATTTCACAAATAATCTAATATACCACGCACATTATACCAGAAGGATGGATGCGTTTTTCACGGCATCTGGAGTTGGAGCTCTCGCACCCATTGAATTTAGGGCTCTCGTACCCATTGTAATTGTGCTTGGATCTTGTGCGGCTTTATATTCCTTTTTATGTCGTAATCAACACAAACTCAGCCCAAATAGTCTTCACGATGACAACACCCATTTTTTCAGGAGATTGCTTCGGAATTATGGTTCATTTGGAATGATACCATTGAAAAATTTTAGACACGTGTCATCACACCTTGACTATGTAAAACTTTCGTCGTTCAAAGAAAAAACGACCATTGATATGATTAATGAAGTCACTGAACTTCGTGACAAACTGGCTGAGAAGGATGCCATTATTGGCATCCTTCGTAGTCATTCATGTGAATTAAAAGAACGCATCAGAACAAATAAGAAAGACAGTCTTCTTGTGACTCGAATTTTGGAGGCCATTATGGGAAAGCTGTCGTTGTCTTGCGTCGATTATCATACGAAAATCCCAAAAAAACTAATTTTCATCTACAATGAATACCTCGTGGAGGCCATTATACAACCACAAGATGGTGATGTACCCTTTGCCATCAAGTTTCGATTGTACCAGCTTGTTGAAGATTATAATAAAAATTTATTTGAATGTTACGAAAGTTATTACTTGCCTTATACAGAGGTATTCTACCGAACATCCACTGGAGAAACTCAGTGTAGATGTTCGTCTGAAGAGGTATGTCAAACATGTGGTTCCCTCTTTTTTCCACTCGTCTGGGAAGATAAGGATATTATAATCACGAACGTCACTTCAAAAAAACCCCCGCCACCTAAACATGTCACAGTATTAAGCTATGACACCAAGAATGGGGTCTTGAAGCAGGAAAATATAAAGTGTTGGCGTCAACCCCCAACACCAACATTGTAGAGTCTTAAAACGTTTGTGTCACAATTAGTTAGTGAATAAATTCCGCACTGTAATTCACTCCTTATTACTAGCCATTAATACAACACGCGTTAAATTAGAAAAAATTGTTATTTTAAATATTTAAAATAATAACTATATTACATTTACTATATTTAATGACTCTTTGTTTTATAAGGGCCAAATATAGTCATTAAAATGGATTATCTTGGAGAAGATACTGATTATATTTTATTACAAGAACATTTATCAAGTATTTCTGATTTTAATGATCAAGATAATGATGAACAGCCAAAACAAATAGAAACACCACCTATTATAAATTGGAATAATGAAGATGTTCCGATTGCCCCAAAGGGATATAAAAAAGATGGAACACCACGAAAGAGACTACCAAAAAAACAAACACCAGAACACATAAAAAGAACATATAAATATAAAATGCGTCGTGAGAGAAATACTGAACAGGCTAGAAAATTAAGACAAAAGAAACGGGAAGAGTTAAAAGCAATTAGAGAAAAAACTATTAAAGATAAAGAAGAAGAAATTATATGTCCAACTTGTAAAAAAATAAAAAGAAAATTAAGATGTGTATATATAGATGAAAATATAAAACTAAAACGAAATATAAAAGTATTACGTAAAAAATTATCAAATTTAGTATCTATGTATAATTCTGCTAAAAAATCATAAAAAAATTGTTATTTTAAATATTTAAAATAATAAATAGATACTATATATAATGACAATGGCGCATTCCTCACATATAAAAAAACTTATTAATGATCCATATAATTATGGTGATGAATTAACAATAAAGCAATTAGAAGATATAATTACTTTTACAAGTGAGAAATATTATAATGATGAAAGTGTTATAAGTGATGCTATTTGGGATATGTTGGTTGATTTTTTACGTATTAAATCACCAAAAAGCCCAGTATTAAAGAACATTGGAGCACCAACAAAAAACAAAGAAGTTGAATTACCATATTATTTGGGTAGTATGGATAAGATTAAGCCAGATAATCCAAATAATTTAAGCAAATGGGAATATAAATATAATCCGCCTTATGTTCTATCTGATAAATTAGATGGTGTTTCAGGTTTAGTTGTTTATAATAATGATTCTATTAAATTATATACTCGTGGAACAGCAACAAGAGGACAAGATATAAGTAAATTGATTAAATATTTAAAATTACCTTCTTATGATGATGTGTATAAATATTGTAAAAAAAATAAGATTATTGGTGAATCAAATTTAATTGCGTTAAGAGGTGAGATTATTATAAGTAAAAATAATTTTATTATTTGGAGTGATAAATATAAAAATGCGCGTAATACTGTTTCAGGTATTGTTAATAGAAAAAGAATTAATCCAAAATTAACAAATGATACAGATTTTGTTATTTATAATATTGTTGATCCACAATTATCAATATTAGACCAATATAAACATATAAAAAATATGGGTTTTAATTGTGTTTATTATAAGAAAACAGATAAGATTGATTTCCCATTATTATCAAGTTATTTAAAAAAAAGAAAAGATAAAAGTGATTATGAAGTTGATGGTATTATTGTTACAAATAATGATATTCATCCATTAAATACAGATGGTAATCCAGAATATGCTTTTGCTTTTAAAGATATACTTGAAGACCAAAAAGCAATATCAACAATAAAAAAAGTAGAATGGAAGATTAGTAAAGATGGTTATATTAATCCAACTCTCGTTATTGAACCAGTTGATATTGGTGGAGTAACTATTCAAAGAATAACAGCAAATAATGCTAAATTTGTTGTTGATAATAAATTAGGTAAAGGGGCTAAGATTGAATTAATTCGTAGTGGTGATGTTATACCAAAAGTAAATAAAGTTATTAAATCAACCCAGGCAGATTTACCAGATGGTAATTGGAAATGGAATAAAACAAATGTAGATATAATTATTGATGATGAATGTGATGATATTAATATTCGCAACATACATTTCTTTTTTACAAGTTTGAAGATTAAGGGATTGGGTGAAAGAATTGTTGAAAAGTTATATAATAATGGTTATACAAGTGTAAAACAATTTTTACAATTAAAAAAAGAAGATTTATTAGATATTGAAGGATTTAAGGAAAAAAGTGCTACAAATTTAATTAATGCTATAAATAAAGCTGTTACTAATATAACTTTACCACAATTAATGGCAGCATCAAATAAGTTGGGTCGTGGATTAGGTTTAGAAAGAATTAAGAGTATAGTAAGTAAGTATCCAGATATAATGAAAAATAAGTGGAATAGAGATACATTTATTGATAATATAAAGAGTATTGATGGATTTGATACAATAACAGCGTCATTATTTGCTGATAATTTTATATCATTTATGGTCTTTTTTAATAGTATTAAGAAATTGATAACAATAAAAGAAAGTATTGTTAAAAAAAATGGTAAATATAATAATATGAAGATTGTTATGTCTGGTTTTCGTGATAAGGATATGACAGAATATATTGAAAAAGAAGGTGGGACAATAGCAAAAACAGTTAGTAAAAATACAGATATATTGATTATAAAAGATGAAAGTATATTAAATACATCAAAAGTTGTAAAAGCAAAAAATTTAGGTGTTAAGATTGTGTTGAAGAAAAATTTTATTTAGAAATAATAGCCATATAAATTCGCTCCTCATATTGCTAAATTAATTCAGAGCCATTAACAAAAAAAATTGAAAAAAAAAATAATAATATTGTGCTTCATAATATATCATATATTATTTTTACTTCGAGATCTTCAATATGAAGTTTATCGTAACCCTTATCGCGAGGATCTTCAAGATGAAGTTTCTCACCACCATTATTGCAAGGATCTTCAAGATGAAGTTTCTCACCACCCTTATCGCGATGTTGTGTGTTGTTGATGGCCAACAACCGCATGAACAAGAGCATCACCATGCTCTTGTTGGCGATGGCGACGATGCCAATGACAGTGACAATGATGGCAATGATGATGGTGTTGTTGGCGATGGCGACGATGCCAATGGTGATGGCGTTGATGGCGGTGTTAATGGCGATGGCGATGGCGACGATGCCAATGGTGATGGCGTTGATGGCGGTGATGATGACAATAATGAGGATGACAACGATGAGGATGACGACGACGATAGTGATAAAGATGAGGATCCAGATATGTGGAAGTTAGATTATACTACTCCAAAGTGTTTACTCGATTTGAGTAATCATGTTGAAGTTCCATTTACGGGTGCATATACAGACCCGCATATTAACAAGGGTCTTGATGCAATTGGGTTTGACAAATTGCTAAATATAATTTCACTTCTGATCAATATGGTTCCCCATGATGGTAATACGGTATTTCTATCTGTTGGTCATGGTTATGGTGTATGTGAGAACTTGCTTGCCACAATATTATTACCTTTTAATATTAAAGTGATTTGTGTTGATCCGTCTGTAGGAGAATCTCACCGCTGGTCTTCTGATGCAAAAGGGAGACCAATACCTAAAAGAGACCAGTTGTTTGATGAGTATTCTCATTTGTCTCAAATCCCTCCTAAGATGATAGATGGAAAGAGAATTATTCTTTTTATCAATTGGTCCTTTCCATCATATCGACCATTTGATAATGATGGTTGGGATTATGGTTACATTAACACCTTGAACCCATCATATGTTGTAGTTGTAGCTGCAACCAATGGGTCAGCTGGGAGTAAAAAACTTTATTCCTGGATGAAAAACGCTGGTGTTGAGGTAAAACCACGTTTCATTTCAATACTCCCTCAGGTCGAGTGTAATCATCATCTACTTGTTGAATATACTCGACAAGTCATTACTACACATTACAACAGATATATTGATAATGCTGTCCATCATCGGTTGTGTGTGTTTTCAAATACAGAACCAGACCCAGATGAGGTGTGTCGGTATAAATTACCAGATGATGTAAAAAAGATGACCATGTTTTTGTGTTAAATTTTGTTAAAAATTGAAAGCAGGGTTGAAAAATCTTAAATTTTTTCAACCATTGCTATCAAAGGTTATTTTGGAAGAATACTATACTTTGTAATGTATCCCCAAAATAAAAATTGAAATAATTATTTTTATTATATTATTACTTAATAAATAATAAAAATAATTCAAAACAATGGATATTCCAACATTTGAAGAATTAAAAAAAGTCAATGTTCTTGATATTGACAAGTACATTAGTGATAAATATCCACATTTAGAACCATACTTTTATACTTGCGTTGATCATCAATATACAATCATTATAATAAAAAATAAAAATGATTGTATTGAGTTGTGCCCAAGCGGGTATTGTTGCGATGATATATATTTTACAGGTTCAATAGCAAAAAGATACTTGACAGCACAATTGGCATCATATTTAGACAATGTTGATATTGTTCAAATATGTTATTATTTTAAGTACGAATAGAATCTAATTGTGGATATTTAATATTTTGATATTCATAATCCATATTAATAATCATATACATAACAGATATATATACAATAAAAATGATTAATATATTGTTCATTATAATTTATTATATAATTTTTTTATTTTATTATTTTTTGCCTTCAATAATAAATGTTTTTTAAATATAACTTTATCATTATTATTCAAATCATCAAATACATATTTAATATCATCAATATTATCCATAATTAAATATTCTTCAATTAAATTATTAACCAAATCAATTAAATTATTATTATTTATTGGTGAAGTAATATTATTTGGTTCGCCAATAGATTTATCTATTGATATATTATTGTTATCTAACAATACTTGAAACATTAATTTAATACGTATATCATCAATATCATTAATGTTAATATCATTAATATTGATATCTATTTTTTTATTATAATTAGTAATAAAAATATATAATTGTTCATAATATTTATTATTTACTAAATACGAATATAAATCATCAACAATATTATTTAATATATTTATATTTATCATATGAGTGATTATTTTGATATGATTATTATTAATATTATTAAGTTTATCAAATAAAAATTCATTAGAATATTGATATTTAATTGTATTAATATCAAAAACATATGATAGAAATTTAACATAAATATCAATATTATTATCATCCATAATCATTTTATCATATATACAATTAATAATACAATTATAATCTTCATTATTGTTTATTTTAATAGATTGTAAAAAATCACAAACAATATAATTAATATTATTATTTGTTAATTTATTTAATAATAATGTTAATTTATTAATATTATCATTCAAACAAATCTTTTCTTTCCTAACAACTTTAATTTTTTTATGATTAATTTTACCAATAAAATTCTTTGGTAATTCTAAACATTCTTTATTATTTTTTATACTCAATAATGTAGCTAAATCCATTAAATATTATTATTTTTTTAATTTTAAATAAAACTCTGATATAAAAGCGATTAATTGTAGTAAATTATCATTACCATTATTTATTTGAATATAATATTTACACATTAATTTATAAGCATTTAATTTAAATTCTGTATCAAATTCAACACATAAATCAGATTGAATATATTTCATAAAAATAAGCATTATATCATTTGAACTATAACCTTTATGATATAAATCTTGGATAGTATCAATTGCTTGATAATAATTACATTTATTAAATATTTTTTTTATATATTCTATTTTTGGAACATCAATTATATTATTTACTGTTTCAATACTAACTGTATTGTATGTATATTTTAGACATTCCAAATTATTTAAACATTGTCTAATATCATCATCACTAAAAAATATTAATCGTCTAATTCCATTATTATCATAATTAATTTTTTCCAAATCACATATATGTTTTAATCTGTCCATTAATTTACAAACTTTTAATTTGGTAAAATTTAATAAATCACATCTACTTTGAACACTTGGATTAATTTTATGATATTCATTACAAATAAAAACAAATCTTGTTTTATCGTTATATTTATCAATAACATTTTCCAATAATTGTTGTGCTTTATTTGTTATACTATCTGCTTCATCTAACACAATAACTTTTTTATTATCTGTTTTTTTACTACAAAAAGGTATGATTGTATTTGTTATCATTGTCAATCCTCTGTCATCACTGGCATTTAATTCAATAATATTTTCTTTGTCAAATATTTTACGGACTAAATATAGTGCTGTTGTTGTTTTTCCAACACTTGGTTCCCCTGAAAAAATAAGATTTGGGATATCATTAACTTTAACCATTTGATTTATTTTTATTTGTATAAAATCATCCATAATAATATCATCAATATTTTTTGGACGATACTTTTCAACTAATGGTATAGTAAATTCAACATGATGTTTTGTTTCAACAAGACTACTGAGCGACATTATAAATATATAATAATTATTGTTTTATTATATATTTAATATAAATATAACTAATATTATAATCAATTTTTATGGCTATATGCGCAGTGTGGTACCACACTTGTGCGCTAGCCATATATATTCGCTTCACGAATCGCTCCTCCAAAACAAAAACCTATTGGTTTTTGTTGCGTAAAGAGCCATTTACATTGGAACTAAAGCAAGTTTTGATTTGAAAGGAAGAATTTATTAAATTCTTCCCTCAAATCAATTTTTACAAGTTTAATCCATTCATCATACTATTTACATAATAATTAAATAAATCAACAGAAAATTCATTAAAAAAATATATATTTCTATCATCAAGATTATAATGAATTTGACTAATATTTATATTATTACTAATCATTGTAATTGTCATATTATTATTCCTTTTATAAAAAATATATCTATTTTGTCCATAAATTAATTCTGCTTCGTTATTATTCGTATTTAAAAAATCACGTAAATCTATATCACCATATATATCACCAACAGGTTGTCCAATTGGAAAACATACGTAATTTTTATTATAGTTATCAGTAAAATAATATAATTCAATACTCATTATATAATAAATATTATTATATAATGTTTATATTGCGACTATTGCCTACTTATTGTTCTTTTCCAACTGCTTCTTCAATTGGGAGCATTGTGGGTTTGAACTTTTCATTGTCTACTGATGGTCCCCATAATTTCATCTTTTTCAATTCCTTCAACTGTTTTTTGTATTTCTTCTCCGCCTCTTTTTCTTTTTGTTTGTGTGCAACCAGCATGCATATTCCATACAATTTCTCTAACTGCAGGTTCCAAATTGAAACACATACCGGTGTGATTTTCCCGGGTTCATAAAAAATCGGATAATCTCTAATGTCCATTTTAGTGGTGGTTAAATAATAATAACATTTATATAAATTATTATATCATAAAATATTTCAATTTTTTTGTATGTGAAAGATGCGGTATGAATTTTATATACAAAGATAATTTAAATCGTCATTAATGGCTATATGCGCAGTGTGGTACTCAGGTACCACACTCATGCGCTAGCCATATAAATTCGCTTCGCGAATTGCTCCTCCAAAACAAAAACCTAAAGGTTTTTGTTGCGTAAAGAGCTATTAAAACAAAAATAAAATATGATTATTAGAACAATCATATTTTATTCATTTTTCTCAGCCCATACACGATATTGATCAAGACCATTATTTTCATAACATTTATTAATAATTTTAATATTATCATAATTATATTTAGTTTTTATTTGTTCTAACATTAAATATATATAATTACACTGAAATTTTTTATAGTCTTTATTATTTATTTCATCATTTGAATCAATATCATAATTAAAATTGTAGGAAATCATATGTGTATTATTTTTATAAGCAAAAAATAAATCGCACGATTTATCTTTTGCTGAACTATTATTTAATTGATGTAATTTAGATACATATTGTTTATATAGTTCTGAATAGGAAATCATTTTTAATATATAATTATTGTATCATACTGATACAATAATTATTTAAATCAATTTTTATTTTTGGGGATAGAAAAGTAAAACTTTTCTATTCTTCCAAAATAACCCTTGATAGCAAGGATTGAAAAATCTTAGATTTTTCAATCCCGCTATCAATTTTTATTCTACTAGAGCATATTTAATAACATCATAAATATTACTAATAAAATGAACTTTAAATGTTTCATCTTCTGGTGATATACCTTCTTCTCTTAATATAATTAAATCTTCACGATTTTCTTCTGGGATTAAAGCTAATTTAACACCCGCTTTTTTAGCACCCATTAATTTGGCATATACTCCACCAATAGCTGTAACATTTTTCATTAAATCAATCTCACCTGTCATTGCCACATCATTTTTTACTTGTTTTCCAGTTAATAAACTATATATTGCTAATGTCATTGCAGCACCAGCACTTGGTCCATCTTTTTTAGTTGCTGCTTCTGGTGTATGAATGTGAATACCGAATTTTGGATTTTCTAAAATTAAATCTTTTTCCATATCATCTAATAAACTATAAGCAATTTTAAAGGCATAATTAACACTTTCCTTCATAACATCACCTTGTTGTCCTGTTGTTGTTAATTCTAATAATTTCTCACTTGGATATTTCATAGCCTGGATTATAGTTAATCCACCAACACCACTAGTTGTAGCATATAGTCCATTAACCAATCCAACCTCAGCAATAGAATTAATTTTTTTAATACGCATTTTTGGTTTATTTTTGAACATTTCTTCAATATAAGATTGTGTTACATTAAATGGGAATTGAATATCATTATCAAAAGATAATTTAAGATTAATATCTCTAATCATTTCAACTAGTTTTTCTTTTACACGACGAACACCAGCTTCATTTGTATATGTTGTAATAAGAAATTCTAAAACATCATCCTTAAAAATAATTTCATCTTTATTAAATCCAACTGTTTTTAATACTTCGGGTATAACATAATCACGTAAAATATGAATCTTTTCTTTTATATTATATGGTTTTGTTTCTACAACTGTAATTCTATCACGCAAAATAGGGTCCAATAAAGAAATATCATTAAAAGAAAAAACAATTAATGCTTTACTTAAATCTAATGGAATACCACTAAAATATTTATCTTCAAAATTATCATTTTGTGTTAAATCAGTTAAATGAGTTAATACAGATATAATCTCACGACCATGTTCTGTATTTGAAACCTTATCAACCTCATCAATAAAAATAATTGGATTCATACAACCATTAACCATTAATATATCAGCAATTCTACCCCAAGTACTACCAACATATGTATAATTATGACCAACTAATGTTGAACCATTAACACTACCACCAATTGGTAAAAAAGCAAATGGTCTATTATTACCATCATCATCAACTAAACATTTTGCCAAACCATTTTTTGCTAAACTAGTTTTACCTGTACCAGGAGGACCACATAAACCTAATACTTCACCTTTACTTTCTCCATTAATCCATTGAGCAATAATTCTTTCTAATTGTGTTTTTGCTTCTTTGTGACCATAAACTGCTTCATCTAACTTTTGACGAACATTTTTAATATAATTCAATTTATCTTTTTTATAAGTATTCCATTGATTTGATAATTTTTCATCATTTACAACATATTTTTCAATATCATTATAACTATTAATATTATCATCATTAATCCCTTTAATAAATTCATTCTTAAATTCCATAACTTTATTTGTTTTATAAATACCAAATGGTAATTTTAAAATACCATCTAACCAACTTTGAGCTTTATTATCACCCTGTAAATTGTTTTTCATTGATTTATACTTTTCCATTGCTTTTGATTTAATAGCATCATCAACATTCATCATTGATATTCTTTTTTCATATGGTATTTCCGAACTAACTAATTTAGAAACTTTCTCAACATCTTTTTTTACTATTTCTTCTGTATTTTCTAATTTAGTTCGAATACTATAATGAAGACTTTTTAATATTTCTTCACTAATATTATTAGTATCTTTCATTTTCATAATATCATACAATAAATATGCTATTTTATTATCAACATCTCGACCAATCATTAATGTTGTTAATGTATCAATCTTTTTTTGTTTGTTAGATAATAAAAATTCAGTAATAAGATTATCAAGATGTTTTCCACGAAATGTTTTATATTCAGTATATCTTTTTTTTAATTTTAATCCAATATCACTTTTATCAAGTAGTAAAATATCTTTTATAGATAATGTACTTATATAATTATCTTTAAATGGTTTTGGGACAGTTAATACATCATAATAAATATAATTTTTAATTAAATTAACCTTACTTTTTATTAATCCATTATTTTTACACATATCAAACATATCATCATACAATATACCTTCAATCTTATAATAATTATCATTAACTTTTATATATACACAAATACCATTTTTTTTATAAATACTATTATCATTAACAATATCACTAATAACAATACTATCATTATAACCAGTAAAAAAACTTTTAATTTCATCTAGATTTACATCATTTTTTTCTTTATCTTCTAGTTTTTGATTAATAATCATATTGGTTAAATTACTAAAAAAATCAGTTAATGATACTTCACCAATAATAATCGCATTTGAACCAATTAAATTATTTAATTCTTTTTTTTCAGGTGTTTGTCTTTTTTCAGTTGTTTTATATTGTTTGTAAAAATCTTTATATAAACTACTCCATACTTTTATTGGATTAAAATATTGTAGTAAAAAATTAAATTTAGCGGCATCATTACTATTAAAATTACTTATATCAAAACCGAAAATATTACCAATTAAAAATAAATTAGAAACACAAATATGATTAAATATATTAATAATATTTTGATTAATATTATATAAATCATTCGCAATATCATCAATTGTTTTATTATTATTTTTCATATATTTAAAATCAATTCTTTCATATTTTACATTATCAACAAGTTTTTTTAAATCATTATAAATATTAGTATTAACACTATTATTTGAAATATAATTATTCAAATAATTAAAATTTGATATAATATTTTGAATTATTGAAAAATAATGTTTATATTGATAATCATATTTATTTAAGATTTCTTTATAAAATTTATATTTATGTTGAAATTTAATAATACCGTGAAGTTTATTGTCCATAATAATTATATTATAAATTAATATTTTAAATATAATTATATATATATGAATAGCACACTTTTATATTCATTTTTATATAAAAATCAAAAAGAAGATAAAATAGAAGAATTCTTAACAGAAAATAAAATAGAAGAATTCTCAAAAGAAGATAAAATAGAAGAATTCTCAAAAGAAGATAAAATAGAAGAATTCTCAAAAGAAAATAAAATAGAAGAATT
>Ga0181590_10003431_pt1 | contig 13231 bp, 15 predicted proteins | sample 071ome_34_FD_132446 | JGI IMG/M metagenome (GOLD analysis project Ga0181590, IMG submission 132446) | Coastal salt marsh microbial communities from the Groves Creek Marsh, Skidaway Island, Georgia - 071411BT metaG (megahit assembly) | ecosystem: Environmental > Aquatic > Marine > Intertidal... | reverse complement strand
TCGTTCCATGTAGCGCCTCTGAGGAAGTTTACAGGAAAAGCTTCAATGTATCCTTGATCCTCTAAATACTTAGATTGAGTTAAAGGAAGTAACTCATCCAGCTTGTCATATAAAGGCATCATGAATGGATTGAATTTTTCATCAACCGTTCCGGGTAAAGAGCCTAAACCTCTTTCTCCAGCTTCAGCGATAGTTCTAATGTATTTAATTTCATATCTTGGATTTGCGTTTAATAAATGTAACGCAGAATAAACTGATAAAAACGTTTTTGATGAACCTGCTACCCCATTAATAAAAATTATCTTCGTATCATGCTGGAAAGCCAACTCCACTAAACTTTTTTGTTTGTCAGTCAAATTAAATTTTTTGATTTGTAATTTAACCTGCCTAAACACGTTATCTTCTAAGACTTCCTTTATCGTTTCCTTTGGTTGCCTACGTTTTTTAGTTGACATATAGTAATTATTATTACACTATATATAGATGATTTTCCATTGTTTAAGCGTTCCATACACTCCAACAAGAAAAGAAATTTCTTTATGCGCTTTCACTCAGAAAGTTTATAAATTCTGCGAAGAAATGACGAAACGTGGTCATACCGTATATCATTATGGACACGAAAACTCCAAAGTGAACTGCACAGAACATATAACCGTTACAAACGATGATGTATTAAAAGAAAGCTACGAAGATTTAAATAAATGGAAAACCGAAGGATTTAATCAGAGCGTTAAAACTAAAGCTGTAAAAATCTTTAATGACAACTGCATACAAGAATTAAATAAAAGAATAAAATCAGAAAACGAATTTATATTATGCTGGTTTGGTTACGCACACGAACAATGTGTTAAGCATTTTAATGATAAAGCTATAATTGTTGAACCAAGTATAGGATATGATTCAATGTTTGCTCGAATTAAAATATTTGAAACATATGCTCAAATGCATAAAATGCACGGAGTAGCAAAATCCAACATTCAATTCCATGAAGAATTTGTAGCTTATCCGGGTTTCTACGAAAAAGATTTCTTATATAAAAAAGAAAAGTCAAACGTAGCGCTTTTTCTAGGTAGAATTATAGAACAAAAAGGAGCGCAAGCTGCATATGATATGTGTAACATGGTGGGGCAAGAAATATATTTCGCCGGACCAAATATATTAGGGCTGAAAGACACTAAATACTGCAAAATGATTGGATTTGTAGAGCCGGAAGAAAGAAAGAAATTACTTTCTGAAGCTAAATTTTTATTAGCTCCTAGCTTTTTTGTTGAACCTTGCAATTGGACTGTAATAGAAGCTCAATTTTCAGGCACACCTACGATAACGACAGATTTCGGAGGTTTTACTGAAACAGTTAAGCAAGGATACACTGGGTTTAGGTGCTCTACTTACAATCAATTTAATTTCGCAATAAGAAAAGGTTATAAAGAAATTAATCCTAAAAACTGTTTAAGAAACGCTATGCATAATTTTACTATAGAAATACAATGCAATCAATATGAAATGATTTTTAAATCATTAATCAGTTAAGGTTTTTCTATATATCCATTTATAATTATTTCTGTAAAGAAATTTTTACGCTCTCCAAAAGAATCAGTAATATCCACTCCATCTAATGCATACAATCTAAAAAACACTTCAGGATCATTTTTTAAATTTTCCAACATTCGATAAACATCTTCTCTCAAAAAAATAGATTGAGCCCCGAAATGAATTTCTCCAGCAAACTTTTTTACTGCATTTTTGAATAAATCATAATGATCTACAAGTATTAATTTTTCATAAGCCTCAATATCAAATTTTAAGAAATCTATTTTTTTGTTTATCATTTTTAAAAGAGAAGGAAAAGTTATTGAATTTATTTCTCTTGGAGGAGTGTCATATATATACCATTCAAATGGTAAAACACTTAGCTCATCACTCAAGAAAGAATTTATAATAACAGGAGAATCCCCCTCATCTAAATTACTATAAAAATCCTTAATACAATTGATACTTGCATCGACACCTACGTAAGTAATTTTTTTATCACGATTCCTGAAAAAAAATGGACCTTGTGAGCATCCCAAATCTAAAACAAAATCACCGTCCTCTACATCAACGAATTTCTGATAACAATTGTGATTAAAAATTTCATTATAAGTAATGTCATCAATATTTTTCATAAGATTTCTCCTCTACAAACTGAGATTCAGTTTTTAAATTTATTTGTTTTTTAATTTCCGATCTTTTATCATTAGTGAAATAAACAGATCGCGCCAGCTTAATAAATTCTTCATCAAATTCTTGATTTCTTTCTTTATTGCGAATATCATCTTCAATTCTCCATAAAGCTTTATTAACTAAATATAATTGTTCATATAAATCTTCTGGATAATCAATCTCATCTGAGATATCTTTTAAAAAATCATATTCTTTAATTATATTGGCTCTTTTCTGCTGATCGTGTATATGCTCTAGTTTTAATCTTAAAATTGTTATCTTATCTAAGATTTCGCCATTTGAAACTTCTATATTCATGTTAAACTAAAATCCTTTCTTAATTTATTAATTGTGTTTTTCACCATATCAAAAGATATCTTCTTTGAACATTCAAAATCTTTACCTTTTCCACACCATATCCAATTATTCGCATCGAAATACTGACTAGGATCATTCCAACAACAATTACATACTTGTTTATTTTGAATATAATAAGGCGTATCAAAATGATATTCTTTTTCTAAGAAACCACAAATCATTACCACTGGTTTATTACAAGCCCAAGCTAACCATGATAATCCAGAACTTAACCCTATCATGAATTCGCAATGATATAAACAATTCACAATATCTCCTAATGACTCCCCCGGATAATGTATTGCTTCTTTAGGTATTGGATTCATAAACTGATCTCTACCGTAACTATTATACCTATCAATACAAACGACTTCATATCCTAAAAATTTTAAATAGCTGACCGTCTTTTTCCAACCAGATTTATTATTCCAAAATTTAAGCTGAGCAGTAGAATGAGTAGCTATGCAAACATACTTTTTGTCAAACGGTCTTTCTTTTATGAATGAAGGATCTATAGCTGGCTTAAAATCTTCAGAGTCATCTACTTGAACCCCCAATATATCTCCAACTAATTGCTGCAAAGGAATTGCTAATTTTTCTTTTTCAAAACATCCAATTTTAGTAATAGAACTTTTATCAGTTATATTTTTTTGATCGGCGTAATCATGAAAAGAAATTAAAGGGTATTTAGATTTATCAAATAGAACTTTATTAGGAGTGTAATAATTAATTTTTAAATTATTTTTTACGGCGTATTGATTAACAACAGGAAGCCAAGCTAAACTATCCCCTAAAGATCCTGACTCATTAATTAAATTTGTATTTTGAAATCCAAATTCTAAAGTTTTATTATTCGATAAATTAGTAACTAAAACTTTACCGCTCCGATCTATACTACTACATGCAGCCCACATATTTGTAGACAGTCGTGTTGAATAAGCTATCTCATCATTATAATTTAAAAATTTTATATCATAATTAAAACTTTGAGATCCTAAAATTTCGACCTTAGCTTCTTGATTAAAAGAGATGTCAATATTGTTGTTGTCGGTTATGTCCATATCTATTTTGGCTATTTTATCAGAATTTAGATAATTAAACAAGTTATCACCTTCTATATAAGTAACTAAATGATTATTGTCAAAAGAACCTGCATACACATCTAAATTATTTAAAAATACATTCATGTTCCAACTGATAGCTTCTTTAAGTGCTATCGGATTTAATTCGAGTAAAGAAGGAAATACGAATAAATCCATAGCCGCCATATAATCAGCAACATTATCCTTTTCGCCATGCACGATACAATTCGGTAAATTCTTTTGAGTTTCTGTCAAACCGCAATCATTAAAAAAACAAGTATTACCAACAAAATGAAATTGTATATTTTTATGCTGTAGTTTTTCAGCAAGATCATATATATATTTTTGATTTTTATCTTTAGTGAATAATCCGACATTCAATACGTGCAAACAATCTTCTCGCAAATTTAATCTTTTTAGAGCTTCGACTCTATCTGGTCTAACTCTTTTAGGTATTTCCATTTCTATCAGTTTTTTAGGGACATTTAAAAATTCACTTTTCTTAAAATGAAAAGGAGAACAAAAATAAAATTCATCAGGAATCAAAACTTTATTCTCGAAATTAAATGTAGAATTATGACAAGTTTCAAAAACTTTGAACTTTCTGTTTTTATCATATAAAAACTGCTTTAATTTATCGGTTAAAGGCTTTAAAGAAAATTCTTCAGCCATTTCATTCAAATGAATTTCATCTGGACTAAATGAATTAATATAATTTATCAATTCTTGGGATTTAGTTTCGAAGAACTCATCTGAATTATGTAAAGTTCCCAAACTAAAGAAATTATCTTTACCTACTAATTTTTCAATTTGATTTCTTTGCACGACATAATCAGAGCTGTATAGACAATACTCTGCGACTACAGCTTTATAACCCTGATTGATTTTTTGTTGAATCAACCATTTTAAATATTCTGGAGAACCACCAGTAGATAAATGCGGCGCTAAAAATAATATTTTCTTTTTAAATACTTTATTCGTTTGATTATAAATTGTTTCAATAAATTGATAAACTTTCTCTGGCTCAGGATGACATTCAAAAGAACTTTTATTTTCTAAACAATTAATTAAAGGAGGAACACCCTGAATAGTAGTCCAAGCTTTTACTCCGTATTTTATATCAGAAGCGCAGAACAAATCGCAAGGACCACTAATATATTTATACTTATATTTTTGAGATCCATTTCTATATGGAGCTCTTAATTTATTATTAATTGAAGATCCCAACTGAACAATATAAGCATCAGTCGAACCAGCTAAATGCAACAAACCTGAATCCATGGTTATTATAAATTCAGACTTATTAATAACATGCCAACACTGAGAAAGAGTTAACTGATTTGTTAAATCTACCCCCAAATTAACTTTTAAGTTAATTGTTTTCTTATCAATATTATAAAAACCCTCTTCGCTGTCATTTTTGCCGACTAAAACAACAGGTATTTGAGATTCATTTAACAAATTAATTAATCTTTGCCAATTTTCTTTCGAATATGTCCTTGATGCCCAAGTGGAGCCGACATGCAGTACAACATAATTTCTAGGTAAGCTTTCTATTTCAATATAATCATCTGGAATAAAATCATATTCCATCTCTTTATCTGATAAACAAAATCCTAAATCTAAAGCATGAAATTGTCTAATATCGATTGTGGCGTGTTTTTTCTCTACTCCATGACTATTTTTCTTACCAATGTCTAAAAATGTCTCAAAAACCTCATGAGGGCCTTTTACGCTCGATTTAACATGTTCAAACTCTTCAAAAGAATAAAGATTAGAAACATATTTGTTATTTTTGAAAATTTCTTTATTATGAGTTATAACATTAATTAAACTACCATAAGATTCAGAAAGTTTTCTTAATGTAGGAGTCGCGGCTAAAGTGTCTCCTAACGAAGGAGAATGCACTAATAAAAAATATTGCTTCATTTCTTTAGTTAAAAAATTATAAACAGAATCTTCTACTCGTCTATGATAAAAATAAAGATTATCAATATCTTGTTTCGCCGGAATAGTACAAAAAGCCGTGAGTCTTTGCAACTCTAATTCTGGATTATTTATTTTATCAACCATTAATTGCAATTGATCTTCTCCGCCTTCAATTACATTTATTAATGTCTGCCTCAAATTATCTTTTACCCCGTCTCTCCATAAAAGACAGTTTATAACTGTTTCTTCATGAAACGGAGTTAAATAATGCCAGTTGTTAATAATTAAATCACTAAAACATAAATTAAACCATTCACATACAAAATCATAACAATTTTTATTAAATAAAAATACTCCTGTCTGCAAATATGTAAAAGTTCTTAAATTTACATCTATGTTTAATTTTTTCATTAATGGAGCCTCCAAACATAGATTAAAATCTACTCCACCGTCAACAAAAGGATTACCCCTTCCATCCGACATCATCATAAACTGCTGACACGCAACAGTTAACAATGGATGATTAATTACCCTATCTACATTTAAAAATATATCATCACAACATTTCCGCGCAAAACAATCTGAATCTATATAACAAAAATTATCTCCACCGGAGATTTTTAATAATTTACCCTCTAAAACATTTTTTACCAGTAATGGCTTTAGGAAAACATGGTATGATTTGCAATTTTCGCCAAAAGAACCGGTCAAATCGTTTTCGCCGCCCTTAAAAGCTTCAGCAGTATCAAATTTAATATTAATTACATTCTTAAAACGATTTTCATAATCAAAATCAACAGAAAAAAATAAAACTTTATAACTAGAGTATCTTTCTAAAGATTTAAATAATCTTTCAGCATATTTTATATAATTTTTATCACAATGCGTTATAAAATAATTCATACCTAATAATCTTTAAAATTAACATGAAGCTCGTCTTTTCTTACAACTTTATCTTCTTTTTTAAATTCTATAACAAAATAAGGATCATCACTTAAATTCTTGGTAGTACCTATAAAATAATCTTGTTTTAAATCGGCGCTACAATAATAAAGCAAATTATCACAACAATCAAACACAGATATAGTATAAAAATCTTTATCTACTATATTTTTAAAATAAATAACATTAGATACTCTATCATACTCTATATCACATATATAAAAATCATCAATTAAAGTTTTGTGAATTAACGGCAGCTGCATATTTCTATCTTCATAAAATAATTCATTAAATGTTAAATTATTTTTTTCATCATACTTAAAAGAACATCGACAACCTTTTTTGCCATTATATTTTATCTCTTGGTTAAATATTTTGTCTTTAACCCGCGCATCACCCTGCATCCAAGAATAATGATCTATATGTGCTATATTTTTTGGTATAATATCGGTATTAGCTCGATTAATGTCGCTTACTTTGGTACCATCATTATATTCAATATCACAATCAAAATAAAAACCTTTTATACCTTCTTTTCTATCGACCCAATATATAGAAGCCTTATTAAATCCCATAACCCAATAAGGATATTTTATAAAATAATTTTTATAATGTAAATTATAACAATCATATTTAGGATTACCCTTTATATAAGAAAGTATAGACCTGATATCCCCTTCAGTGTATATCTCATCACAATCTATAACCCAAACTAAATCAACTTCTTGATCTAGTACGTATTTAAGCATGTAATTACGTCCCTGTTCTTCGGTCCATCTATTTTCCCCACAAGAATGTAATAAAAAATCTAGATCTTTACCTAGTAATTTTAATAAAGAATGAGAACCCTTCATATCTTCAGCTTCGTATGGAGATAAAATATATCTACCATTTGTAGCCGCCAATATTAAATTAAATTCTTTTTTTAATTTTAACCAAGGTTCTAAACATTGGTCGATGTAAGAAGCACAGTTATATGCAGAAAATAATACTCCTATCTTCATTCGTCATTTTTTATATGCTCATTAATGACAGTAGTAAAAAATGTAGTAAATCCAACACTTTCTATAGTATCACACACTTTCATATTAGATACATATCTACCAGCAAACTTACATGTAAAAAACTTACCATCCGAATCTGGATCTCTAACTTTATTATAAAAATCTTCGGATTCTAATACTACTACTTCCATTGCAGACATATCTTCAGTATACTCTTCAAAGTTAACCGAATCGTAGTACACTCCTTCATCATCAGGAATCGCCGCTCGTTTTTCCCGGTTCTCGTCTAGGTATACCATTAAATAATCCATATCTTATATAATACCAAATATGTCGGCGGCTGTCAAATTAATATTTATCTTTTTTCCCCTATTTCAGGAGGCTCGCTTATTTTTTTTGTTTTTTATTTATACTGATTTCTTATTAATTTTATTAATTTTTATTAAATGGGGGAGGGGTATGGGTTTAGTTTTTTTTAGTTGGGTTTAGTTTGTCTGAAAATGAATTACATATTGAAGAAAATGTCCCCCCACCTATTTAGCAAAAGTCAATCCCGAAAATATTTTAGAAAAAGGGGGGAGTCTTGGCACGACACCTGCTCTGAGTAATAGGGGGGGGAGGGTAGGCAGGTTAAAAATAATTAAAACTTTTTCTTGCAATCGTTGACTGATTCGACTACCTTATAAGTATGAAAGTTAACGGAACACAAAACGAAATTGCGAAAGAGTTCGCAGAACTGAACGCCGAACTGGATGCGCTGATCCAACAAGAAATCAACGAGAAGGAAGCAGCTCGCAAAGCTCACCTAGCCAAACCTTACACACGCAGCGCAGACGCAAAACCTTTTAGCTGGGACGCATAACATGAGCGCAGCACTTACCAAAATCACAATGGACGAACTCAATCACAGACTCGAAGATTGGCTGTGCGAATGTGCCACCACAGAGGAAGAGTGGGATGTGATCGCAGAGTATAGCTTTCACCGAAAGATCAAGCTTGTCAATAAAATGTATGATGGAGGAATCGCAAATTTTCTTATTGACGCTTTCCCTGAAATGTGATTGAATTGAGTTATGAAAATTGAATTTACCAAACCAACCAAGTTCGATGTCCCAGTCCAAAAGGTCTGGACTGTATCTCCCGAAATGAAACAATGGATAAAACGTAAAGCACAACAACTTGAAATTGATATCCATAATCACGACCTATGGGTCAAGGGCGGGGAAAGAGCTTACTAATATAAATTATAATTCCTAAACCCTTCGCACTCAACGACTTACGTTGGGGCCCCCCGCGTTGTAACTCGTTGATTATCAACGACTTATAGAATACGAAATACAAGAACCGTGCCAACCTCACCCCAAAAAAAAGTTTCACTTTTTTTGGGGTTGGACAACTTTTGTCCTACCCTATCTGATATAGTGATAACATGAAATACGATAAAGAATCCCGTGCTGATCTAACCAACCTCGACAACTTCGTTGATGCCATCGCCAATCATGACTGGCAATGGGATGACGGCGACTTCAACTACGACATCTGGCAGCAGTCACAAGTTAAGATGTTCTCCTCTTTGGCTGATGAGTTTCCTGCTCACCGTGTTGCTCTTGACAAGCAGCTCGCTGCTAACGCTGAGCAAAAAGCTCAGATCGGACGCGAACTTCGCTCATGGCTGGATAGGACCAAAAAATAATTGCATCTTTTTCTTGCATAAAATCCTTTTTTATACTACCTTATAACCATGAAGAACATGTTGGAATCAATCAAAGACCTCGACACCTACATCAACGAACTCAAAACCTTCAACTGGTATTTTGAGAACGGCTCCATCGAGGCATGTCGCTACGGCTACAAGACGATCAACAGCTTCGTCATAGCCTCCAACTACAGCCCCGCTCACAAGGAGGTGTGGGCAGAATACCACAAAAAATACTTGGCAGACTTGGGCGTGATGTAAAAAAATTATGAAACTTAACGAACAACAGTTGCCAACTAGACTCAAAAACTTCTTGCATAAACACCAAATCCACAGTGTGAAACAATTAAGAGATCTATTGTTAAATGCAGGTCCAATAAGATTTTGGGGTTGTGGACCAACCATGTATAAACATTTCTATCAAATAGATGGAATAGATGCACAAGAAATAAAAGCACAATACGAAGGAAGGCAAAAAATAAAAGAGGCTTTATTCGAGCTTGAATTTCCTAATTCCGCCGATCTAATAAAAAAAGTCTGGAGGTGGAAATTCCCCAATTTTACTAAAAAAGAATTGGCTGAATTGCTCTTAAATGATGCAGGGTATTTTTTCTACTTGCGACGCGGATACAACATATCAGCTAAATCTATCGCTAATTTAATACTCGATTCAGGCATGAACCCAAACGACTTTTTCAACGCTGTTCTTGAGAATAAAAAGCTATTCAGGCTTCGAGCAAAGCTCTCGTTGATTGACTTTAAATTAAATGAAATAAAAAAACATTTGACAACCGCATAAATTCTGTTATCTTATACGTATGAAAACAATTGCACTATATGTCCTTCTTATATCACAATCAATCGCGGCACTGGGCGCACAGTCTGGACTTACTAAAGAACAACAAGTGGTTGCAATCACCATCCTTGCTGAAGCTAGGGGCGAAGGCGATAGAGGAATGGGAGCCGTTGCAGCCGTCATCGCTCAACGTGCAATCGACCGCAAGCAGACATGGGAAAAAGTCTGTTTAACTAAATACCAATTCTCATGCTGGAATGGCAAGAAGATCTCAGACCTTGATCATCTGCTAGATGTCCCGCAAGCAGAAATGGCAATCTACCTCGCCAAGAATATGCACCGCATTGATCGCTCCAAGATCGGCAACGCCAACCATTACTATGCTGACTATATCAAAGCACCGTATTGGGCCAAAGGTGAAACACCAACCGTCAAAATTGGACGCCACATTTTTTACCGCCTGTAATCACTAAAAACTAAAACCATAAAAGAAAGATAAATATATGCCTACAAAGACCCGTAAAGCTCGATTTGCTCCACACGTTAAGCAGTCATCAAAGATGATGAATAATAAGTTCACTCCTGCTGCCAACGAAAGCCTCGAATTGATTCTTCAATATCTGAAAAATGAATCTGGCAAAAAAGTATCAAGGAGTAAACTGTTCCACGATTTAATCAAAAACGCCGCTCAAAATCTAGTTCAACGTGGAGATATTGTTCACGATCCTTACACTAAAGAGTCTGTCATGAAGGGGATCAATCGAAAACTCGCTAAAATTAATTTGATCAATCGAAAACATAAGTATCCTAATGTTGAATACTTAGTTAAGATTGACAACGCTCTTTCTGAAGTAATTTCCTGCCTGTAATCGTTATTGTTTAGTTATGTGTGTTCTGTATGCATGTTGTCAAGGAGGGAGCTTCGGCTCCCTCCTTTTTTTTATACTATAATATAAATTATATTCTGTAAGTTGTTCTATATCAATAAGTTACGCGATGGGGGGCCCCAACGTAACCTCTTGATTATCAACGACTTATGCGATGTCAAGACTTTTTTTAAAAAAACTTTTTTTCACTTTTTTTGGGGTTGGACAGCTTTTGTCCTAGGGTGTATGCTATGCTTATAGCATGAAAACAATAATGATAGTTCCAGAATACATGAACAACAAAAACCTCATGACCTTCAACGGTTTGAAGGTTCGCATCTTCCCCAGCACCCAGAAGGGTGATTTCGTCACTGGCGAATATCTCGAAGGCCCAAGTCAGGGCAAGTGGGGAACAATCGACCTGCGGGTTGCAAAAATAATTCGAAAATAATTCTTGCAATTCTTTTTGTTTTTTACCATAATTTGACTATGACAAATATCGACAACATGACAAATATGGACCTCATCACTGAATACGCGAGTCAAGGTCCATTGCACCAACTGTTCATGACTCAGGCGATGGAAATGTATGCTGAAAAAATGATCCAGAAACGCGAGCAGGTCATAGAACAGTTTGAAAAAACAATCATTGACGGAAATGCTTGGGTGAAATGCGCCGAAGATTGGGTAAAATAAAATTTGACAAAAAACAAAAATTGCATTAGATTACTTGTATGAACGAAAACATTAAAGACTACACCGACGAGCAGGACAGCGAGTTCGCTATCACCGCTTACCTCGCATCCATCACTGGAACCCTTGAGGCTCATGCCAACGGCATGGTCAAATACCAAGACCTTGGTCCAAAATACTTTGCAGAAGAACTGAAAAAAGTTGTTGACTCTTTGACCGAAGTTCGTGCAAAATTAGTCAGCAAACATGCTTGGACCGTCAAATACTAATTTTAACAATAAACAGAAAGCGAAAAATAATATGCAATCATTCCCAACTGAAAAATACACGTTCGTTTACAAACGCCAAGACGGAACTGTCAACACTTATGTGACCTCTGGCCCTATCGTTGACAAGCCCCATTTCTTCACCGCCTACAAATACAGCGGAGAGCATCAGCAGTATGGCATCCGCTCTTTCACCAAGGGCAGCATCATTGGTAAAATCCAACGGGTTGACTGACCCCCTTTGGGCTGGCAACGCCAGCCCAAAACATTATATAAATTATAATTCGTAAACCCTTCGTAGTCAACGACTTACGTTGGGGCCCCTTCTTTTGTAACTTGTTGAATAGCAAGAGTTTACGCGGCAAAAAATAATTGTTTTTTTTTCTTGCGTCAGATTAAAAAATACAGTATCTTTTAATCATGAAAAGGTTAGATATAGACACCGAACTCGTTATTGACATGTATGTTAATCAAGGCATGTCGCTTAAAAAAATAGGGGAAATCTTTGATGTTAGTTATCATCCAATTAAGGACCGACTTAAAGAAAAAAATATTACTATAAAACCATCCCATCAAGCAAGCAGAGAAATTCTAGAAAAACAAGTAGATATCGAAAAAATGGTTGATATGTATGTTAATCAAAAAATGAATTTAGCTGAGATAGGTGAAAAACTAAACATCTGCAGAATGACCGTTTGCAACAAACTAAAGCAACTCGGAGTAAAAATGCGGACTAAAGGAGAATCTCGGATAATAGAGCTAGATATCGTAAAATTAGAAGACATGTATGTTAATCAAAAAATGTCCACCAGACAAATTGGAGAAATAATGGGAGTTAACCGCAAGACAATATTGGTAAAATTAGAAATTCTGGGTATTCCACGGCGCAGCCAATCAGAAATTAATGAGCTAAGAAATACACAAAAGAAAAAAGACAATTCAAGAAAAAACATGAGCACCAGAAATATTGTTGGCAGAGGTTCATCTTGCATTGAGCACCAACATTTTTCAGGTGGGCCTAACCTAGGTAACCAAACCCCGATTAGAAAAAGGTTTGGGGGAAATAGCCCTAACCCCACAACAATATAAATTATAATTCATAACCTCAACGCAATCAAAGAGTTGCGTTGGGGCCCCCCGCGACGCAACCTGTTGATTATCAACGGTTTATAAAAGGTGAAATACAAGAACCGTGCCAACCTTACCCCAAAAAAAAGTTTCACTTTTTTTGGGGTTGGACAGCTTTTGTCCTACCCCTTATGCTATGCTAGACGCATGGAAAATATGAAATTCTACTACATCCCCGGTTTCACCATGCGCTACAGCGCATCGCGCAGGGGGCTGAACGCAGCCATTCGCCGTGCCGCTCTGATCGGCACTAGCGTGATGTGCCACAAC
>Ga0181590_10003424_pt1 | contig 13248 bp, 17 predicted proteins | sample 071ome_34_FD_132446 | JGI IMG/M metagenome (GOLD analysis project Ga0181590, IMG submission 132446) | Coastal salt marsh microbial communities from the Groves Creek Marsh, Skidaway Island, Georgia - 071411BT metaG (megahit assembly) | ecosystem: Environmental > Aquatic > Marine > Intertidal... | reverse complement strand
CGCTCGCGCGCGGCACGCCATATGCAAAGTGATCTTCTGAATATTGCGGATCGCGCAGACCGACTGCGTCGATGAAAACGCTCTCTGTGTCGCTGAGAATCAGATAGGATTGCTCCATAACTGTGGCAAACTCGGCCAGCTTTTTTGGTTGGTCGTAGGAAAGGCTTGCGAGAGTGTAGCCCCGTTGATCCAGATCACCTGCAATCTCAGCATCATTGGCCAATTGCACTTTACAGAACGGGCGCCAGTGCGCGGAGCGAACCAATACAAGAACAGTTCCGTTCGGACCCGCGATCTCTGTAAGAGAGGTGAGCTCGCCAGCTGCATTTCGTATTGGCTGATCGAGCGGAACTTTCTCGCCAATGGCGACACCAACATCGATATTTTCCGGAGGAAAGAGGGCAGACCAAAGATGCCAAGCTGCCAATGCGGCCAGCGCGAGCAACAACAATCAAACGCCAACGAAAATCTTGAGTTTAAGCGACATAATCATCAGTCCCATTATCCAGTCGCACGGCGGATTACAGACAATCGATTGCACCGCAAGCCGGCACCTTTCTTTTTTGTGGTGCGCTTGGATTGGACCTTAGCACGCGCTATGGTGTTCCAATGCCTTTCACACAGAAAATCTTGCTGCTTGGTTCAGGCGAATTGGGCCGCGAGTTTGTCATCTCTGCCAAACGTTTGGGCGCTTACGTCATAGCTTGTGATGCCTATGAGAATGCCCCTGCAATGCAGGTCGCCGATGCGAGCGAAGTGTTCTCCATGCTTGATGGGAATGCGCTGCGAGCGACAATTGAGAAACACCAGCCCGACCTGATTGTCCCTGAAATTGAAGCGATCCGAACAGAGGTACTGGGCGAGCTAGAGGCGGAGGGCTTTAATGTCGTGCCGTCTGCGAAGGCAACGCAGTTGACCATGAATCGTGATGCGATCCGAGACATGGCCGCAGACGAGCTGGGGCTAACCACTTCGATCTATGGCTATGCAGAAAATTTCGAGGGTGTGTGCGCCGCGGCGCAAGAAACCGGCTTCCCTTGTGTGATCAAGCCGGTGATGTCGTCTTCAGGCAAGGGGCAGAGCAAAGTCGATCATGCAGCGGAACTCGAGGAGGCGTGGAATTATGCCGTTGCCAATATGCGTGGCGATCGCACCCGCGTCATTGTGGAGCAGTTTGTGGACTTCGACTATGAGATCACGCTTCTGACTGTGCGTCACAAAGCAGGGATCACCTTCTGCCCTGCTATCGGTCACAGACAGGAACGAGGCGACTATCAGGAGAGTTGGCAACCCACACCGATGAGCAGTGCGGCGATTGCGAAGGCACAAGAGATGGCTGCGAAGGTTGTCACCGCACTGCAAGGCAATGGCAAAGGCTGGGGTCTGTTCGGTGTGGAGTTCTTCATTAGAGGCGAAGAAGTAATCTTCTCTGAATTGTCACCGCGTCCGCACGACACCGGTATGGTCACGCTTGTGTCGCAGGACCTGACCGAATTCGATTTGCACGCCCGCGCCATCATGGGCTTGCCCGTTCCAGAGAAAGTTGCTGCGCTATCATCTGCCTCTGCGGTTATTTTGGCAGATCGCGACGGCGGGGATTTTTCCTTTGACGGATTGCATGACGCCCTGACGACAGGCGAGGGCAATTGCGATGTTCGGCTATTCGGAAAGCCAGTTACGCGGCTATACCGGCGAATGGGTGTCGCGCTGGCACGCGCGGAAACGCCCGACGATGCACGCAGTCTGGCAAGGCAGGCGGCCAAGGCGGTCCGGATAGTCTATCGCGACTAGGAATGTAGCGCTGGATTGATCTTCATCGTTGCAAAGACTGGACGCTGAACCGATGAAGGCGCCTCTAGTCCTTACTTTATGGTGCCCGGACAGGACGGGTATCACCGCGAAGGTGACCGGTTTTCTGTTTGAGAACGGGGGAAATGTCCTCGAAGCACAGCAGTTCAATGATCGCGAGAGTGATCGTTTCTTCATGCGCGTCGAATTCGAAACTGTTTCCGCATCGCACGATGATTTACGCACTGCCTTTTCGGTTGTCGCCAGCGACTATGCAATGGAATGGAAACTCGCATTGCGGGACCGGCCACGTCGCGTCATGCTGATGGTGAGCGCGTTTGATCATTGTCTGGCAGAATTGCTATATCGCTGGCGTATTGGCGAACTGCCGATGGATCCTGTGGCGATCGTTTCAAACCATCCGCGCGAAACCTTCGAACATCTGGATTTCGCCGAAATCCCGTTCCATCACTTACCTATCCGCACGGGCGAAAAAGCCGCGCAAGAATCTCAGGTTCGTGCGATCGCTCAGGAAAAACAAGCAGAGTTGGTAGTTCTGGCGCGCTACATGCAGATCTTGTCAGATGAGCAAGCGGCCCACTTCACTGGGCGGTGCATCAACATCCACCACAGCTTTCTGCCCGGCTTCAAAGGCGCAAAACCCTATCATCAGGCGCACGCTCGTGGTGTGAAAATGATCGGCGCCACGGCGCACTACGTCACAACTGACCTGGATGAAGGCCCGATAATTCATCAGGATGTCGAACCTATCACGCATGCAGACAGTCCCGATGAACTTGTCCGCAAAGGACGAGACATTGAACGCCGCGTTCTGGCTGAAGCTGTCCGGCTGCATTTGGAAGAGCGCGTGCTCCTCAATGGAAGCCGAACTGTGGTCTTCAAAGGTTAGTTCAACCCTCCAGCTTTGTCTTCATTCGCGCGGAAGACCACCCATTCGCGGATCGCGTTGGATTCCTCAGCGCTCAGGCTGCCGGCAAAATTTGCCATGCCGCGGCTCTGTAACATGCCTTCACGCACAACCGCTTGCCAGCTAGCCGGGTTCGACAGCGTACCCGAGCGCCTGAGGTCTGGCAGTACGGTCGATCCCACAGCGCCTGGTGCGTGGCAAACCGCGCAGTAGCGTGCGTATTTTTCCCCGCCCAAGGAAATGGTCGCTGAATTTGCGCGGCTGGGCGGAGGATCAAGCGGGAGATTCGCCAGCTCTAGTTCCGGTGGCAAGGCTCCATCCGCCCCGAGCTTGAATACAAGCAGGCGGCTGATGTTGCGTACAGGAGCAAGATCGCGGATTGCCTGTCCATCGACGGACAGTGCATAGGCACCGCCCCAGCCAGCCAACACAGCAACATATTGTTCGCCGTCAATAGTATAGGTGACCGGCGGCGCGACCACTCCGGTTTGTGCCGGGAAGCTCCATAGCTTCTCACCATTCGTGGCGTTGTAAGCGTTGAACTCGCTTCCTGCGGTACCCTGAAACACCAGTCCGCCTGCCGTGGCCAGCAACCCGCCGTTCCAGGGCCCTGGATGTTCAACGGTCCAGCGCGGCTCCTGCGCCACTGGATCCCAAGCTACCAGCATACCCTTCAGCGTACCTGTGATCTCCTTTCGGAATCCAAGATCAGGCGGCAGGTCGCCCGCGCTCAAATCAAAACCGACGTTGAACCCGCGGTCCCTGTCCGGTTTCCAGTCGGCTTCAGGCGAATAGACCATCCCCGCTTCAAATGCCGGAATGTAGACTAGGTTTTCGTCCGGATGGTAGGCCATCGGGTGCCAATTGTGTCCGCCCAAAGCGCCCGGCGTTACGATGGCTGCCTGGCCAGTCTTGTCGATGCGCGTTTCGGGATTCTCGATCGGGCGGCCGCTTTCGTCGATTCCGGTTGCCCAGTTCACTGTGACATATGGCTTGGCGCTAATGAATTCGCCTGTGGCCCGATCGAGCACGTAAAAGAATCCATTCTTCGGAGCCTGCATCAGTACCTGACGTTGGGCGCCGTCGATTTCCATGTCGGCGAGCATAATATGCTGCGTCGCGGTGTAATCCCATGTTTCGCCCGGTGTAGTCTGATAGTGCCAAACATATTCGCCTGTATCGGGCCGGATTGCGACAATGCTGGAAAGATAAAGATTATCCCCTTCACCGGTACCATCTTCGCCTGGAGAGCGATAAGCCCGGTTCCAGGGTGAGCCGTTTCCGACACCGATATAGAGCAGATTCAGGTCGGGATCGTATGCCATCGAATCCCAAACCGTTCCGCCGCCGCCGATCGCGTCTGAACCTGCAAGGACCTCTGTGTTCCAGGTTTCGGCGGCAGCCTGAAGGTACTCGGGCGAAGTTTCGTCCTCTGTACCCTCAGGAACGGTGTAGAAGCGCCATAGCTCCTGGCCTGAGCCAGCATCATAGGCCGTGATGTATCCGCGTACGCCGAACTCCGCGCCACCGTTACCGATCAAGACCTTGCCATCGATAATCCGAGGAGCGCCGGTGACAGTATAGCTTTGTTCCGGGTCGGTCGTTTGTTTGCTCCACGCGACTGCGCCCGTTTCGCGATCAAGCTTCACCAGGCGGCCATCCAAAGTGCCCAAAAATAGGCTGTCGCCCCAGGTCGCCAGTCCGCGGTTGACGACATCGCAGCAGGCTTTGACGGCGGTTTCGCCCGGGACTTCCGGATCATATTCCCACAGAAGAGCGCCGGTTACACCATCATATGCTTTGACCTTGCTCCATGCGGTTGTGAGATAAAGTTTGCCGTCAATGACCAGCGGCGTGGCTTCTTGTCCCCGCGCTGTGTCCATGTCTGCAAACCACGCCAAGCCCAACTCCTCGACGTTCGCAGTGTTGATTTGATCAAGCGGCGAGAAGCGTTGCTCGTCATAGGTCCGGCCGTAAGTGATCCAGTTCGCACCATCATCGCCGGCGTTGAGCAATGCTTCACCATCCACTCCGCTCTCGCTGCACGCGCTCAGCGTTAGTGCTGCCGCTAAGGCAATTCCGAACTTTCTCATTTTTGCGCTCTCCCCGGTGCCGATTTATCTGCACTTGTTTCTCCAGACTGCCTTGCGCTGCTGCCTTTGTCCATCTCCACATTTGTGACAGGTTTCCGCTTTTGATTGGCGTCTGGCTGTTTGGCCGTTACGTTACCGTCTCTGGTCTTAGCGGAGTTTGACCCATGGAATTTGTGCTGATCGCGTTGCTGTTCTTGCTTATTGTCTTCCTGCTCATGGCAGTGCGCGTGGTTAAACAAGGTTATGTCTATACGATCGAACGGCTTGGCAGGTTTACCATCGCTGCCCAGCCTGGATTGCACCTGATTATCCCTTTCATCGACCGTGTTGGCCAGAAAGTGAATATGATGGAGCAAGTGCTTGATATTCCGGGTCAGGAAATCATCACTGCAGATAATGCTATGGTCGGCGTTGATGCCGTGGTGTTTTTTCAGGTGCTCGATGCAGGCAAAGCAGCATATGAAGTGACCCATCTTTACCAGGCGATCATGGCGCTAACGACTACAAACTTGCGCACCGTTATGGGCTCGATGGACCTGGATGAGACACTTTCAAAGCGTGACGAGATCAACGCTCGCCTGCTGTCGGTTGTTGATCACGCGACCTCGCCCTGGGGCGTCAAGATCACGCGCGTTGAAATCAAGGATATCCGGCCACCCCATGACATTTCTGAAGCTATGGCGCGCCAGATGAAGGCAGAGCGCTTGAAGCGTGCAGAAATCCTCGAGGCAGAGGGCGACAAGACCAGCGCAATCTTGCGTTCGGAAGGCTCTAAGCAATCGGCAATCCTCGAAGCGGAGGGCAAACGCGAAGCCGCATTCCGCGATGCCGAGGCGCGCGAACGCGCCGCAGAGGCCGAGGCTCGGGCAACCCAAATGGTGTCGGATGCGATTGCTTCTTCAGGCAATCAGGCGATAAACTATTTTATCGCGCAGGAGTATACCAAAGCTGTCGGTAAGTTTGCTGACAGCCCCAATGCCAAGACTATCCTCTTCCCTTTCGAAGCTACGCAGTTGATTGGTACGCTAGGCGGTATTGGTGAGCTGGTTCGCGATGCGATGGATCCGAACCAAGGTGATGTCACAACCGGATCCCGCACTGGTCAACCCCTGCCGAAAGATCGTGCACGAGCAAGCGTGCCGCGGACAGGCGACACATGATGAACGGGCTCGAAGGATTTGATGCGCACTGGGTTTGGATCGCAATCGGTCTGATCCTGGCCGCTTTGGAGATGCTGGTTCCGGGCGTCTATCTGATCTGGCTTGCAATCGCGGCGATTATAACCGGCTTGCTTACTTTGGGCATCGACCTTGCGCTGCCGGCACAAGTCGTGGTGTTTGTTTCTTTGTCATTGATCGTAGCGTTCAGCGCAAAGCGTTTCCTGCGCGATTCCCCGATCGAAAGCTCGGACCCGCTGCTCAATCAGCGCGGCACACGTCTGATCGGTGAAAATGCCTTGGTCACTCAGGCAATCGTCGGTGGTTCAGGTCGCGTCAAATATGGAGATAGCGAGTGGATTGCGCGCGGACCCGATATTGGAGAGGGGAAGCGTGTTCGCATCACCGGAAGCGATGGCACTATTCTGATGGTGGAGCCGTTCAATCTGATCGCTGACAGCCCTGCCGGGGATACTGACGATGCTGGCGGCAAACAGGCCTAGCTAGCAAGCCCTTCGTTGAACCGGCCGTGCTTGCGATAACGGACCATCCATTTGTCTAGAAACAGACCGAGTGGGCGCGGTGTGACGCCAAGTTTCTTGAAGCCGGGGTAGTCGCCAGACGCGCAATTGCCTTCTTTCAACATGACCCATTGATCACGATTGATCGGCGTCAAAGGCAATGCAGCGAACACGGCTGAGGCTGTGTCAGGCACAGGCAAGAATGTTCTCTTGCGGCCTTGCGAGTCAGCGATTCGCTGATTCAATTCCATCATAGTGATCACTTCCGGACCACCGAGCTCGAAAGTTTTTCCGCCATGCTTGCCTGGATCTTCAAGGGCGTTCGCAATCGCTTCGGCTAAATCATCGACAAAGGCTGGCTGTAGACGTGAACTTGGCCCAAAAACCGGCAGTACAGGCATCATTTGGACCAATCCGGCGAACATGTTTACGAAATTGTCGTCTTCTCCAAACAGCGCCGATGGACGCAGGATCGACGCGTTGACGAAATTCTCACGCACCAATTCCTCGCCAAGCGCATTGGCTCTAGCATAGGTTGAAGCAGAATCCGCATCGGCGCCGATTGCGCTGATATGAACCAGCGCTTCTGCCCCTGAAGCCTTCGCTGCCGAAGCCACTTCTCCGGCGGAATTGCCCATAAGCTGCATCAAGTCGCCACCAAAGCTGCCCACCAGATTGACGACAGCATCTGCTCCGGAAACGGCCCCATGCACTTGGCGTGCATCATTGATGTTGCAGCGGGCAAATTGGATCTGCCCTAAATTGGCAAGCGGCTTTAGCCTGTGGCTCTTTTCCGGATTGCGGCTGGCGATGCGTAGCCGGGCTCCCCGTTCCAAAAGCGCCTGCGCCAGATATTGCCCAAGGAAACCGCTGCCCCCAAACAGAGTGACGAGTTTGTCCTTGAGCGAAGAGGGGCGGGTCATGTTGCTTTTCCGAAAGGTTGCCTGGTCGATTGGCAGCGCATTGCCCCAAGCAGCGCGCGGCCGCAAGTGTTTGGAGGTAGGCAAATGGCGGAAATGAGTCGTTGACAAGGGCCGCCTAGCGGGGCTAACCGCGCGCCTCGCTCGTTCTCGCGAAATATGTTTTGCGAAGAGCCTATGCCCAGATGGCGGAATTGGTAGACGCGCTAGCTTCAGGTGCTAGTATTCGCAAGGATGTGGAGGTTCGAGTCCTCTTCTGGGCACCATTTATTTCAGAAAATTTGAAGAAAAACAGAGCATTGTGTTTCTCGGACTATTTTCTATCCACCCTTTTATCCACCTTCTGGGTTTCGCAACCGCAAGCCCTGCGAATGCCTGAACCCGATGTCCAAGCACTCACTGCGCCCGCTTCTTCTCCTCTTGAAATAACCAGCCCAGCGCGTCAGTCTACACCTCGGGCAAACGAGGAGAGTCCATGCGCAACCTAGTCATTATTGCCGCCGCTCTTTTGAGCTTAACGCTTCCTTCGAGTGTTGCAGCGCAGGACTTTGATCGGGGAGTAAGCGCCTACAATGATGGCGATTACCCAACCGCATTGCGTGAATTTCGCCTAGCTGCCGAGCAAGGGAATGCCTTAGCCCAATACAATCTCGGTATAATGTATGGCAATGGCCAAGGCCTTCCGCAAAACCACCAGCTGGCTTACATGTGGTTTAGTCTAGCTGCCGCTAAAGGAGTTGAGAGAGCAGCGTCAGTTCGAGACAAGGCAGCAGGCAATATGACCCCTGAACAGATAGGCCGTGCCCAGCAGCTTTCAACCGAGTGCTTCAACCGGAACTATCAGGGGTGCGCAAAATGAACCCTGACCTCGCCGCGCGCGTTGAAGGAGCATATCGCAAGTGTTCGGACCTACGCGAGCGCAACAACGGAGATGGCACATTCACGATAGACGCGGCTAAGATGATGGCGTTGATTGAAATCAGAAATCTGGCACCAGAGGTGGTGCTGGCACTGCTTAGGGAGGAGAATTGATGAAACCTTTTTCTATATTATTAGTCAGCGTGGCTTTGATCGGATGCTCAAGTGATCCAGTCGAAGATAATTCGACGGCAAATGAAAGCTCTCCAGCAAATGAAATCCCAAAAAAGTTTCACGGAGTTTTCGATGAGAGTCAGGCCAGATGTTCCTTTCGCTATAGCGATAGCCGAATATCGATTTATAAGGACAGCATAGAATACTGGGAGTCCGCGGGTGAAGTAACCGGAGATGTCGTCCGAGAAGGCGATGACCGCATTCAAGTCAGCTTGAACTTGCAAGGCGAGGGCGAAACTTGGACAGCCGATAGTTCCTACGAGCTTTCCGAAGACGGTCAAAAGTTAACAATCAAGCACGGGGATTATCAGTTCGAGAGAATTCGCTGTCCTTAAAGGCAGGCAGGAATTCTCTTTCAGGGCGACCTCACCGCATCAAACAAGCTTAGCTCACCTTCTAGGCAGCCTGCGTCACGTCCAACGCGCCGCCTGAGCCGACTAAGGCTCTCACCTTTCTTGCGCATCCAAACTTTGGCGTGAGGGTCATCCCAGCCGATCTCAGATAGCCCGAGAATAGTCTCATCTTCCTCAAGGTTATCGGTCGCCACTAAGTCATCCATAATGATGGCTTCTCTATACCCTCGAGGTGGCTGCCGCTGCTCAAGCCGCTTTAGTCGGGAATGGAAACTCATGCCGCTGCCCCTTGCTCCAAAGCCGTCAAGCGGGCCTCTAACTCACATGTCTCGATCAGGGCTTTGTGAGCCGTCAGGAGGCTTAAGATACGCGCTCCCTCATCAGGAGTTATCTCGCCATCAGAAACAGCCTCTAGAACGCTTGTAGAGGCATACACGGCATCTGAGGCAGTCTTCACCTTCGGAAGCTTCACAGAGACAGCGCGGTCTTTCTTGGGAGGGGCAATACGGTCCAAGCAGAGACGTAGGGCAACTGTATCGCCTGTAAGGGCCATCTCAACCGCTTTGCGAGTGAGACCTTCCGCCTCGCCTTCTAAGAGCGCCTCAACGGCCTTTGTGACCTTGTGGCGTGAGCCTGCTTTTCCGCCACCAAGCTTGTTGCCTTTAGCGAAGGTTCCGTTCGGTTTTCTATCGGTGTTTGAAGGGGCTTTGGGCATGCCCTCTTATAGCATAATTTGAGCGGCCAGCTAAGCCGCATAAAACATGCCAACCAGATAAGACCAAACACTCGCTAAGCAAAACACGCAGCGTGTCTCAATTTATCTGACGACGGACATATGCTTACTATTCTGCGCATGACGACACTCTGCCGGTATTTCATTCATCGATTTCAATCAGAACTTCGTTCCGTCGCATAAACGGTAGCGTCCAAGGTGCATTATAAAAGGCGAATGTCGGCTGACCTATAGGCCGCAAATCTTCCCGTTTGAGATAGTCGAGCAACTGCGCAGTGTGTTTATCGAGTGACGACTGGTTGCCAAAACCTGAAAACTGGACCGCGGCAAACCGACTAGAGGGCACTTCGATTAACTGAACTTCTGGATTTACCGGCTGAGGGAGCGTTGCCATCGTATATTCCGAAGGCATGACAAACCGAACTTTCCAAGATGTCCCATCGCTCTGTTGAGTGACCGGCGCAGTCATAGCAATCGTCTCGTTCACCTGCTGTGTTACTGGAGCGGTCATTGCGACATTTTCTGAGGCAAGATTATTACCGAAGATATAGTCTGCGATTATGCGAAACCCACCTCGGATGGCATCTTCGCGTTCGCCTTCGACGTTCGCTTCGGCAACGATCATTGCTCCATATCGACGAATTTCGATCTGCCCTTCTTTGGCGACCACTTCGTAGTCAGGAGTTTCGACGTTATTAGCCACAAGGCTCCAAACAAAAGCTGCTAGAAAAACGAGGACGCTCATCCCAGCTAAAATGATCATAAGCTTTCTCATATGCAGTCTTGTTGCTTACCGCGCCGATAGAGTCCAGCCGGAGCGCAACGCGATGCAGGCATTGATGGAAGAGCAGAGGGAGTTAATCCCTCAGGCAGACGATACTATTCCAGCCCTCTTCGCCATTTTCGGGTTAAGTGCATATTAGTCGTCGTCGCTTGGGGGTTCGTCGCGAAGCGCGGCGACCGCGCGCCCGAGCGCACGTTTTGCGCGATCCTGCAGTTCTGGCAGAAAGCGGATTGACGGCACTGCAATGCTTATTGCGCCGATTGTGTCGCCAAGCCGAACAGGTCGGGCGATGCTGGAAATGCCGACGGTGCTCTCTTCTATTGCGGTCGCAAAACCTTGCTCGCGAACGGTGGCGATCTGCCTGCGCAGCTGAGTCCGCCCGGTAATCGTTGTCTGGGTGAGGCTTTCGCGCTGGCCGCGAGTATCATCGAAATAACTTGCCAGCATTTTCTCGGACAGTGCCGACAATATTGCCTTGCCGCCTGCGAGTACATGGAGCGGTTTCGTTTCGCCTTCTGCTATTGCGTAACGCAGCGCCTGTCCACTCGACCGGCTGGCGACGATGCGCGCCTGCCAGCCTTCGCGCGCCATGAAGGAAGCTGTCTCGTCCAGCTCGGCCGCAAGCGACCGAACTATAGGTGCGGCCCGGTCTTTCAGCGACAAGTCCGCGCGACGGGAGCGCAATCGGTCGAGACTGGGCCCGGCAGAATAGAACCGTCCCTTACGCACCAGATATTCGCGTTCGGTCAGCGTGGCGAGAAGGTAGGACAGGCTGCTGAGCGGAATGTCGAGGCCGCCCGCGATGTCCCGCGCCACGACACCGCCGGGATGGGCTACGACGAATTCGATCACATCCAGAGTGCGGAGGGCGGATTTGACGGGGCTGGACTGGACTGCGTTCATCCTATGCCTGCTTGGTCGTGTGTCGGCCGCGAGAAATCAGAAGCTGAGACTGCCAAGTCGTTGCGAACAACCACCGACCTTTGCTTCGAACGAACCGATCATGAAACCGTCCGAGCTTGGGTGCCGTGTCCCCCATGAAAAGGGCGACTGCGCTCTTCTCTGTCGCCTCTACAGGGGAAATCACATCGATGACAATATTGGTGCACCGCTTCGAGCCGACATGGGTGACGGGTAAATGGGGCATGGAATTTACCTCACGCCTTGAAGACGACTGTTCGCGATCCGTTGAGGAATACGCGCCCGGCAAGGTGATGCTTCACGGCCGAGGCAAGGACGCGCCGTTCGATGTCGCGTCCCTTGGCGACAAGTTCTTCCGGCGTGTCCGAATGACTTATCGCCTCGACGTCCTGATGGATGATCGGCCCTTCATCTAGGTCCGCGGTCACGTAATGCGCGGTGGCCCCGATCATCTTGACGCCGCGCTCAAATGCCTGGTGATAGGGCTTTGCTCCCTTGAAGCCGGGCAGGAAGGAGTGGTGGATGTTGATGCACCGGCCCGATAGAAAGGCGGCGAGATCATCTGACAGGATCTGCATATACCGCGCCAGCACCACGAGTTCGGCACCGGTCTCATCGACGATTGCCTTGATCTGTGCTTCCTGCTGCGGCTTTGTTTCTTTGGTGATCGGCAGGTGGTGGTAGGGAATGTCGCCGATTATCGAGATTCTCAGAGCGGCCTCCGGGTGGTTGGAGACGATGCCGACCACATCCATATCGAGTTCGCCAATGCGGTGGCGATAGAGCAGGTCGCCGAGGCAATGGTCGAATTTGCTGACCAGCAGCAGCACCTTGCGCGGTCGCTCGGCGCGGCGGATTTCCCATTGTGCATCCTTTGCCAATGACATTTCAGCAAAACCCCGCGCGATCTCGTCGCAATTGGCGGCGTCGAACGCGACCCGCATGAAGAAACGAGCATTGTTGGCGTCGTTGAACTGCTGTGCGTCGACGATGTTGCAGCCATTGGTGGCGAGGAAGCTGGAAACGTCTGCCACCAGTCCCGATCGATCATTGCATTGCAGGGTGAGGATGCATTGCTCCAAGATCATTCTCCCAAAGTCTGGCCAGAGCGCGAGTGCCGCGCGGCGTAATCATTGATCCATTCGACTGTGCGCGCGACGCCGCCGAAGGGATAGAAATGCAGCCGCACAGCCCCATGTTCTGGTCCGAGCCCCTGTGAGATGCTGTCAACGAGCTTGTCCGGTCCGGCGCTGCCCATCAAGCGAGAGAGAGACACACCGTATTTGGTCATGACTGACGCCGAAGCACCGACGCCGCAGCGCTTGGCGAAGCGCAGCAGCGTCTTGATTCCGGCCGGGCCCGGCACGCCGAGCCGTACTGGCGCGTCGATGCCACGGCGGCGCAGCACGGCCAGCCATGCGAGCACGCGGTCGGCATCGAAGGCGAATTGCGTGACAATCAGCGGGGCCATCCCGCGGCTCTCGATTGCGTCGCGCTTGGCTTGCAGCACGTTGAAGCACTCGTTTTCGTCCATGTTCGGGTGGCCTTCTGGATGTCCGCCAATGCCAATCGCCGTGATGCCGAGCTGGTCGAAGGCACCGCTTTCAATCAACTCACCCGACGTCGAATAAGGCCCTTCTGGCTTTGCAGGGTCGCCCGCTACGACGAAGCAGCGACGCACATTCGCCTGTTCCACGACCGCGCCCAGATAGTCTTGGAACTCGTGCTCCGACCTTATCCGTCGCGCAGAGAAATGCGGCATCGGTTCGAACCCCAGTTCTCGCACCGTCCTCGTCGCGGCAATGCGCGCATTGAAATCCTCTCCCGGTAGGAAGGTGATTGCGATCGGATTTTCGCCCGGGATGTTGGGAGAAGCTTCACGCAGTGCGTCGACGTCTTTTGCCGTGATCTCCAGCGAAAAGCCGTCGGTCATGATCTCTGCCGGTTCGGACCAGTTT
>Ga0181590_10003412_pt1 | contig 13265 bp, 13 predicted proteins | sample 071ome_34_FD_132446 | JGI IMG/M metagenome (GOLD analysis project Ga0181590, IMG submission 132446) | Coastal salt marsh microbial communities from the Groves Creek Marsh, Skidaway Island, Georgia - 071411BT metaG (megahit assembly) | ecosystem: Environmental > Aquatic > Marine > Intertidal... | reverse complement strand
TCAGCACCATATGGATTATTACCCAACGTTACTGTAGAATTGACGTTAGCAAATGCATCATTCTCAAATACATATACTAATTACGATAATAGTGTTTATGGGCAACCCCAAGCAGTACATGCAGATGCATTTTATTTCTCTGGTCCAACATCAGTAACAGTCAAAATTGGAGATGTTTCACCAGCAAATACAGCACAAATGCCAAGGCAAATTTATAATGATTTATTAAATGCTGATAGTGCAAGATTAGAAATTATTAGAACATCTTCTGATGGCATTGGTGAGGTATTAATTTCAAATAAGACACAAACTATTACTAATAAAACAATTCCTGCCGCAAACAATTCTATCTTGATGTCAATTGGAGATTTGTTTGATGTAGTAAATAATGGTGCAAATACTGCTAGTGATGGAGATACACTAGTATTCAGAGCATCTTCTAATACTTGGGTTCCTGGGTCATCGGGGTCACATCCAATTTCAGGTGCAATTGTAAATGGTCATTTATTACCAACAGCAAATGATGCATTTGACCTTGGCTCACCAACAAGTCAATTCAAAGATTTATACATGACTGGGAATTCAATTCATTTGGGTTCAACAACAATTAGTAGTGCTGGTGGTAAGGTTAGCTTTGGTGGTGCAGCATTAAGTGCGCCATTAGAAATAACTGACCATTTAATACCAGACCAAAATGAAGCATATGATCTTGGAAGTGCTACTCATAAATTTAGAGATTTATATTTAAGTTCTGCTACTCTTAATCTTGGTACTTCTTCATTGAGTGTTGGTCCAGATGGATTGACCTTTACAGAAACTGCACCTGTTGTGTTGTATAAAGATACAATTCAAAACCTTAATCCTAATATTAATTCTCAATACTTTTTTTATAAGCCTAGTGAATTAATCAAATTACAATTAAATACCCCAGAAGCCGATGCTAACTTCGGCGAAGCGGTTGCTATGACTGATAGTAGAATTGTAGTAGGTGCTCCGTATAAAGATGGCGCCTCTAATACTAATGAAGGTGCTGCATATGTATATGATTCATCGGGTAATTATATAGCTGAACTACAATCATTATCTACAACAACTGGAGATAACTACGGTAGTTCAGTTGCCGTTTCTAGCAACAGAATTGTAGTAGGTGCTTACGCTAAAGATAGCAGTCCTACTGTCTCTGATAAAATAGGGGCCGCTTACTTATTTGATATAGATGGTAATCAAATAGCTGAATTATTGGCAAGTGATGCCACATTGAACGATAATTTTGGAATTTCAGTTGCGGTTTCAGATAGTATAGTTGTAGTAGGTTCCCCAGGCGTTGATTCTGTTGCTATAAATACAGGTGCTGTATATTTATTTGATATAAATGGTAATCAGACCATGAAAATACAAGCGGATTCGCCCGAACAATCTGCCGGGTTCGGCAATTCAGTTGCCGTTTCTAGCAATCGAATTGTAGTAGGTGCTAATAGTTCGGATTCAAATATTCCAGATTCAGGTGCAGCTTACGTATTTAATACAAGTGGTACTCAGTTAAAGAAAATAGGACCTAGTTCTGGAAGCGCATACGCAGACTATGGCTGGTCAATTGCTGTTTCAGACACCAGAATTATAGTAGGTGCGCCAAATACAAAAGGCACTTATTCTGGTCAAGGTGCGGCATATCTATATGATATAGACGGTAATGAAATAGCTAAGTTAACAGCATATGATGGACAATCAAATGATTTTTTTGGTACAACAGTAGCAATTTCTAATGAAAGAATTATAGTAGGTGCGCCACTTGAAGATACTACTGTTTCTAATTCCGGATCCGTATATATATATGACTTAGATGGCAAGCCTTTAGCTAAAATGCAAGCTTCCGACCCAGACCTAGGAGCCTACTTTGGTTGGTCAGTTGCTATCACAGATACTAAAATTGTAGTAGGTGCTCCGCAAAAATATTCTGGTGTTCCATCTACTGGTGCTGCATATGTATATGAGCAACTCGGTGCTGTTACTGAACCTCAAATATTTGGTATCAATGGATTAGATGGTATTGGAAAAACTAGTGATTGGCCCGAAGCAGTTATTGCAAATAACCATATTCTATTCAGTCCAGAAACTTCCTTCACCGCTGAATTGACTTTATATGAAGCAACAGGAGCGCAATTACACAAATTTAATTTGTTGTCAGAAGGTGCGGGTGATTGGACTGATGATCCAGCTAATGGATTTACCAATATAGATACAGTGAATGAAGGGCTTATAATTGATAAGTTTGGCAAATTTTGGATAAAGACGCCTACAGACCAAGCTGGTTTTGAGAATTACATGCAAGGTGTCACATTTGCTACATTCTCTATTCTCAATATACAAAATGCAACTCCTGCTAAACCTCTCAAGCCTGTAGATAATCCTGCAAGTATTTCTACAGCTAATGTTCCTAGTTCAAGTGGATCAACAGGAACTAAAGGAGATATGGTGGTAGATTCTACACATCTATATGTTTGTACAGATACAGACACATGGGTAAGAATTTTACTTACGGATACTTCTTGGTAATATCATAAATGGCTAACTTATTCAAGTTAAAAACCAAAGCTGATGTTCCGACTACACCAACGTTGACGTATACAGTACCCAGTAATGTTACGTCAACGGTGATTCTTGGAATGATTCTTACAAATAAAAGTACTTTAGATATTAATTGTACAGTTTTTCTTGAAAGTAATACTTCTGATGTTGAAGTTAATGAAAATGTTGAATTACTACATCAAGTACCAATACCAAAAAATACAACATTAGAAGTATTTTCAGGACAAAAGCTAAATTTACAAACAAATGATAAAATTAAAATTATGGCAAGTGGTAACAATAGTCTTGATTTTTCTTTAAGTATGATGGAAATTACAGCATGATATTATGGCAAAAAGACTATTTGTTAATGAAATACAAGGCGCTCTAACAAGTAACACACCAAATAAAGTTTTTTTAGAAACCGGATTCACACTAATAGTTGATAAAGTAAAAGCTTTAAATTTAGAAACTGATATTTTTAATTTTAAAAATGGAAATTCTAATATTATATCATTTAATAATAATACTTCTAAAATAATTTTAGAGAATGATACTAAATTAAAAAGTAATAATTCTGATGGAATTAGTAGTTCTGCTACACTGATACAAAGAAAATTAAGAATGATTACTTCTGATTTTGATTATCCCACAGGAGGTGGATATTCTCAAAATTTTGCACATGCAACTTGTTTCAGAACTAAAATTACAACTAAAAAAGATAATTCTGTTATAATAATTAAAATGGGTGTGAATGGTGAAGGAAATACTACACATAACTGGGTTATGTATCCAGTTCGTAGTTTTATTGATACTGTCACTATGAATATAACTAATTATGACCATAATATCGCTCGACATCAAAATGATGGAGAAAATCCAAATAGCACATATGAATATTATTGTTTTGGTTATACGAATCCAGGTGCGTATAATGATGGAGATTATAATTCTACTCCGATACAAACAGCCACTATGGAATTTATAGATACACCAAATGTATCGGCAGGAACTGATATTTGGTATTCATTAGTTCTAATGTGTTCAGCTTCTGCAACTTTTTTCATAAATAGGTCAGTAAATGCATCTGTAAGTGGTGGTTATGAAAGGGGAGTTTCTTATGTAAATATAGAAGAATATAATGGAGCAAATTTAAATACAAGTGAAGTACAAATAGGTATTACGGAATATACATTCTAAGGCATATAAAAATGACAAGCATACTTGCAATAGAAGAAATAAGAGGAATTGATAATAATGGTATAAAAGAAATTAAAATAACCGATGGTCATTCATTAAATTCAGAATTTATTAAAACTAATGAAATAGAATTCAATTCTATAAAAAATTATAATTCTGATAATTTATTGACATATGATGCTTCAAGTAATACTGTGACTTTAAATGATAATTTTAAACTAGAAGGTGTTAATAGTAATAGTATAGTTTATCCCGGTGCTACAGTTCAAAGAAAAATGAGAATGATTAAAACTGATTTTGATTATCCCACAGGAGGTGGATATTATCAAAATTTTGCACACGCAACTTGTTTCAGAACTAAAATTACAACAAAAGAAAATAATTCTGCTTTATTTGTTCGCATGGGATTAAATGGTGAAGGTAATGCTACACATGATTGGTCTATGTATCCGGTAAGAAGTTTTGTAGATACTACCACAATGAATGTAGTAGATTGGAATCATAATGTCGCCCGTCATTTAAATGATGGAGAAAATCCAAGCACACAATTTGAATATTATATTTTTTCTTATACTAATCCTGGTAATTATCCAGATGGTAATTATGATTCTACTCCGATACAAACAGCCACTATGGAATTTATAGATACACCAAATGTATCGGCAGGAACTGATATTTGGTATTCTTTAGTATTAATGTCTACAGGTTCAAACACATTCTATGTAAATAGGTCAGTAAATGCATCAGTAGGTGGTGCTTATGAGAGAGGTGTTTCTTATGTTTATATTGAAGAGGTGGCGGGACCTGTGCAAATAACAAATGTTCAATCTGGAATTATAGAATATACTTTTTAAGGTAAACATGCCAAGTAATTTAAAAGTAAGTCAAATCGAAAATGTAACTGCTATATATAATCCAAATTCAGTTAAAATGATGAATCATGATTCTTTTGAATCTGATGCTATTACAGCTACTAATGCAGATATACAAAACGCAACAATTGCAAATATCAATACTACCAATATAACCGCATCTAGTGATATATCAACTACAGGCCAATTAATAGTCAATCAAACTGCTATAAAACCTGAAAATGCTGCGATAGAAAAAACTATACGTGTATATTCATCAGCAGGGTCACATACATGGACAAAACCTACAGGTTGTGTTAGGGTTAGGGTTCAATTAGTTGGTGGCGGAGGCGGCGCTGCAGGATATTGTGAATCTGGAGGTGGAGGAGGGTATGCTGAAGAAATTATTGATGTTTCATCGGTATCTTCTGTTGCAGTAACCGTAGGTGGTGGAGGTGGAGCTACAACTTATTATGGTTCTGCTGGAGATGGAGGAACTTCTTCTTTTGGTAGTTATCTATCCGCTAGTGGTGGTTATGGTGCAAATAGAAATTATTCACACACTGGTGGACAAGGAGGTCTGGGGTCAGGGGGTATGATAAATACAAAAGGAGGAGGTGGATGTGGTCATGTAAATAGTTCATCATCTGGAGCATTGGGATTTGGAGGTGGAACTTATTTCGGTACCACGGCTGGGGATAATAGAGGTACTAATAATGCAAAAAATGGATATGGGTCGCCCGGTGCTGGAGGTCCTGGTTCAAGAACAGATAGTGGTTGGTATGGGCAAAATGGTGAAGCTGGCATAGTTATTGTTTACGAATACTATAACAATTAAAAAAAAAATGAAAGCATTAATCTCTACATTAGAAAACGATAGAATAGCAGAAGTAAGAGAAGATTCTGAAATATTTGATGTATATAAAACATTTAAATGGATTGATTGTCCAAGTGAATGTACTACAATGTGGACTTACAATTCAGCAAATAATGAATTTATACCTAATCAGAAATATGATGAATATTTTGTAAAAGAAGGATATAAACTAGCAAGAGTTATTGCTTATAAAAATGTTGGTGAGCAATTGGATATGCTATATCGAGAACTTAAAGAAAAAGGTTCTATAGATGTTAATGGTGAGTGGTTTACTCATGTTGAAACAGTCAAAGCTTCAATTCCTAAAGATAATCCAGATGCAGTATTAGAATGGAATTTGAATAATATAGATAATTAAATTATGTTAAAAAACTTTATATCATTTCCGCATTATGATAATTTGAATGAATCTCATGATGCTTCCTTTTATTATCTTTTTAAAAACTCAACACAATCTTTTAAAGAAGATATTCACGATATATATTTTGGAAAAGTATTTCGTTATGAATTTAATGGAATTCCAAAAATATATGGAAATGCTATGGGTGTTGAGGCCTCTGATACCCAAATAGACTATCTATTTAAAATACAAGAAGAGTATGGAATACCAATCTCTTTGACTTTAAATAGTCTAGAAACTCCTCATGAATTATTATATAGTGAAGATCTAATAAAACAATTCATTTCTTTTATAGGTTCCTTTTATGAGAGAGGACTGCGCAGTTGCATTCTTGCATCTAATCATCTAATTAAATCTAAAATATTACATAAAAATTTTCCCGAAATAAGGTGGAAAAGTACAGTTAATCAAAGATGTCCTGATGCACAATCAGTAATTGATTTGTGTTTTAATGGGTATGACACAATCATGCTAGATAGAAGATTGAATCGTGATATAAAAGAATTACGCAAAATAAAAAAAGCGGTTGATTATTATAATGAAAAGTATAAGCCAGACAAAAAAGTATTAACATGTTTATTAGTTTCAGAATCTTGTGTATATAATTGTCCTTTTAAAAAAGAACATGATTCTATTGGCGAATACATTTCTACTGACTATTTCAAATCACTAAGTAAATTAACATGTGATAATTGGAGATTTAGTGACTTTGGAACGCTTCCTAGAAATGGCATTGACATTGTAACATCTACAAAGGAATCTTGGAATGAATATGCTAATTTAGTAGACATTTTTAAATTCTCTGGTAGATTAACAAGATTGGCTTTTGATGCAAAAGATAATGAGCATATGAAGTTGTCATGGATTTTAAATGATAATAAAATAGATAGATTGAACCAAAAGAAATTTTTAGTAAATGAAATAATGTCAGTGAATTCATTTTCAGAAGTTATAGATAATAACCTAATTCCGGTTCATGGATGGGTACATGGATGGACTGACAATAGAGTTGTCAATACTGATATAGTTAAAATAAAAAATAGGTTAGAACATTATGATTCAATATGGAAAACTGATAAAGGAATAAGACTAGAAAAAATATTAAAGACTTGTAAGTCTCAATGTTGGGATTGTCATGAGTGTGAGAAGGCTTTTGAAACAGAATATTATGATTCTAGTTTACAATTATGAATAACAATTATTTAGATCCAAATGAAATATTAATTATTGATAATTTTTTAAGTGAATCTCATGTAAACACTATAGAAAAATTAATGACAAATAATGAAATTGGATTTTATTTTAATAGTCAAATTTCATATGAAACTAATCAAGAAAAGAATTTTGGATTTTATTCAATACTTTGTCAAAATGATTATACAATAAAACACCATTACATTTTTGAGCCTATTATATATGATGTTTTTAATAAAAACAATATTAATATTCAACATATATTTTTTGGTAGAAGTTTTATAACAACAAACGCCGAACAAGAATATGACATAGCCCATATTGATGCAGGACATTATCATAATGTATTTTTATATTATGTAAATGACACCGATGGTGATACTGTATTTTTTGATAAAATGCATGATGAACAATTAAAAAATATAAATTATTTTTCTTATGATGAATCTCTAGTTTGGAAAAGAGTTACACCAAAAAAAGGTAGAATTGTAATATTCAATGGGTTTCGTTTCCATTGCTCACAAAGACCTGCTGCAGGTAAATATAGAATTTCAGTTAATTATAATGTAATATGAGAATTAATAAAATAATAATTGTAGGTGGTGGTACTTCCGGTTGGTTCACTGCCACAACATTGGCTTACAAATTCCCAAGATTAGATATTACATTAATAGAATCTAGAGAAATTCCAACTATAGGTGTGGGTGAGTCAACATTAAATCACATTAATTATTTTTTCAATGTGTTAGATTTAGAAGACAATGAGTGGATGAAAGAATGTGATGCTACTTATAAGGCATCTATAGAATTTGAAAATTTTTATAAAAATGGAACTAGATTTCAATATCCATTTGGGTTTATTTCTACTCCACCTAATCTAGATAGTGGCGTAGGAATATACTCAGTTGATGAATGGTTTAATCTAAAATCTGTATATCCTAATGAAATAAAAGCAGAAGATTTTGTAAACTATTTTAGTTTTAATGGCCTTCTAGCAAATTACAATAGAATGGCAAATGAAGAGGTTTATAATTTTTCATTCAAACGAGATATTGCATATCATTTCGATGCTGAGAAATTTGCAAAATTTTTACAAAAAAAATATTGTGCTAATGTTACTCACTATATTGCAACTATAGAGGATGTCGGAGTTTCTGAGAACGGGATAGAGTATGTTAGAGTTGATGACAATAAACTCACCGCAGATTTATATATAGATTGTTCTGGATTTAATTCGTTATTAATTGAACAAAAATTAAAAGTACCTTTCATAGAATTTGAAAGTTTAATAAATGATAGTGCAATTGCCGCAAGAATACCATATAATGAAAAAGAAACAATAAGAAATACTACGCTATGTACCGCAGTAGATAATGGATGGATATGGAATATACCATTGTGGAATAGATATGGAAGTGGATATGTATTTTCCTCTAAGTTTGCAGACTTTGACAGTATAGAAAATGAATTTAGAAAAAAAACTTCATATGAAGGAGATATCAAACGCATTTCATTTAGACACGGATATCATGAAAAGGCGTTTTATAAAAATGTATATACAGTTGGGTTGTCTTATGGATTTATAGAACCATTAGAATCAACAGGTTTACTAACAGTACATGAAAATATTCTTGCTTTGATTACATTGTTAGGCAAACATGATTGCCACATAAATAATATAGACAAAGAAATGCTTAATTATTTTTGTGAAACATATATAAGAAATATGTCTGATTTCGTAGGATATCATTATGCATTTTCTAAAAAAGATGATACTGATTATTGGAATGAAGTAACCAATAACATATCGTATAATCCTATTGACTTATATCAAGATATACTTTCTAATAAAAAATATAATACTTTTGGTGGATTACTGTTTATATTAATAGGAATGAATTATTCACCAACTTCAATAGATGATTTAAAATGGTTGATTTCATTAAAATCTAAAACTTTATATGAATATAAAATTAAATTAAATTCATATAAAAATATATTAAAAAAACAAAAAGAAAATATTTTAAAATATCCTTCACATCTTGAATTTTTAAAACAAAAAATTTATCGCACATAGATGTCCAGAAATAGAAATTTTAGTAAATTAGTAAATTCATTTATCAATAATACAGATATAAACTCTGGTGTTATGGTAAGAAAAAATGAACAATTATTAAGTGCTAATTTAGTTATAGATACAAATAAAAATGCGATGATGGTTGGACCTATTGAGTTGGCGAATAATGTTTCTTTAATTATCAACGGTCATTTATCTATAGTCTAATATGTCTTACTTAGGATTAGAGCAACAACTTATTCAAGGTATTACAGATAATTACAGAAAATATGAATATTCTGCAATTCAAGGTCAAACTTCATTTACTGTAAATTTAGAATATGATCCATATAAATTGTTAATTTATATTAATGGATATCTTGTACCTGAAAATGAATACACTATAACTGATAATTCTACTTACTTTGAATTAACATTTGACGAAAGTCTTAATCAAAATGATTCTGTAGTTGTTATTTCATTTGGTTCCATAGAATCAATGAATGTTGGTGTTGCAGTGTACACGGAAGAATATGAAGTATTAACCAATGAGAATACTTTTAGTGTTACATTTTCTACTGATATAAGAAATAATTCTAATCACGTATATTATAATGGAATTAGATTACAGAATACTGATTATAGTATAAACGCAAACACATTCACTTTGAATACTATAACTAGTGCTAATGATATAATTTTACTAGAATCTTTTATATCTGACAATGTTGTTCCTGAGTATAGAAAGGTTGATGTTACTCCCTTTGTTGCCGGAACCTATGGCGTTCCAACTTCTGATTATAATGGTGGAGGATTAGCACTCAGAAGAATAAAAACTACAAATGACATTACAGCAACTTTAAATAGTAATCATGAAATAGAATTAAATTTTAATTCATCACCAATTAGTGTAGATACTTATACCGCAAATGGCAATATAAGTGTATTTAATTTACAATATCAAACGGTCAATAGTTATACCACATTAGTTACAGTAGATGGAATTGTTCAAACACCAGAAGTACATTATCAAATAGATATTGCAAATTCTCAAATTATATTTGGTTCTAACCCTCCAAACAATTCATTAATTTCTGTAGTATATTTACAAAATGTTTCTAATACAACAACTCTAAATGATGTTAGTGATAATACTATATCAACTAATAAAATACAAAATGATGCAGTAACACCAGAAAAAATTAAAAATCCTTGGTTAGTTAAAGACAATTCTTTTACTGCATATGATGGATACAAATATATTATAAATGCAACTACAAGCAATTTAAATGTATTATTACCTACAGCAAGAAACTCTGGTGATCAAGTCTCATTATTGAATATAACTCCTGCATCAAGTACAAATACAGTAACAATTATACCAAGTGTATTTAATAACGATACGTTGGAAAATAAAACATCTGCATTGATGTATGGTGAATCTACTTCTTTTGATTTAATCTTTAATGGAACACAATGGATAACAGCAAATAAAAATTTAAATTGGAAAACCATTAATTCTACTACTATACTTTTAAATTTTGGTAAATTTTTTGTAGATACTTCATCGGCTTCTTTTACTGTAAATTTACCCAGCAATCCTATGATTGGTGAAGAAGTTATATTTTTTGATATAGCAAATACATGGGATACTAATAATTTAATTATAGATGGAAATGGAAAAAATATAGATGGTCAAGTAGATTATATAGCCGATGTAGAAGGCGGAACTGTTCATCTTGTTTATACATCAAACTTAGAATGGAAACCTCTATCAGTATAAGAAATGAGTAATTTTAGAAAAAGACAAAGTAGATTTAGATTAAGAAGATTTCGTAGAAATTTGCTTAAATCAATAGGAGCAACAGATACTTCTATTCAATTAGCAGATGGTGTAGATATGGAACTTTCTAATCAAATAGTTGGTTCAAGTCAAGTGTTAGAACATTTGATTATGTGTGCCGATGGCAGAACATACATTGGTGTGAAATCTAATTACACTATGGGAAATGTAACTGGTGTACAAAATTTAACAACTTCACATGTAAGAATAACTGGGTCAAATGTAAATTATTTACCTCCTGATGGAACAAAATCTGTATATTATAAATGTGAATTTCAAGCTAGAAATACAGATACCGACCCTATTTTACACTATGCAGTAAAACTCTCAGGGTCTCAAATTGCAAATTCAAGAGTTACTTATAGGTCTAATGTAATACGACAAGAACGTCATTATGTGCATCAATTATTTACCATCACCGGTGTTCAAAATAATACTACGGGTACTGTTGATTCTTGGGATACGGCAAGAACGATTGAAGCTACCGCAAGAGAATACTCAGCAGATTATGAAGGAAGATTGCATATAACAAATCATTGGGATGGTGGAGGAACGGACCTTGTAATAAAACCTTACGTAACAATTATAGCATTTGGTTAAAATGGGTAAAGTAATTTCAGAAGCTAAGAATAGTACAGCACAGACAAATAAAATAACTTTCGGTGATAACTATTCAGAAAAAATAGATTTAAGTGAAACAAGAAGTGCTGGTATTGGCATACAACAAGAAGGTGTTTATATTAGAACAACTAATTATTTAAATGTATACTGTGGTGGTGAATTCAATCAAAGTGGCCCTGGTCCAACAGGTAATACATTACTGACTATAAATTCATCAGGAGATGCATCTTTCATGGGAGATGTAAGCACTTATTATTCATCTGACTTTAGATTGAAGAAAAATATAAATATTTTAGACAATGTATTAGATAAACTAGATGATATAAATCCTATATATTATGAATTTAAAAAACCTAAAGAATATGATACAAATACAAAACACATAGGATTATTAGCTCAAGAAATTCTACCTTTATTTCCCGAAGTAGTATCTAAAAGAGATACAGGATTTTATGCTGTTGCTTATGATAAATTAGTACCAGTACTCATTCAAGCTATAAAAGAATTGAAATTAGAAATAAGTTCTCTTAAAAATAAAATGGATAAAGAAAACTAATGTCATATATTGGAAGTTCTAGAAATATTCTAGTTCAAAATCCTAGTAGAGAATCTAGGTTTACTAAAGAATATACATCAACAGGTGGTGAAACATCATTTAATATTACTTTTAATGGTGATAATGTAGAAGTCACAATAAATGGTATTCGTTTACAGAAATATGATGATTTTACTCCGTTGAATAATAATCGTATTATTCTTGCGGAACCAACTTCAAATGGTGATATTATACAATGTGAGGGTTACTATACATTCAATAGTACAGTAGGTACTGTACTAACAATACAAGATGTTAATGATGCAATATCTAATGCAACTTATTATGTAACTCATTCTGAATTAAATGTTGAAACTCAAACCATTAATACTTATATAAATGATACTTCTAATACTATTACTACTAATTTTGATAATAAATTATCATTATATAATAAACGGTCAGAAAAAGGTACGCATATAGCCTTCTCCAATTTAAATATTATTGACTATGATGTGACTGTTGAAAGTGATGAAAATGCTATGCTAATTGGACCAATAGAAATAGGCGATAATTCAACATTTACGGTTAACGGAACTTTAACGGTAGTATAATGCCTAGTACTCTTAAAATAGATAAAATAGAAAGCCGAACGCCAAATGTTGGACTTACAATTGATTGGATTGGAGGAGGACTAAAAGGTCCAAATAATATTCCAATTTTGACTGAAGATGGAAAAATAGTTGGGGATTTATTATTATTAGCTCAAGCTGCAAATACTCCAAATACAACTACCGCCGCTTTAGATTTTATAAGAGAAGCAACACCTGGACAGGGTATTCGATTTTTAGACACTGTGTATGGATTATCTTCTGCTAATGTAGTTGCAATAGATTTAATTTCAACAAATGGTACATTCAGCACCATAACTACAGATACTCTCACAGCAAACACAATCAGCGTTACTGGTGACTTAGTTGTTGCTGGCAATACAATTACACTTGATACTCAAACATTATTAGTTGAAGACAACATTGTAGTATTTGGTTCAAACAATGTTGCAGATATTACAGACTTGGGATTTGCTGTAAAATATAGTGATGGTAGTGATAAGTATGCCGGT
>Ga0181590_10003409_pt1 | contig 13270 bp, 14 predicted proteins | sample 071ome_34_FD_132446 | JGI IMG/M metagenome (GOLD analysis project Ga0181590, IMG submission 132446) | Coastal salt marsh microbial communities from the Groves Creek Marsh, Skidaway Island, Georgia - 071411BT metaG (megahit assembly) | ecosystem: Environmental > Aquatic > Marine > Intertidal... | reverse complement strand
TACGAAGAGGGCCTCTTCATCGGACACCGTTGGTACGACTCGCAACATCTGCCAGTGCGCTATCCGTTCGGCTACGGCCTTTCCTACGCCGAGTTCCGGATCGGCCCGGTTTCCCTCGACAAAGATCTCTGCAGGTGCGGCGACACCGTGACCGTGACTGTTCCGGTGACCAATACCAGTTCACGTCATGGATCGCATGTCGTCCAGGTGTACGTGGCTCCCCATCAAAGTTCGGTGATTCGCCCTCTCCAGGAGTTGAAGGGTTTCGCCAAAGTCGAACTCGCTCCCGGTGAATCCCGCACCGTCGAAATCGAACTCTCACCACGTGCCTTCGCCTACTGGCGCTCCGACTGTTGGTACATCGAGCCCGGAGAATACGACATTCGTATCGCTTCGTCGTCAGCCCAAGTCGATGCATCGATGACTCTCACGATCGTCGAAGATTCGCGGGACTCAGGTGACAACTGATGTTCCTACGGCGACTCGACGACTACCAGAGTTGGCAAGTCATCCATCGCGGGACGTCGATCCTCATCGACCCGTGGCTGACATCTGACGCGATCTCCGGAGTCTTCAATCGTGTTCATGGTGATGGCTTCGTCACATGGGACGATCTACAACGGGAAGCGGGAACGATCTCCGCCGTGATCCTCTGCACGTCGGTCGACGATCACCTCCGACCCGACACACTCAGTCGTTTCGCAAACGTTCCCATCTGGGGCCCGGTCAAGGCCGCCAAGGCTGCCCGAGCCGCCGGCTGTACGTCGACCCATGTGGCCTCACCCGGACGGAGCTTCGAAATCGAGTCACCGGAGGGCGGATCGATTCGCATCACGCCCACCCGCAGTGGTCTCCCCCTCGGACTCATCGCTCAGGGGTACCTGATCGAAGGAGTCGAACCCGACGGTACGACGCTCGGCCGTGTGTGGCTCGAGCCCCATCAGCCCACGACTCGTGTCGCCCGAACGGTCGCCCCGATCGACGTCGCCATTCTTCCCACGGTCTCTGTCACCGCGATCGTCCTGCCGGTCACCTCGGGCCTGCGACGCACTGCAACCGCCGCTGCCGCGTGCGGTGCTCGGGCGATCGTTCCGACTGCGACCGACCCCCGACGTGACATGACCCGTTGGCAGAAGTCGATCTACTTCACCAGCCGAGGTTCGAAAAAGTTGCGACGCCGTCTCGTGGGCACGCGACGTCTGGTCGAGCTACGACCACGAGATTGGCTCGACGTCACCTCGGGACGCTGAACTCGTCACGAGATCCGAAGCGTCCAGGCCGGCGTGTCATCGGGTCGAGTGGGAAGAGTCAGGACGTCTCCCCGCCGAAGAACTCGACCCCCGTCCAACAACCATGAGACCTCACCAGACGGCAGACCGTCGATGGTGACGGTGGCCGAGTTCGGACGTCCGCACACGATCGCATACGTCTGTCCGTCGGATCCACGAGTGAGTCGGACAGGAACACCTTCGTCGGTCTCGAGTCGTGTCACTTCGTGGGGACGACTTGCATAGATCGCCGCCCCGTTCACCTTCAACCATTCACCCATTGCGATCAGCCGGAGTTGCTGTTCCCACGGAATGTATCCACCGGGCATGGCACCGAAGTTGAGAAGTAGGTTTCCCCCATCGGCAACGATGTCGACAAACATCGTGATCAACTCGTTGATCGGCAGGTAAGTCGAGGCGTTCTCGAACTGGGTGTATCCGAAACTCGTACCAATACCGCGGCAGACCTCGAACTTCTTGTCAGTGGCGAGCGGACGCGTCGTGTACTCCGGGGTGCCGAAGTCGGCATGACTGCGACCCTGGATCACGCCGATCATGTCGAAGCGGTCGTTCACCACCCCGTCGGGATTCTGGTTGTAGAAGTCGGCCATGAGCGGGGCCGCACCTTCCCCGAAACGGGGATACCCGATGTCGTTCCAGAGCACGTCGGGCTGATAACGCGCGATGAGTTCGCGCCAATGAGCATTGGCGTATCCGAGATACCGGTCGTCCTGTGGGATCGCCGAGAAGAGCGTGGCCCAACTCTTGATGCCGAGTCCCTGAAACGTCCAGTCGATTCCGCCCGAGTAATACACACCGAAGCGCATTCCGGCTCGTCGGGCCGCCGAGGCACATTCACCGACGAGGTCGCGCTCGGACTGCCATCGCTCACCGCGTGTCGGGTTCGGATACTCGGACGGCCAAAGGAGCACACCATCGTGGTGCTTGGTGACGAACACGCAATACTTCGCGCCCGAACGTCGAAATATGTCCTCCCAATGAGACGGATCCCATTCTTTGGCCCGAGTCAAGAACGTGTCGACGAACGTCGCGTAATCGGGGGATCCGAGGACGTCGCGGTGATAGGCCTCGGCGGGTGATCCTGGAATGGAAATCGAGTTCCAGTACCACTCGGCGTACGGAGTGTGACTGAACGCCATCTCCTCACCGTGCTCTCTCGCCAAAGTGAACGGATCACTTCCCACCGGCGCGAAGGCCGGTACCGAACCGACCGTCCAATGAGCGAATACTCCGAACTTGGCGTCGTCGAACCACCTTGGAACGGCATGGGTACGCAGCGACTCGAAGTCGGCGGTGTACATGGCTTCCCCCTAAGTCGAGGTTCCCCGGGACGACCTCAGGGTAACCCGGTGCTGAGTTGTCCCGGGCGCTCAGCCGTCCTGAGCGTTCAAGCGCTCTTCGGTGCGACGCACGAGGATCTCTCGCTCGTGGGGAGACAAAGGCTTCGCCGTGACGACTTTCAATTCGAGTTGGTCCTGACCGGCGATCGGTGTGGCCGATGCGACGTCTTGAACTAGAACCATGTCGGTCAGGTGCGGTGTACCAGCCAACTCGCGAATCGTCTCGGCGGCTCGCGACTCCATGTCAGCCCGATCGAAGTCGCCGGGGACCTGAATCGCCAATCGAGTTTCGATGGGTTCTTGGCTCAGGTTTCTGACCGACAGCAGGGCGCTGTGGGGCATGTGGACGGTGCTGAACCCATCTCGCACGCGGGTCGAAACGAGACCGATGTGTTCGACGTTGCCGCGCACACCATTCGTGAATCCGGTCGACACCTCGATTTCGTCGCCAATGCCATATCGATCTTCGACCAGAACTGACAAGCCGGTGAGGTAGTCGTTGACCTTGTGCTGACCGCCGATCGCCAGACCGGCACCGATGAATCCGGCGCTCGACAAGAAAAAGGCGGCGTCGAGTTCGAGAACGTGGAACACGGCGATCAAGACACCTATCCAGAGGAAGACTGCGAACACGTGATGGATCATTCGGGCCGCGGCATCGGCTCGCTGCTGCCGACGGCTCTCTCCGATTTCGGCCGATTCGTACTCTCCGTACCGGATGCGTGTACGCCACCAACGCGACGGACTGCTCGCACTGCGTTGCGAGACTCGACGCACGACCCGGCGGACGGTCAGGTGCGTGATGCGGGTGAGGATCATGGCTCCCACCACGATGATGAGAACGACCAGCGGGCGCGACATCACCTCACCAGCGGAGGTCTCATCGGGCGAGGGACTGAGTGTGCTGAGGAACGGCATCACGCCGTCAGTGTGCCGGAATTTCCAGCCAAATGGGCAGATCCCGAAGGTTCGCAAGTTCGGTGAAGCGGTCACCCGAGGGAAGCTCTTCTGCTCGTTCGAGCTCCCATAGATGGGCATAGGGAACGTGCACTGCATGCCCGCCGATCCCGAGCACGGGCAAGACGTCACTCTTCACCGAATTTCCGACCATGAGAAACCGGGTCGGTTCGACGTCGAGCTCACGAACCACGCGGGTGTAGGTCTCGATGTCCTTCTCGAGAACGATCTCCACATGGGTGAAGAGGTGCTGTAGTCCGCTCGTCGACACTTTCCTCGTCTGATGAATGAGATCACCTTTGGTGATCATCACGACTCGATAGTGGGAGCCGACGGTGTCGAGAACCGTTGAGACGTCGGGCAGTAGTCGAACCGGAGCCAACATCAGATCTCGGGTGATGTCGACGATCTCGGCGAAGACGGTCGTCGGGAGTCGCTCTTGCCCGATAGTGATGGCTGCTTCGACCATCGACAATCCGAAAGCCTTCACGCCATAGCCGTAGATAGGAAGATTGGCGCGTTCCATCGCCGTGAGCGCGTCGCGAACATTGGTGCCGGTGGGCGCGTAGGGCTCGAGCAATTCGTAGAAACGGAGTTCGGCGGCCCGGAAGCCGTCTTCGCTGTGCCACAACGTGTCGTCGGCGTCGAAGGCGATGACATCGAAAGTTTTCACGGCAGCATCAACGATGAATCGCGTTCAGATAGTTGTAGACGGTGATGCGCGAGACACCCATGGCATCGGACACGTCTTCAACAGCACGGCGCAGTATGAATGCTCCACGCTCATCGAGCAGACGGATAGCGAGCTGCTTCTGCTCACGGTTCATCTCGACCACTCGGCAACCGATCTCGCGTTCGACGGAGTCGATCAGACGATCGAGTGCACCGTGTAGCGCAGGAAGGCGAACTGCTGCCACCACGTGACCATCGAAACGCAGCGGTACGTCGGCTGGTTCACGCGCGTCCGGATCGACCAATTCGCAACCCAAAAGATCGAGGAGTGGTTCGATCATCGAGACGGCCGGATGCACCGACGTCTCTGGACGATTCACGACGACCTCTCGATGTGGATGCTCACATGGGAGGCGCCATTGGCGTAGGCCGCAGCGACCAAGGCCGACACTGCGGCGGCTGCGACGTCGGGAGCGGCCTGGAACGACGTCCCGAACGGGCCGAAGTCGACCTCGGGGCCGAGGGAGTGAACGGCGTCGACAGCGGCGGTGACGTGCGGGCCCGGCTGACCCTCCACGAACGGCTCCACCGTGAACTCGACCCTCAGCACCCCCACCAGCGTAATTCGCACACCCTGTTGCGTTCTCCACCGCCGGGGGTCATTACCGCAACAGAGTGCGCGAATTTCACCAGTTTTCGAGGAGGGGGAGGAGGAGGGCTAGGGAGTCGGGCAGAAAACGCTCGCTGGCCCGCAATCTCTCGAACTCATCTCTCGTCGACCACCACGCCTCGCTCACCTCACCGTCCTGGAAGACAAACGGCCCACCCGTCGTCACCAGGTAGCACCGTCCCATCAGTGACACGTCGTCGTCGTCGAACGGTTGGGCCACCCCTTCGTCGAGACTCCTGAGCAACGTCCCTGACACTCCCACCTCTTCGGCGAGTTCGCGTTCGGCCGCCTCGTCGTAGGTCTCTCCACTGGCCACCACCCCACCGACTGCGATGTCGAGCCAACCTGGCCAGATGTCCTTGGTGAGTGCTCGCCGATGCACGAGGATCCGACCTTCACCGTCGCTGATGGCGATGAACACCGCTCGATGGCGCAGGCGGTCGCGCCGCATCTGGGACCGCGTCACCACACGAAGAACCCGGTCCTGTCGGTCGACCACATCCACCAATTCATCACTCACTTCGCCACTCTCCCATGCAGGTCTAGGGTGACGCCATGAGCGAACCCGGGGTCCTGTCACGTCTCGCCGAAGAAGCACTCGATCATCAGAGCAGCGCTGTCGCCCTTCGGCGCACGTTGCACGAATGGCCCGAGATCGGCAACCACCTTCCTGTCACGCGCGACAACGTGCTCGAAGCACTCGAAGGTCTCCCTCTCGGCATCACCCTCCACGAGACCACATCGGGTATCGCCGCCACTCTCGAAGGAGAGCATCCCGGTCCGACGATGCTCCTGCGCGGAGACATGGACGCTCTTCCGATGCCCGAGGACACCGGGCTCGATTTCACGTCCCGTGTCGACGGCGCCATGCACGCGTGTGGCCACGACACACACGTGGCGATGTTGGTCGGCGCAGCCAGGCTTCTGTCACAACACCGTTCCGACATACACGGACGAGTGCTCTTCATGTTCCAGCCCGGCGAGGAAGGACACCACGGGGCGCAGCACATGATCGACGAAGGGCTGTTCGATCTCGGTGCACTCTCTTCGGGTGTCGACTCTCCTATCACCGGTGCCTTCGCAATTCACACCACTTCGTCACTCCCGACTGGATTCATCAGTTCGCGCGGGGGTCCGCTCATGGCCTCGAGCGACTCCTTCTCGATTCGCGTGATTGGAAAAGGTGGCCACGGCAGCGAGCCCTACCGGACACTCGATCCGGTCCCAGCAGCCTGTGAGATCGTCCAGGCTCTGCAGTCGATGGTCACGCGCCGGGTGAACGTGTTCAATCCATCAGTGGTGACCGTCACCAAACTTCATGCCGGCACAGCGTTCAACGTGATTCCCGAGGTCGCCGAGATCGGCGGCACGATTCGAGCCATCAGTGAAGCGACCAGAACTGCGGTGCACGACGGCATCAAACGAGTCGCCGAGGGAATCGCAACGGCGCACGACCTTCAGGTCGAGATCGACCTCTACATCGGCTACGACGTCACCGTCAACGACCACGACTACGCAACGATCGCCGCCGGACTCGTGCGCGACGTCGTCGGCCGCGACCGATTCGTCGAATTGCCCAACCCGGTCATGGGAGCCGAAGACTTCGGTGTCGTTCTCGAACGAATCCCTGGCGCCATGGTCTTCCTCGGTGCCACGCCCCACGACCGCAATCCGGCGACTGCGGCACCGAACCACTCGAACCGCGTGTTCTACGACGAAGATGCCATGTCGACAGGTATCGCTCTGTACAGCGCGGCAGCTCTTCGCCACCTGCAGCCGGCCTGACGATTGCCAGTCGGCGAATCAGGCCGGGCCAGCTGGATACCTCTGGTCGCCGAGCACCATCTCCATGGCCGGTTCGATGTTCGGACCGCGGCGCAGATGGTGGCCACCATCGATGCTGATGCACGTCCCGGTGATCCATGAACTCTCCGGCCCGAGCAGAAATCGCACGAGTTGTCCGATGTCTTCAGTGGTGCCCACACGACCAAGAGGCATTTGCTGCATGTAGTCGTCGACGATGGTGTCGAGCGTCATGAGTCCTTCGGTCGCATCAGTGGGAACGAGCCCGGGGCGCACCGCGTTGGCGCGGATGTTGCGGCATCCGAGTTCATCGGCGGTCTGTCGGATGAGCATCTCGAGGCCGGCTTTCGACACGTCGTAGGGCGTCATGAAGCGGTGAGTTGCGACCCCGGCGATCGACGAGATGGCGACGATGGAACCCCCACCGTTGGCCGAGAGAATGGGCACCGAGTGTTTGATCGTGAGGAATGCTCCGGTCAGGTTCGTACGGAGAATTCCCTCCCAATCGTCGAGAGACGTGAGATGGATCGGACCCCCGGTTCCGAAACCGGCGTTGGCCACGACCATCGAGAGTCGCCCGGCCGACTGCGCTGCTGCGCACGTCTCGGCCACACTCGTCTCCGACGTCACGTCGCACGGCTGCACGTGGACGTCGGCACCGCCGGAAGCGATCGATCGGAGTTCGTCGGCTGCCGACTTCAGACGGTCGACATTTCGCGCCGCCAGCATCACACTCGCACCGTCGCGCACGAGCTCACGCGCACAACCGAGGCCGATCCCGGATCCTCCTCCGGTCACGAGAGCGAGTTGGCCGGCCAAGGGATCGTGAGGACGAGTCATGAATCGATCCTGCCACACGCGTTCGCTGTCACACGATGGCGAGAGCGTTCGGCGGACTCGCCACACCTTGCGGAAGATTCAACGGAGCCGACACGAAAAAGCACTCGTAACGACCGGTCGCTGCACAATGAGAAGCGAGAGCATCGAGATTCCACATCTCTCCGAGAGGAATCCCGAGCATCGGAAGAAGAAGCGTGTGCGTGAAGATCTCATGTAGCCGAGATCGATCGGATCGCACTTCGGCTTCGTGTTCCGGGGAGCTGGCCGCCCCTGGTGGCCACACTTCGACAGCCGGGTTGTCACACCCGACTGCGGCAACATGAAGATTCCAAAGCGTTCGCGCCATCTCTTCGCCTGGACGAAGACCAGGAGTCCGCAACGAGTCGACACCGGCGATTCGTCGTCTGACCTCGGCACTCTGATTCTCGTACCACTCGATCCAGCCGAATCGCAGCAACAGGACATCACCTTCCTGGAGTTGCGTGCCCTGCGCGGCGAGACACTCGGCGATCTCGTGTGCATCGATCGGATCGGCCTCGTCACAGCGAATCGGACGTCCGATGCTCGCGCGCCATCGTCCAAGATCGGCCAGAACTGCCCGCCCGACGATGCCTCGCTCGGCCCAATGGTCGATTCCGTGATCGCGATCGTCGACGCCACCGAAGTGACCCGTCCCCTCCACGCCTTCGTCGACCGCTGCGGCGTGATTGCGAATGTGCCGGAAGCCGTCCCACTGGCTGCTCGACTGGGTGTTCCAGTCGTGCAACACGTCGTCATGACTCGTACTGGTGTCGCCACCTGTGACCTCGTGACGGAAACTTTGTCGCCCGAACAAAGGAGGATCGGGAAGGCCCATACTCCAGTTGAGGGCGAACACCTTGCCCTCACGCACGAGGCGGGCCGCCGACACCACCCGATCGGGTGTGAGCATGTTGAGGCAGCCGAGCAATGGACCGTCGGCTTCCGGCCACACGTCCCAACTCACCGGAAGTCCGGCGCGTTTCGGAAGGTCGTCGTAGTCGGGAAGCAGTGTGTGGTTCGACATGTCCCGACCGTACAACGACGTCCACGACACGAATTCCTCCACCGCTCGTCCGACCCGGCATCATGGATCCATGTCGTCAACGCCGAACGACCGCACCCCGCTCGCCGGGTACCGCGTTCTCGATCTGACCCGAGTTCTCGCTGGACCGCACTGCGGCCGCATGCTCGTCGATCTCGGCGCCGATGTGGTGAAGATCGAGCCACCGGACGGTGATCTCACTCGTTTTTCGAGCCCTCGGGTCGGATCTCTTGCGACCTATTTCATCCAACAGAACACTGGCAAGCGATGTATGAGCATCGACTTGTCCACCTCGGAGGGAGCCGATCTGCTGATCCGTCTCGCCGAAGTGAGCGATGTCCTCGTCGAGAACTACCGCGCCGGAGTCATGGATCGACTGGGTCTCGGCCCCGACGTCCTGAGGGCGAGAAATCCGCGGCTCGTGTACGCGTCAATTTCGGGATATGGAGCCGATGGTCCCTGGATGCACCGCCGGGCGTACGCCACGGTGATCGGTGCCGAGAGCGGCCTCACACGCATGCAGGCCGAGTCGAGCGGCCGATTCACGAACGATCCGTGGTCACATGCCGACACCTACACCGCGCTCGAGACCACCACGGCGATACTTGCCGCACTTCTGCGCCGTGAGAGAACCGGCTCGGGTGATCGCATCGACGTTTCGATGGCCGAGACGATGCTTTACGTCAACGAGCACGCACACGATCAACTCTTCGACGGTCCGATCGATCCGCAGTGGATTCGTTCGTTTCGTCCAGGTGACTACCCGATCCTCTCGGTCGCCGATGGCACCATCGTCGTGATCAGCGGTCATCCCGCCGAGCGAGGAACCTTCGAGATCATGGTGAAGGCGATGGATCGTCCTCATCTTCTCGACGATCCGCGTTTCGCTGATGTCGCCACCCGACTCACCAACTTCGACGTTCTTCGCGACGAGATGATCGACTGGGCCAAGAACGTTCCCGATGCACGGACGTTCGAAGAGACGTGCGCCGCCCTTGGTCTAGCAGTTGGAGTCGTTCGATCGGTACGTGAACTCGTCGAGTCGAATTGGGCGCATGCCCGAGGGGCGATCACCGAGGTGCCTGATCGTGTCGGTGGGTTCGTACGTGTCCCACGACCGCCGTGGCACTTCCTCGATGCCGAACTTGGCGACATGGGCACTCCTCGATATCGCGGCGAGGACAATCGAGAGGTCTTGAGAGATTTTCTCGACATGTCGGATACCGACATCGACGATCTCGAACGGCGCGACGTCTTGTCGAGTCGTCTGCCGCGAACTCGGTGAAGGTCAGCGTTCGATCGGAAGGGGGCGATCGAGCACTGTCGTCCCCATGAAGCGCACCACCGGTGGAAGGGTCCGCGCCAAAACCGGACCGGCGAGGACCACGAAGACCACGGTTCCCACTCCGACCTGTCCTCCGAGGATCGCACCGGCCGTCAGGATCACGGCCTCGATTCCCCAACGTGACACTTGAACCGACGCGCCGCGGTCGGTCAATGCCAACATCAGCAATTCGATCGGACCAGTCCCGAGCATCGTCGACACACCCACCGTGATGCCTAGATAGATGATCGTGAGTCCGATCACGAACATCACGATGCGCCAGACCATCGACTCGGTCTCCGACAACCACGCCAAGTTGAGGTTCACCGAGAGCCCGACCACGAACGTGCCCCACAACGTGCCCCACTGGGGCCGTCGACCCATGATCCACGCCACAGAAGTGATCACGGCACCCGAAATCCAGCCCATGGTCCCGACGCCGATTCCGAGGCGCTCAGCCCCTCCGGTGCTCAAGACATCAGCCGGTGCCACCCCGAGGTCGGCTGTCACCATGAGAGCGATCCCGACCCCTACCGATGCCACGGCCACGAACAGCGCCACAGCTCGAAACGCGACCGACTTCGCGACGATCGGGGGAGTCGTCATGGTCACCTGGCCACCCTAGAGGGTGACATCAGGTTCAGATCTTCTTCGGAGGCCGGGGAAGAAACGGGCTCGTGCGCGCGATGTACTGCTCGTAGCCCTCACGGCGCTTGCGAAGCGAGCGTTCGAGAAGGGTCACACCTGACACCCGACGCAACAGGATCGTCATCACCAATGCGCCAAGTAGACCCCAGGCGCCGCTTCCGGTCTCGGCCGCCACGAGCGCCAGGCCCCACCACACACATGCATCGCCGAAGTAGTTCGGGTGGCGTGTGTATTGCCACAGTCCGCGATCCATCACCTTGCCCGCCGACTCCGGATCAGCCTTGAATCGAGCCAACTGCGCATCGCCAACGACTTCGAAGAACAGTCCGACGAGATACACAGCGATTCCGATGTACGCGATCGCACCCACGGATGGGGAGGCATCGTCCTGACCCAACTGCACACCAAGACTGACGATCCACATGAGCGCTCCCTGCAGACCGAAAACGGTGACAAGACTGATCACAGGAAAACGGGGGCCCCAGTGCTTGCGCATGGCGCGATATCGGTAGTCCTCGCCGTGACCCGTGTTTCGCCAGAAGAGATAGGCACCGAGACGAAGGCCCCACACGCTCGTCATGACCGTGAGCAACCACTGACGAGCATCATCGCCGTCACCCACCAACCGTGACACCCAGGCCACGACGACGAAACCGAGGCCCCACACGATGTCGACGATCGACGCGTTCTTCACGATGACGCTCAACAGCCACGTCGACACCATCAGAACGGCGATGGCCACAGCGGACCAACCCATCACGTCACCCATGTGAGCTCCTTTCGATCAAGGCCAGATCGACCTCGCGGTCCATGCGCAGCCACTCGGAATCGATCCATTGCACGAATGCTTCCATGTCGTCGACCTCAGAGCGCGGAATCGACGATCGGTCGACTCGTCTCAGCGACAGTCGAATCGGAGCCACGTGACTCTCGATGGCGCGCAAGATGCCCCCGAAAGTGTCCAAACCTTCGAAGCCAACGTGCCACGCCATCACGACATCGGCATTCGGATTGCCGCGCAACATGGCTGCGGCGCCAGCTGTGCGCGGGGGAAGCAGGTGTCGAAGTTCTCGCAAACGTTCGGCACGAGCAGGGAACGATGCCGCGATACGGTCCAGAGATCGCTCCCGCTTCTTCGGATTGGCACGAGTGCCCTCGGGGAAAATGACACCGACTCCATGCTCGTCGAGTGGAGCGACAAGGTCCTCCAGCGCTCGCAATTCTGGTGCACTGTCGGCTGCTTCACGGTCGAGGAAATGATTGGGCAGTCGATTGCCGACCACGTCGAGACATGGATCGATCAGCAATTCTTTCTTCAGTACGTATCGCGGATTCAGTCGGGCCAAACTGGTCGTCACGTAGGCCGACACCAGCGAGTCGGCGAGACTCGCGTGACGAGCGAACAACAGAACCGGACCGGGTCGCAGTGCTTCCACACCTTCGACCCGGAGCGTGAGACCTGTCGTCCACTTCAGCGCCGTCATCAGTCGTGCCGCCCACCAGCGCTGCAACGAGTAGTGGATGCGATGATTGCGTCGCTGGCCGGCCGCCCAGAAGAGGCCTGACGTCAAGACCCCGGCCACTTCGATCCAGGCCCACATGACCGCGAAGGCCAACAGTCGAGCTGTCGGACAACGGAACTTGCCTCTCACCAGGTCGATCAGAAGAGAGATCGGCAACCAGATCGGAATCGCGCCCACGAGCACGAGGGCACCCAGAATCAGACCCGGAACACTCGTCCATCGACGCCCCATGGACGAATCGTAGAGCCTCGGGAAACCTGGGTCATGATGTGGGCATGAACTACCGCCTCGGCCACTGGTCTCGCTCACGTTCACTGGCGTTCGTCGTCGCGCTGTACGCGGTGGCGATCACCGCCGCACTCGTCGTCGCAGCCGCGGTGTCCGACCCATACGGAGATCTGATCTTGGGATACGCCGCATCGGTCGTCGTTCTCTACGTCGTGAGTCAAATCGTCGGCAACGGCTCCACGTTCGATGCCTGGTGGAGCGTGCTTCCCCCCGTGATCGCTTTCTGGTTCGTCTTCACCCTCGACGACACGAGTGATGTGCGCCGGTGGCTGGTTGCCCTGTGCGCACTTGCGTGGGGTGTTCGCCTCACGGCCAATTGGGCGATCGGCTGGCCTGGCCTCAACCACGAGGATTGGCGATACGTGAAGTTGTACGCCGATGCGCCGATGCCCCGCTGGCTCACGAGTTTCACCTCGGTCCACCTGTTTCCGATGATCGTCGTGACCCTCGGATCCCTACCTATGGTCACCGCGGCGTCCATTCCCGGACGAAGTCTCAACGTTTTCGATGTCCTCGCAGTGGTGTTCGCTCTCACCGGAACGGCTCTCGAACACTTTGCCGACGTCGATCTTCGACGCTTCAACCGCACCAAACAACCTGGAGATGTTCTCGACTTCGGACTGTGGTCCCGTAGCCGTCACCCCAACTATCTCGGCGAGATGCTCTGGTGGTGGGGTCTGTTCTTCTTCGCGCTGGCCGCCGACCCCGGCTCGTGGTGGACCGGCATCGGAGCCCTGGCGATGACCGTCATGTTCCTCACCGCCAGCATTCCATTCGCCGAAAAGCGCAGCATGGAGCGGCGTCCGGGCTGGTCGGAGTACTGCGAACGCACACCCCTCCTGATTCCTCGCCT
>Ga0181590_10003407_pt1 | contig 13275 bp, 7 predicted proteins | sample 071ome_34_FD_132446 | JGI IMG/M metagenome (GOLD analysis project Ga0181590, IMG submission 132446) | Coastal salt marsh microbial communities from the Groves Creek Marsh, Skidaway Island, Georgia - 071411BT metaG (megahit assembly) | ecosystem: Environmental > Aquatic > Marine > Intertidal zone... | reverse complement strand
TCTTTTTGGGAAACAATACTATATTGTGCTCGGATTAAAGATTCATATGCCAATAAATCATCGCCTTCTTCGGCAGCTCTAAGGTAATGAGAAAAAGCAGAAGCACCTTGATTTAACTCCTGGTACTTATACCCCATATTAAAGTTTAGATCTGCATTTCTCGGATCTTTAGAGTATTCAATAACTGTTTCTTTGAGTGTTTTGTTTTCCATAATCAAACTCCGATAAAATCTTCGAGATATTTTTGTGGTACTTTTAATACAAATGAAGTATTGTCCTGAGTACCAAATACGATTACAAAGTTTCCTTTGTGGAAACACATACCACATGAAAACTCAACATGTGATTCTAAAAAGTTTAACTCGCCCGTGTACTTCACGATATTCCATTGTTTATCAAAAACTATAAATCTATGTCTGTACGTACAGTTCTTCCTTCCAGACTCACTTTTAAATAAGTTGGTTACGTGGCATAGAGCAATATAATAGTCATCTTTATATGGAATGACCTGAGATCCTCCCCTAAAATCAAAATCAAGATTTACATATTTTGATTCGTCGAGAGAAATAGTTTTTGTTTCTTTAGTGGTTGGGTCATATCTAACTACCTCTACGGGGTTACACCATTTAACCCATGTATATGGTTGATCGATAACTGGCATCCAGTTTTTTTCACAATAAGAAGGACCGGTATTAATAGTTTCCAAAGTTTCTTTTGGAATAGGAATCCTTTGTCTAGATACTTCTTCCCACTTACCATTTTCATCTAACTGAACTTCGGAAAGTTCCATTCTACCAATACCATTTTTTGTGGTATCTCTTCTTACTCCCGTGAGAAAAATCTTATCGTCCCATTGAACTACTCTGGCATCTTCCAACCCGACAAACTCCCAGATAGGAGTTACGTCTAGTTTCATATTGACTTTTGAGTAATATTCCCAATCTGTAAAATCATCATTAATAACACCCAGGAAGTTATTGGTTATGAGACGCCAATCATTCTCTGGGTGTAAATATACTACAGGACCCCATGGATGAGCATACTTTACCTTCTCTGCGTGGTACAAAGTATACTCTACATGTCGTAGATTTACATGTAACTTATCATTTATAAGAGCAACAGATCCATTAGTTACGCCAGTACCACCAGTCTCTTTTGAATCAATCAATAGAGGAATCAGATCCCCTCCATTTTTGACAACATTACCAGCAAAGTTTGGATATTCGCAAGGCGTTATGGCATGTGGCACATAAGCGTCAATAGAATCTTTATTCATGAAATAAAACTCAACTCACTTTCTACTATTTATTCTACGTCAAATACCCTCTATTTTGGAAATCGTAAGGGTCGATATCTAATACATTTAAATATATCTCAATGGCATTAAATCTCGGGAAAGAGCGGTTTGCCTGTCCGCCGGAGTTACCAGCAACCTGTTCAATATACAGTTCTAGATTAGGATACCTTCTACCACCAACAGCAGAAAGAGAACCTTGTGGTATTTGGAAAGGAATCTCGAATACTGTCTGCCTATCATTCAATACTTGATCAGCATCTCTAGCAACGATTAGATTTCCTGTCGATGTAAGAATAACACCGTCTACACCAGAGTATCTTAAGTTAGCAATAAACTCTACCTGATCAATGTTGCCCGCCGTCCCCTGCTGGGGAAGACCTTGCCGATCAACAGGATCACATGCTATTCTAAGAATATGAGTATTATTAGTTGACTGATCACCAAATGCTGGACTAGCAATAGCATCTAGATTTTCAAAATCTACATGTAGACTAGCAAGATCCTGACCGTTGCCATTATACGAAATACTGTTGTTGTCAAAGTTTGTAGTCATTCCGGTGCTAATCGTAGTCCTGTTAGTGCCTAGCACTAAACTAGACGGAAGATTATTTACGGGATCTGTTGGATCTTCTACAAGAACTCCTCCTGCTCCTGTTCCTGTCCAAGATTCTCCTAAAGCACTTACACCAGGAGTAAGGTCCAAGTTAATAGTGCCGCCAACTAAACCAATATTCAAAAAAGAAGATGGTTTAACAATCCTGAAGTTGTTATTGCCAACACCAGACAGGTCAAGGTAATAAGCCATAATATTATGTCTTTGAGTTAGGTCTTAATGTAATACTTATCGTAGCAAATACAGAAGTAAATGGTGTAGTGCCACCAGTGATTTCGAAGTCAATGATATCTCCAGAGGTGGCATTAATAGTTTGAACTCCAAAATCAGCAGTGGTTCTTGTTACTTTGTTAGATGCCGTAGTAGAGATGGTATCAATAAGACTTGGGGATGCCGGGAAGTTGGCATATGTATACTGATTTACGGCAACTGTCATTGTATCGGCAGATTCTGTCAACAGGATAATCTCTTCGATAGTGTAATCTCCGGAGATTCTCATAAATCCTTTTGGACCAATACTTAAAGCAGTTACTCCGCCTCCATCCATACAGAAGTTAAGAGTTCTTCTGTTGTCAACTAATGTGGCATTATATCCAGAGTCTAGTTGTAATGCTGAGGAACTAGAGTCTGTTACAGATGGTGGTAAGGTAAGGGTATAAGAAGTTCCGATGTTGCCAGGAACATCAATCGTAATGGAGTTTACTGCAACTTGCTGATCTTGGATTTCTACTCTTCCTACACCAGTGCCAGATTCTCCTTTGATAATAACAGATCCGACACCAGCTCCACCTGCATTTAAGATTAGATCAGCAGCAGACTCAACAGTATTAGAAACTTCCACGCCAGTAGCACCTGATGTGGTGTTCCCCTGTAAGATACCCACAGTAGTAAGACTAGAGTCTGTAACTGTAGATCCAAGAGTGCTGCTATTTAAAAGTAGTCCTCCATTGATTTGAATCGTGCCAGCAGTATTCTGGAAGTTTAATGTATTTGAGCTATAGATTAAATAGTTGCCAGCAGTTTTATCCTCGAAACCACCAGTGTTGTCTGATGTTTGGATGTTTCCTGCCGGACCTTGAGAAACATTAGAACCTGTTAATGGTGGACCCCACTCCAGCACAGCTGTTGTTTCTCCTACAACTGACTGATCACTATGAGAGGCAATCTTAAGTACATATCCCACAGCATCAGTGGTGCCTGTTGTTCCTGGAATCAGTGCTGGTAGATCTACAGTATAATCTCTGGTAATATCTGCTGGCGCTTGGAAGGCAGCGAAGTTTGTACTAGCAGTATCTAACCATCTGAGAGGTGTTGGTGTGGTTGTGTTATATACAAGATCAATCGATTGGTTTCCTGGATTGTATAGAGCATAGTCTGCTCCTGCTTGAGTACCACCTGATGTTCTGTATTGAATAGCACCTTCTACAGTTCCGCCTGGAGTAGGAGTGTTTTCAACAAAAGATGCTACACCTGCTGTTGTAAACGATAAGATGTAACCAGAAACTGCCGGAGGAGCATTTGGAAGAGTAAAAGTATATCCTGTACTTACAGTTGCCGGAGCAGTGATAGTAATATCTACAGGAGTTCCTGAAGTATCTCTAAGTGTGATACTTCCTCCTAAAACCTGATCAGGATCTGATACTACAGGTTGATTTAGTATTTGACCTCTCGATAATGCCATTACGCTTGTGCCTCCTTCCAAGTAAGAACAACATCACATACTGTTGTGTTGGGTGATTTGTTAGATACTACAACAGCTAGCAAATCAGGACCATTGGGGTATCTTCCATTACCTCCTAGAATAGAGTTTTGTAGTTCTTTAACGTTCTCTAGAGAGAATGTATTGGTGTTTTCAGCACATATAAACTTAAATAAAACTTCTCCATCGGCAATGGATGTTGGGTTAGTAGGTAAGTTATATTGAGCAAATGTTGGTTGGAATCCAGTTTGGATTCCTCCATAACCTTCTTGGTTGGCATTTTCCCAAACTACTGCTAAAGGATCAATGTTGGATGGATTTAAGACTCCCGTAATCTCAACACTACCCGATCCGGCGGTATTTACATTATTTAATGCTATGCTAGATAGTTCTACTCTGGATCTATTAATAAGTTCTCTTTCTCCTACTAAACCAACTAAGGTATCACTTACAGCAGGTGCTTGACGGAAAAGAAGAATACCAGTAGTTACGCCAGTACCCAAAGATATTCCAAATCGGGAAGCGGTGAAAGTAAATCCTTTATCCTCTTGGAATCCTCCATCCATGATAACAGAAGAACCCCAGTGAGAAACTTGAGGAGCCATATTTGTGCTAACCAGTTGAATAGAAGAGTTAGCAGGGTGATCAATCGGAGTGCCCGTACCCTGGAAAGTTCTAGTAGAACCTGCCAAGAATCTACTATAACTAGTTGCTCTTGTTACACTATTTGTTCCTAACTGAGTGGCGTTGCTACCATCATATTCGATGAGTTCTGTTTTAACAGATCCTCCATCTAAACTTTTAATTGCAATAGTTCCTGATGATGGGAACTCGCTAGCATTGGTTACAGAAAGTGGACCTGTTCCTGTTCCTGTATTAGTGGATGTTTTTAGATTTCTACAACCAGTGATGATCTCATATCTTGCTGGTAAGTTACCAGTTCTCATGTATGCTTCCGTAGAAAAGTTAGCATGAGGCATTCTATGAGCAGTAATATAGTCTCCTAGTGGTCCACGACACTGGAAGTCAACATAACCAGCACCATACCACGACCACTGGATGCCCAACATCTGCATCCTATCTGGGTGGAGGAAATATCCAGAAGGACCATCACCGTCTAAAGTATCAAAGTTGAAGTCTGATGATCTAACTCTAGTCTCTCTTACCATAGAGATCTTATCAACAGATCCAGCTGGTGTTGATACTCCTCTATAAGCGGGATTAATATTAACGTTATTAGCGTCTCTTACGGCAGCAATGGTATAAACCTGACCCTTGATGAAAAGTTTATCTCCGGCAGTTAACTGTTCTCCGAATCTTGTTCCAGTTCCCTGAACTAAGTTACTGTTGTTAGTCAAAGTAACAGTTCCGGTTACTTGAGTAGTAGAACTTCTTATTACAGCAAATAGTTCATTTCCATCATATTCCCAGAACATACCATTAGCATCATCAAACATTCCAGAACGAACAGCTCCAGCAGTCCAGTTTGTAGCGGTTACCTTTGGTGAAATGCCCAGCGTAGCAGCGGCATTAAGAGTAATAGACGATACGTTAGGGAGACTAGAGTTTAGTGGTTCACTAATAATATCAATCTGGAAAGTGTCGTCATCAGTGACGCCGGTTACTGTATAAGGTGTGTAGACATAATCATCGATCGGGGAGTTATATCCAGTGCTTACAATATCGCTAAGTGCTACTTTTACACCTGCTTGGAATCCATGAGGTCTTTCTGTTGTGACGGACATAATACCGGCAGCATCTGTAAATATCGATGTGATATCAAGAGAAGGACAAAATAAAGTTCCCGAAGCAAAGTTAATGCTCTTACCTGCTTGATATCTAAAATATCTTCTGGATTGTCTTTTTGCCTCTAGTCCAGCAATAGGATAGAAAGAGGATAGTTCTACACCGCCGTCAAATGGTCTATGAGTGAAACTAGCATTTGAGACAGCATACAGAAAAAGACCAGAGTTAACCGTATTACCAGCCTGGGTCTGCCCACTATCATAAATGATAGTCAAATCATCTACAACTTCATTAACAAAGAAAGGACCTTCTTCGGTTTGAATATTTGCTGCCGTGTCAACTAAAATGAAAGGAGTTCCTGGAATCAAACCATGGGGTGTGTTAAATGTCAACGTAACATTTACCTGACCAGCAGTGCTGCTATATTGAGCAATGTCTAATCCTGCTTGATCAAAAATAGCTGCTTCTCTAACAGAAGTAAAAGAAGATTCTAAGTTAGCACCAGTAACAAGTCCTTTTGCTTGATAAGCAAAGTTATTAACGTTGTCGCTAGTTACTACAACAAATGCACCTTCAGCAAGTGATTTTCCTTCTTGAAGTCCTTTGACAACAACAGCATCACCTACTGCCAATGCTTGACCTGGAGCATTAACTGTAATAGTAGAGTTTGGACTTGCTCCGTTAGAAGAGATAGAACCACCGGATAAATCTAAAGGAAGACCGATTCCTTCTGAGAAAGATGGATATCCATTGTTATATCCTAGATTCTGCCACTTGGAATCTTGTAAACCATACTCAAAGTCGGCATCAATCAACGTTTCTGGTTGAGAGACCTTCATTCTCTCGATGCCATCCACCGCCGCATCATAAGGTCTAATGGTTAATCCTTTCCTTTCGTCCTCTACAAAGATAAGAAGTTCATCGGCATCATCCATTGCCGTTGTATCATATTCTAATGTAAAAACACAATATCCGTCAATAGACCACGCAAAGTTTGGATCGGTTCCAATGAGAGGATGGAAGTGCTCACGGTTGGTAATACCCTTTCCTGGTTCCAATGACTGAATAACAATGTTATCGGTAACATTGATAATCGTCAACATATCATTGGTATTAACATGTCCGGGAATCGACACCTGTCTTGTGGAGGCGTCAAATAGATATTTTTCTTCTTTTCTTCTTGCCATGACTTAGGTTAGACTCCGAATATGATAGCTTTAGTGAGAGCGTATTCTCTCGTAGCGTATGTGGTGGTGGGGCTGTTGGTTTGTTGGAAAACAACACCGAAGAAGCTCTGGGTGCTGTCTGGTGCTTCGGCAAATCGGATCACCAGATTATCTGTTCCATTAGAAGTATTTAGTCTAAAACCAACTGTACCACCTGCTCCAAATCCAGATGGATCGGGTTCTTGGATAATACCACCAACAGAAATCATCAGTCTGGATACCTCTACCAGAACATCATCATTCGTTAATGTGACTCCGCCTTTCTGTACAGTAAACTCAGTTCTAACTCCGTCAAATGCTTCCACTAATGTAATATTTTCAATATCATCAGGGACTGACGCCGTAGGACCAGTAGTACCTTGAATACCAGTATCACCTAGATCTCCTTTAATACCTTGAACACCTTGAGTTCCTTGTGGTCCTGTAAGTCCAGTATTACCTAGAGTACCTTGTACGCCCTGGTCTCCTTGGATACCCTGGATACCTTGATCTCCCTGAACACCCTGAATACCCTGGTCTCCTTGGATACCCTGGATACCTTGATCTCCTTGGATACCTTGATTACTTAAACCCTGGATACCTTGAACGCCTTGATCTCCTTGGATACCTTGAGTGCCTTGAACGCCTTGTGGACCTTGTGGTCCTCTAAGGTTTCCGCTGTTACTCCAGTCTGCTCCGTCATAGATGTAAATATCTCCCGTAGCATCATCAATAACAGCATCACCCTGATTTAAGGGTCCTACAGTAGTGCTATATGCTCCTTCTGGTCTGTTAACTTCTAACCAGTTATCGATATCAGCATTGATAGTTGCTTGACTAGTTTGATCAATAGGAGAATCTGGAGCTTCAACAGTGTCGATGATCTTTAGAGCAGCACCAACTTGTCCTTGAATACCTAAGTCACCTTGAATACCCTGGACACCTTGATCTCCTTGGATACCCTGGATACCTTGATTACTTAGACCTTGGATACCTTGTTCGCCTTGGACGCCTTGATCTCCTTGAATGCCTTGGATACCTTGAGATCCTTGGTTACCAATATCACCAGTTCTGGCAAATGTAATTAGAACATCGTCGTTATTAACGAATACAACCCCAGACCCGGATACAAAAGTACAATCTATTTCCCACCATCCGGTTTGATTTGTTAAATCATTGATAGCAAAGAACAAGTATTCGGATGGATCTCCGTTGGTGGAAATCTTAAAATGACCCTTAATCGTAGAAGTAGAACTATCAATGCTTACTAAGAAGTTATCGATAACACCTAGATCATCATCCTGTTGATCGATTGATAACCTATTAGCACTAGATTGGGTGCTATTATTTAATGCTAAGTTGCTGATGCCAGGATCTTGTACAAGAGTGCTGTTACTAAATGTGTAGTTGAAAGTAGCACCACCGAAGTTACCAACTGGTCCCTGAATACCAGTAAAACCTTGAACGCCTTGGGGACCCTGTGTACCCTGAGTGCCTTGGTTACCTTTAATAGTACCTACATTGGTAAATTGAGTACCGTCATACACCCAAAGGTCACCAGTTGCTTCGTCAATGATGCCTTGGTTTTGCTGAATCTGAGGATTGGGATCACCATCAAACTGAGTGATTAAGTAGTTACTCTTCTGTGTGTCGGTAGTAAGAGTTCCGCCTAACGAAACATCAGGGACAGATCCTACGATAACTAGCGATGTTCCTTCATTACCTTGAACACCTTGGAACCCTTGAGTTCCTTGAGTTCCTTGAATGGATAAACCTTGAATACCTTGAATACCCTGTACTCCCTGGTCTCCTTGGATACCTTGAATACCCTGGTCTCCTTGGATACCTTGTGAACCTTGTGGACCTTGAATGCCCTGGACACCCTGGACACCCTGGACACCTTGAATACCCTGTACTCCTTGGTCTCCTTGGATACCTTGAATACCCTGGTTTCCTTGGATACCTTGTGAACCTTGTGAACCTTGTGGACCTTGAATGCCCTGAGCACCAGCAGGAATAAACTGTAAGGCAATAACGTCAGCATCAGCAAAACCAACACCGGATCCGTTTGTAACGGCAAGCTCCAACCAACCAACATTGGTGTCATCGATGCTTTCAACTTGGAAAGCAGAAAAATCATTATCATCGTTGCTATTATCTACGAGAAGAAGAGTTCCTAGATTTCCAGCAAAACCATAGTTTACCCACGATTGGATATAACTACGAATATTTCCGCTTGTAAGAGTAAGGTTATTGACCCTAACGATTGTGGTAGATGCTGGAGTTAAAGCGTCAAATCTAATAATACCGCTGCCAGGATCTCCAGTCGCTGTAGAACTATCAAACTCAAAAACTAAACCTGCTTTATCGCCTTGTCCACCCTGGACACCCTGAATACCCTGGTCTCCTTGAATACCCTGAATACCCTGTACACCCTGGTCTCCTTGGATACCCTGTATTCCCTGGTCTCCTTGAATACCCTGTACTCCCTGGTCTCCTTGGATACCTTGAATACCTTGGATGCCTTGAAGACCTTGGATACCTCTTAGATTACCTACGTTAACCCAAGTAACATTATCCGATTGCAGAACATAAATGTCACCAGATGCTTCGTCGATAATACCGTCATTGAATCCGGCAAGTTTATTCTTGGGTGGATTACCATCAAACTCAGAACTAATGTAAGCAGAAATATTAGCAAAGGTCCAGAGTGTATCTGCTCTTACGATGAGAGAAATAGTACCAGCACCACTACCGCCAAGATCGGTATCATTTAGAGTAACCGCTTCATTAAGTTGGAATCCAGTTCCTCCATATAAAGAATCTACGGTAACATTACCTGCTCCATCTACTTGGAACTGTAAGAAAGCATCCGCTCCACCGAGGTCTCCTTGTACAGTTACCGTGTACTGCCCAGAACCAAGTGAAGTAGTACCAGTGTTATTAGTAACACTAAACTGGTCAATACTACCAACACTACCACCGCTAACTTCTGTTAGAACTCCACCTAGAGTTACGTCATCAAGAGAACCGATAACAATAAAGTCTCTACCACGGAAACCTTGAATACCTTGGATACCTTGATCTCCCTGGATACCTTGGATGCCTTGATCTCCCTGGATACCCTGGAAACCTTGGTTACCAGTATTACCTGTATTACCTTGAAGACCAGTAAATCCTCTAACACCTTGAGGTCCAACTTCTCCTTGAATACCTAGATCACCTTGAATACCTTGGAAACCTTGTGATCCACGTTGTCCTTGAACACCTTGGAAACCTTGAGTACCTTGGATGCCTTGATCTCCTTGAATACCCTGTAAACCCTGAATACCAGTACCTTGGATACCCTGAATACCTTGGTCTCCTTGAATACCTTGGACACCTTGGATACTTAGACCTTGGATGCCCTGAATACCTTGGTCTCCTTGGATGCCCTGAGTGCCTTGATCTCCTTGGAGACCCTGAGTGCCTTGGATAGCATCACCTTGAATGCCCTGAATACCCTGACCGCCACCACCTTGGATGCCTTGGACACCTTGATCTCCCTGGATACCCTGGATACCCTGTGGTCCAAGATCACCTTGAATACCGAAATCACCCTGTACACCCTGGTCTCCTTGGATACCTTGAATACCTTGGAATCCTCTCGTTCCTTGAGTTCCTTGGAATCCGTCAAAACCTTGAGTACCTTGGACGCCTTGTTCGCCTTGGATACCTTGAGTACCCTGTGGTCCAAGATCACCTTGGATACCCTGAATACCAAAATCGCCCTGTAAACCCTGAATACCCTGATTACCACCACCTTGGATGCCTTGGATGCCTTGATCACCCTGAACACCTTGAATGCCTTGATCACCTTGGATACCCTGGATGCCCTGTGGTCCAAAATCTCCTTGAATACCTTGAGTACCCTGTGGTCCTCTAACTGGTCCTACGTTGACCCATAGAGCACCATCGTATACCCAAAGATCTCCAGTTGCATCATCAAGAACACCATTACCTGCTACAGCAGATGGGAATGCTCCATTTAATGTTGCCTGTGGATCACCAATTACGTTTACATCAGGAACCGATCCAATAATCTCTACTGATGTACCATCAACACCTTGGATACCTTGTTCACCTTGAATACCCTGAATACCTTGGTTTCCTATACCTTGAATACCCTGAATACCTTGGATACCTTGGTTTCCTATACCTTGGATACCCTGAGTGCCTTGATACCCTGAATGCCCTGAATGCCCTGACCAGCAGGATCAATAAGTTGCCAAAATCTAAATCCGGTTTCGTCAGATGCCAATACATATACTTGACCAACCGGAGCCGGTCCCGGAGGAGCACCTAGATTAGGTTCCGCTTCTTCTAGAGCAAGGTAGGTGTATCTACCAGGACCAACTTCTAGTGGACCTTTTACCTTTACTCTATTACTAAGGAGTCTGCTGATTTGGGACATTTAACGATCAAGCGGATGTTTCTAGGATACTTGCAATAAACTTAAGATCATTACCGGTAGCGTCTGATCCAGAGACTTCGATAAAATCTCCAGTTTCTAATACTAGTTTTCCAGTTAATAGATTTAAGGTATCATTTGCCGGAATAGTAAAATCAGAAACAACGTCTGTAGTAACCGCGCCTCTGCCAAACTTGAATGTTACTTCATATGGCGTTGTTCCACTTGTATTTGTAATCTGTGCCAAAAGGAATACAGATTTAAAACCAAGAGGTGCTTCGTAGACACTAGTAGATGATGTTGTTACATCTGATGTAATAGTCTTAAAATTATTTAGGGGTAAACCAGCCATTGTTTTTTACTTATGATAGGGCGAGAATGAAGGGGGTTACTGTAACGAAGAGAGATCTTTGGAATGAATCTCCAGATAATGTACCAGTGTTCTGGTTAATCTGTAGACCTTGACCGATTCTGAAGTTACCTAGTTGGTCTGTGCTGGTGAAAGCAACCTTACCACCATTAAGTTCAACAACTTCATTTGCTTGGATGGGAACTCCACCTCTAGCAGGAATGGCTTCTTGAATCTTAGTTCCAGCACCCACATATTCCATACAATGAGAGTTGGCGATGATTCTAGTCTGCTGGAAGAAGTAGACTTCATCACCATCATTCAAGTCAAAGGCAATATTTTCATCAGTAGTGATGGTTGCTTTACCTTCAGCATCTGGTTGTGTTGAGGTAACAATGCTATAATATTGTGGATACATTTCTGGTTCTACTGTTGCTGTAACAGTAGGAGAACCACCAACCAATGTAATGTTTGGAGGATTAATAAACTGTGAACCAGAGGAAACGATTGTAATCGAAGTTACAACACCATTTGTCAAGTTAGCAATAGCCTGAGCAGGAATACCGCTTGGACCAGTTGGATCATCAATAACAACGGATGGAGGAGAGGCATAGCCACTACCACCGTTGGTAATATTTATCTCTTGAATAAAGTAATAAGGTTGACCATTATTACCAATCGTGATACCCTGACCGATGTAAGGTCTCTTGGGTAGATTCTTAAGATTGAAAACGGAACCAGGAGATTGAGTTCCATCAACTTGTGCTGTGTATTGTAGTGGCGATACACCATCAGCAACTAGTCCGAAGTTACCGAAGTCAGTGTTGGAGTTCGTGATAGAGCAAGTAGAACCAGCAGTTAGATATACAGCACGGTTACAGCAGATCTCGAAGATAGACACCAACTGAGTATATCCACCGTTAACGATAGTAATACCGTCGCCACCTTGGTTATACTGGGTATAGGAGTCAAGAACGAACGAGGCAGTTCCTGTTGCTAGGTTACCGTCTACAATCAAACCACTACCAGTAGTAGTTAGTGAAGTACAGTTTTGTACATATGGAGATCTGGTGATGTTACCAGCCGTACCAATATAGTAGTCGAAGTTAAGTTCAATGTTTGTGAAGTTAAGCTCATTAGCAGTAGAGACGGTGATTACCTTATCTTGAATGCTAATGATAACAGCAGCAGTAGCAACACCGCCAGTAAGTTTGCCTGGTTCTAGATTCTTAACCGTGACATACATTCTCTCCTTGAGACCTTGTGTATCATCTAGAGTAATCTGATATGATCCCTTGACACCAGATCCAATCTTAGTAATCGTTCCTTGACCTTCAGCGACATATGCTTGGTTATTATCGCCAATCTTAACTTTGGGGAAGGAGCAAGTATAAGAAGGGAATAAGTGTCCAGAGAATGTGACGTTAGTGATATATCCACCGTTCTCACAGTAGATTAGATTCTGTGTAGGATCGCTTGGATAGATGCTGACATCACGGAGGTTATCACCGAAGATACCTGTGTTTGGAGGTAGAGTGATAGGAGTCTGCTCTGTATACACACCAGACTTGACAAATACTGTGGTCTTGAAGGATGGTAACTGAACTTGAACAGAAGTTTGAGCGTCTGTATTTGGACCACCCTCTAGTAGCATATACTCGATAATATCCCAATAGTTATCAATCGAGTTAGCAACATCAACACAATATGGATATTCAAAATCACGAATAACATTGCTGTCGAAGTATAGAGGTTCTAAACTATACTTGGGTTCGTATAGATCATTAGAAGGCGAAATCAACCATTGATTTGCTGCCTTCTTCATTAGATCTCTGGCAAATCTATAAGAGAGAATAGACTGCTCTAGTTCTCCATCAATATAGATGAGTTGTTGATTCTGGTTATCGAAGTAGAAG
>Ga0181590_10003405_pt1 | contig 13279 bp, 13 predicted proteins | sample 071ome_34_FD_132446 | JGI IMG/M metagenome (GOLD analysis project Ga0181590, IMG submission 132446) | Coastal salt marsh microbial communities from the Groves Creek Marsh, Skidaway Island, Georgia - 071411BT metaG (megahit assembly) | ecosystem: Environmental > Aquatic > Marine > Intertidal... | reverse complement strand
TCTGCACTATGTTTGATACTTGAATCTTCATCTGTATTACCATAAACATAACACTCAAGCTTACCAATAAAGCTTCTAAGAATCATAAAATTAAAAGCTACACTTTCTTCCAAAGAAATTAATCTTTCTAATTTTTCTAAAAAAATACTGTCATCAAAATTTATTTTTTCAGCAACTTTTTGAATTTGACTTGATAAATTCATATGTAAAATTAAATTACACGCATTATACATATTGAATTAAATTTGTCAAGTATCAAAAAGGCCTTCTTTCAAACAAATGTTTCTTAAAAAACTCCCAAGAGTCCTTGAAATGTTGACGCAAAACCCAACTCTTAAAAAAAGTTTTTATTCCACCAGCTGAAACCCTAATTCCATCTGCATACACGGTAACCTTTGGATTATAAATTACTTTTAATCCTTTTTTCCATGATTGCCAACAAATTTCAGGATCACTCATAAATAAAAAATACCTTTCATCATGCCCCCCAACATCCTTCCACAAAGACCCTCTTACACAATTAAAAGAGGCTTGCAGCCAAGGTACCTCTTGAACTTTTGAATAGTCCAAATGCTGCATTTCATCTTTAGCTACTAATTGTTTTAAAACAGGTAAGTTTCTTAAAAAAGTTCGGCGAGCAAATTGCAAAATTAAATTTGGCCAACCTCGAACAGTCATTGCAATTTTCCCATCATCATTAATTTGCTTTGGTGCAACCACACCAACATCTTTATTATTTTCCATGTAATCAATCAACTCAGATAAAACATTTGAATCCTTGATTAAAATATCTGGGTTATAAGTCACATAATAATCAGCATCAAAATTCTCAGACATTACATTATGAGCTTTTATGTATCCTAAGTTCTTTTCAAAAAACATTAATTTCAAACCAGGATACTGAGCTAAAGACTCAAGTAAAGTTCTTTCATCTTTATTACAAGAATTATCACCAACAACCACAGATAAATCAAAATCTATTTTTTGACTATACAAATCCCGAACCCCTTCTAAAACTCTTAAAGCTTTATTGTAATTCAAAACCATTACTAAAACTTTTATTTTCTTAACATTTGTTTCCATAAATAAGGATATCTAAATAATAAATAAAATATTTTCAAAAAATAATAAATAAAAGCCAAAATCGGATTAAAATATTTAAAACTCCAATTAAAATGCTTTTTTAAAAGCCACAAATCTCCATAAAAAGAAGACTCTCGTAGCCCTTTAGACTTTTTCTTATAAAAAACCTGCTGTCTATCATGGTAAGCAAAACAATCTTTTAACACTTTCGTTTTTAAACCATGTTTTTTTAATCTAAAGGTTAAATCACAATCATTTTTATAATGAATATTTTCATCAAATAAATATCCATCTTTTTCTATCAATGCCTCATAAGCTTTACGTGTAAATATTGCTAAAGCTCCATTTGGACCATCAACAAAGTCAGGAATTAATTCGGAATTATACTCACAACCCGATAAAACTTCATGAAAAGCAAATTTTTTATCAAAGTTTATCCCAACGCAATCAATATAATTTGTAAATTCATTTGGGTAATCCCATCTTTTCAAAACAGGTACAAAAACATCAGAGTTTGAATCACTAACTTGATTAGCAATTTTTGTAAAAAAGTCTTCAGGATGATAAAAGTCATAACTTCCTATTACAATCAAATCTCCAGTAGCTAAGCTTGCTAATTTATTCATACCACCACTGTGCCAAAGATTCTCCCCTTTTAAAACATTAACTTCAGGAAATTTCTCCTTGCAGTATTCATAAGCCGACCAAACTCCTTCTTCTTGATCCACTAAAAGTAACTCCAAATCTTTATGACTTTGACTTAAAAGTGAAGGAATCATTTCATCCAAATATTTTGTTCTAAATAAAATTATACAAACAGAAATTTTCATAACAATTTCTTTCAATTATAACACCCTCAAACAAGTAAGCAAGAAAATCTCTAAGAGTTGAAAATGTTAAAAAACAAATTTTCTAAAGAAAAATCAACAGTCTGTATAAAAATTTTACAATTACGGGGTTGAATTCCAACTGCCAGCATTCGCAAATAAGCGATCAAGGTATGGCATCCATCAATTATTAAAACTTTATCTAATTGTCTTGAATAAACTCCCACCAAACTAACATTCTGATTTGCAATCATTCTGCTAATAGCAAAATCATATGCATTAGACCATAAATTATTTTGATAAACCCTCAAATAAGCTGACGACAAAGAAGTAGAACTTAAACCTCTCGAATGACTTAAATTCCATTTTTCACAAGGGGCCAAAGTTGATTTCATTAAAAAATTAAAATCATAATCTAAACAATCAAACTTTTTACCTGGATCTAATAGTTGAATTATCTGATTTCGAACAAGTATTCCAGGCTTATTTTCGCTAAAAGAAAACCTATAATCCTCCCATGATTTAAATCCCATCTCAAGAATCTCATTATATTTAAATTTAATCTCGCGAGACTTCCAATCATCAATAACTTGTTTGAATTCCATAATTTTTAATTGCTTAAATTGACTCTGAAGTTTAAATTCTATACAGTAATGTACTATAATGTAAACATAAAATATGTCATTAAAAATAAAACCCTTAGCAGAAAATTCTCCAAAAGGATGGGAAACCTCAACTATTTCAGATCAAGAAAGTCGTTTTAATGGTATGTTCAATAAAAGAATTGGTATCATTATTCAACTAATCCATAACACAGTTGAAAACAAAGATGGAAACAGATTTGAATACGACAGTCCCCTTTTCTGCGAAAGACAAGGTGCTATCAGCGTTCCATTTTTCAAAGATCAAAATGAGAAGATTAATGTAGGATTCGTTCATATTGATAGACCAGTTTTAAATGTAGACATCGACACTTATCACCAACTGTTAGAAAAAGCTTTAGAAGAAAACAATCCACAAATTTTAAGCCAAGAATCAATCTTTGGAGATAATTTAATTGAAGTACCACGTGGAATGGGAGAAAAAATAGCTGGTCGGATAAAATCAAGCGAAAGCGTTGCTAAAATTGAAGCCGAAGAAGAAATGGGTATTACTGTTATTAAAAAAATTCAACAAATTGGAAACACCTACTGGAACACTACCTTTAGTCCAACTAAAGTTCCTATTTTTGCATTAGAAATTTCAAGCGATCTAAAAAAACTTCAACCACAAGAACTTGAAGCAATTTCTGGAATTGAATTTATTGAAATCAACAAAGTAAATGAAATGATTCTTAATGGTCAAATCTTAGACTCAATGTCTATTACTGCAATCAAACAATTAGAACTTTTCTTAGCTTCGCAAGAAATTCAAGAACAAAAGGCTAAAAAAATCACCAGTTTTATGGAATTTTTATTCAACTTAAATCCGTTTAGTTAAACAATCCACAATGAATTCAATCAACAGGATACTAGAAAATCCAAAACCATTTTTAGACAACTTATTTCAAGATCTTAAAGAGTTAAAAATAGATGTCGAAAACTTTGAACTTGACCACATTTGCTACAGAGTTGAAACACAAGAAAGATACAACGAATTAAAAAATTTAATGCTCGAAATCAGCAGCTTACTTTCTGAAACTTTAATTTCAAACAGACCAATTTCAACTTTTAAACTATTTGAACCAATAACTTATTTAAACCGTGACATTTGGGTAATCGAAATTCCCGCACCCAAAGAGGGATCTTTTTACTTTGAAGGATTCGAACACGCAGAGTTTGTAATCAATCAAAACTTAGAAGGCTTTATGAATTTATATCCAAACATTGAATTCAATACAAAATCAATCACAAAACCCCTCAATCCAGAAGTCGGAGTCAAAATGGAAAAAAGCAACGTTAAATTTCATGAACTAAGCCTTGAAATGGTTTGCGAAATCGAAGATCAACAATAAAAAAACAAACTTCTATAGAAATTAAAAACCTCAGAAAATGAGGTTTTTAATTATTTTAAATTCTACCCAGGCAGATTGCAAAAAAATCACTTTTAATGTATAATATATAGATTAATCTATCAAATGAAATTTATACCGAAAAACCTAAGAAGACCCATAATAGATAAGGAAGATAAACTATTTAAATTCAATATATATTTACAACCAATAGGATTACTACTAGCACTATCAATTTTTGAACCTCAAAACAGTGCAATAATAGAACAGTTAGAAATAAGAGAAGAAATTGGAGCAACTTTGTCTTCTTTTGAAGAAGAAAGCACCGAAGAAAACTTGGAAGATAACACCGAAGAAAATTGGGAAGAAAGATTAGAAACACTAGCAATAGAAGAAATAAACAAAAGTGTAGAAGCTTTAAGTGAAGATGAAGAAATAAGCCCAGAAGCACAAAAAAAATTAGATGATGAAAACAAAAGAGCAAAGAAAGAAAAAGTAGAAATATTAAATATTCTTAATAAAGATAAAAAATATCAAGCTTTGAAAAAAGAGATAATGGAGCTAGAAAATGGTATTGAAATTGATAATTCAAAACATTTAGAACTACAAAATAAATTTCTTGAATTAAGGGCAAAAGCAAGAGCTAAAATTCAAAAAAAGAGTTTTTATAAAACCAAAAGAAGATTTAAAAAATTTAAAAAAGAAATATTAAAAAAATTAAAAAAAATCAACACAATCGAAGAGAAATTAAAAATACTAACAAGAGAACTTAGTAATAAATATCCCTATGTTCTCACAAACGCAGACCCTTACGAATTGGAAGGTAATTGTGAATCAATCATGCACTTAATACAAACAATCCTAAGAGAGGACATTAAAAAAAATAATCCTAATGAAAAATTAATAATTGGATACCAATCATCGATTAATGAAGGAACAACACATGTTAGTGCAACCGTGCAAACAGAAAATAAAATATACAGAATAGAACACAATCAATTTTCAGAAATACCAAATGACCCCAGTAAAACAGTAACAGGAACAAGTTCACTGAAAGCATTAATTGGAATTTCACCAAACAATAAAGGAATAAATCAAACACCTAAAAATAAAACTCAAACCAATTCTATATCAGCATTTGGAGGTCCTCAAGTAAAAATAGGTAAAAACAGAATAACAGATTTAAGTAAATACTTAGAACCAACAAAAATTAACCTTCCAGATTCCATTGATATTCAGAGTTTTAATAAACTTTCCCCTAAATTAAAAGAAAAATTATTAATTGGATTAAACACTTTGGGACCAATTAAATTTGCAAATAAATTAAAAAGAATTATTACTAAAAGAAATCGTCATGGTTTAGAAAGTAAAAAATATTTAAATTCAAACTTAGCAAAGTTCATGACAGAATTTCAACAAAAAACACAGCCATATGTAAATACTCATAACAAAGTACTCGTAACGCCAAGCTCTGAAAGCGATCTTAATGAACTAGAAAAAGATCCTAATATAATTATAAACCTTCAAAACCCAAAAAGATTAAAAGCAGGTATTACTTACAACGCAACTGAATTAGCAAAAAGCACAGATTACGATGAAAACAATCAAAATTTAGAAACTCTAACATATGATGATTATTGCATTATTAAATTAGATCTTACAAAGCCAAAGACACTAGAGTACCTAGATAGAATTCCAAAAGACAAAAAAATAATTTTACAAAGCGAATTAGATAATGATGAATTAAAGAAATATCCAAATATATATCAATATATAATGGTTATGGAAAATCAAAATGAAGGTACAAAAAGAGCAATTGACATAAGAAATTTTACAAAATTTGATTATGAAAGCTTTAATTATAATCAAGACCCAGAAAGTATAATTTTATATTCTGAAAACACACATCCAGAATATATAAAACGATTTAAACAATATTCTCCAAATACAGAATTGATAAAACTACCTTAACAGAACACAACTTGCCAAAAGACTAAAAAGGCTATATATTACGCATAGCTTTATTACTAATCATTCCTGCAAAATGAATAGAAAATTTATAAGCCGCAAGGAGCTTAAACAAAAAATCCAAGAAGATTCAACACCTAGAACTACAATCTCTTTTTATAGATACGTAAATTTGGAAAACCCAGAAAATTTCAAAGAACTACTAGAAACTAAGTATTCAAAACTTGGAGTTTTAGGTAGAATTTATGTTGCCAATGAAGGAATTAACGCTCAATTTTCTGTACCGACTCAAAACCTAGAGAAATTCCGTAATTTAGTAGATTCAATACCAGAAACTAAAGACATTCCATTTAAAATAGCCGTAGAAGACGATGGAAAATCATTCTATAAACTTACTATCAAAATCCGTGATAAAGTATTAGCCGACGGATTAAACGACGACACTTTTGACACAACTAATGTTGGTACTCACCTATCTGCAAAAGAGTTCAACAAAGCCATAGAAGAAGGTGCAACTGTAATCGATATGCGTAATCATTACGAAGCTGAAGTTGGAACTTTTGAAAATGCCTTAACTTTCGATGGAGACACTTTTAGAGAAGTTTTACCAATGGCTTTAAAAGAAGTTGAAAACAAAAAAGGTGAAAAAATTCTTCTTTTTTGTACAGGTGGAATCCGATGCGAAAAAGCTTCTGCTTACTTTAAACACCATGGATTTACAGACGTAAACCAACTTCATGGAGGAATCATTGACTACAAACATCAATGCGAAAGAGAAAATTTAGATATTAAATTCAAAGGAAAAAACTTTGTTTTCGACGAACGTCTTGGAGAAAAAATCACAGATGACATAATCTCAAACTGCCACCAATGTGGAGTACCTTGCGATGACCACACAAATTGTGCCAACGATGACTGCCATCTATTATTCATTCAATGCCCTACTTGCAAAGAAAAAACTCAAAACACATGCTCAACTAAATGCCAAGAAATTGCAGCACTTCCAGTTGAAGAACAAAGAAAACTAAGAAGAAACAAAGTCAAAACTGACTGCTTAGCTGTCTACAAATCTCGCCTTCGACCAAAACTCAACGTTTAAACAAAAAAAAGCCCCCGGAAAACCAGAGGGCTTTTTTAAATATAAATCTATTTATCTAAATTTGATAAGAATTTAATAGTAGTAGTTGTTAGCTGATCGTATCTATAAGTATTATAAGTAGATACAACTCTTTGAAATTGATGATTTGGATAGCTAAAAATAACTTGATCTACAGAACTTACAGCTTTACTATAGCTTTCTTGAGATTTCTCTTTTGTTTTTTCACCAAATAAATGAAATTTCAATCTTTGATTATCGCTCAAGTTTTCAGCTCTAAAATCAACATCCTCAAACAAAGAGTGGTAATCTAAATTCCAGCTTTTTGAACATGATACCAAATTAAAATCTTCTTCATCTAAATTTCTAGAAAAAATTAAAGGATTCCATGAATTAAGGGCTAAAGTATCAATTTCAAGATATAAAGGTTGATTACTTAATTTATCAAAAGCTAAGCATTTTAAAATATTCTGATGTATTTCAGAGTGAATCAAATGAAGACCACAATAATCATATCTTAATTTAATAGAACTAAAAATCTCACCCAATGAATCAGCAGGCATCAAATCTCTTGGAGCAATTACTTTGTTTGTCATAACTCAGTGTTAAATTGGCATCAATCTAACTACCTAACTAAAAAATGTCAACATCTTTTTTTTTATTTTCTTTAAATTCTAGCACACAAGAATTAATACAATATCTTTTAAAAGTAGGAGCCGGTCCATCTTCAAAAACATGTCCTAAATGAGCCTGACAATTTTTACATTTCACCTCTACTCTATGCATCCCATGACTCAAGTCTTCCTCCAACAATAATGCTTCAGAATCAATCACTTCACGAAAGTCAGAATCACTGCAATTGATTTTTGGCTAAAGATTTGTAAATTTTACAATTTTCTAGTAACCAATCATGAGTACCCACATTAACAACTCGACCTTTATCCATAACCACAATCCTATCTACAAAATGCAAAGTTGAAAGTCTATGTGCTATACAAATCATTGTATGATCTTTTGATAATTTTTCAAAAGCATCCGAAATCACCTTTTCAGATTTTGAATCAAGTGCCGACGTAGCCTCATCTAAAAGCACAAGTGGTACCTTGGAAATCATACTTCTAGCAATCGCAACTCTTTGCCTTTGTCCACCAGATAATTTAACCCCCCTTTCTCCAACTAAAGTATCCAAACCATCTGGAAGATTTTTAATAAACTCATTACAATGAGAGTCTTTCAAGACTTTATTTAGTATTTGATCAGATACTTTTCTACCTAGTAAAATATTTTCTTTTAAACTACGATTAAACATTTGATTATCCTGATCCACAACGGCCATATTATTTCTTATAGACTGTTTAGTGTAATTGTTAACATCTAAATCATTAAAGAAAATTTGCCCATCATCAAATTCAAATTGTCTTTGAAGTAGCTTCAGCAATGTAGATTTACCACTTCCAGACCTTCCAACAATTCCAATTTTCTCACCGCTTTTTATTTCTAAATTAATAGAAGATAAATCCTTAGACTTACTCTTAGATTTTGGATATCTAAAATTTAAATTTTTTATAGAAATAGCCAAACTATCTAAAACCGGCATGTGTTTTGCATTTTCTTTATCTAAATTATCAATCTCAACTAATATATTTTGAGCAGCCATTGCAGAAATTTGATAATCAGAAACAATACCTTCTACTGAATTAATAAGCTCTTTTAAACTATCATCAATCCGATAAGCTAAAGTAAACAACATTGTTAAATCACCAAGTGTAATTAAATTTGCAAAATACATTTTTCCAAGAACCACTGCAAAAACCAAAATTAAAATCACATCACAAAAATCTAAAAAAATACCAAATATAGATTTTAATCTCCACTTTCTTAAAGCTACAAAACAATAATTTGAAGCTATTTTAGTTAGACGATTAAAAGTAATCTGTGAAACATTAAAAATTTTTAATAACTTAACATTCGAAATAAAGTCACCAAGAACTCCCATAAAATAGTTACTAACTATCTCTAACTCTTGAGTTCTTTTTGAAATTAATTTTATAAACTTAGTTGATACAAAAATTGTTGATATATTCCAAACTAAAATACCAATACCAACATATACATTCACAAAAAAAGCTAAAAATATAGAAACTAATAAAACAACTAACGATGGAATGACATTTTCAAGAGTTGTAAATAAAATTTTATTACAATCGTATAAATTATGATATTCGTTTGTAACCTTACCTGAAGGACGAGAATCAAAATAGTTCAAACTATGTAAATTTAAATAATTCAAAACATCCTTTCTAATTTGAGTTTGCATATAAGCATATAATCTAGAACTTATAATAAAATATGCATACTTAAAAACCTGACTAAAAACTAGTATCAAAATATATAAAAATAAAAACTTATAAATATTGGTAAAATTTAAAATTTCTAAAGCATCGAAAAAATATTTATTAAATACTGGAACTAAGTTATACGCAGAAATTTGAAAAATTAAAAGCAATAAAGACATCAAAGCCAAAAATTTATTTTTTCGCATAGATTGAATCGCAATCTTTAGTGGATTCTCACTTAACTTACCATTCTTTAATTCAAATATATTTTTAAACATTAAATAAAATTATTATTTTGATACTTCCATAAATCAGCATATTTTCCATTACATTTTAAAAGATCATCATGTTTTCCATGCTCTACGATCTCTCCTTTATCCATTACTAAAATTTCATCCATAATATTTAAGGTAGACAGCCGATGAGCTATACACAAGACGGTTTTATTTTTAATTAAATTTGCAATTGATTTTTGAATAAATCTTTCCGACTCAACATCCAAACTTGCAGTAGCTTCATCTAAAATTACAATTGGAGTATCAAACAAAATTGCTCTAGCAATTCCAATTCTTTGCCTTTGCCCACCAGAAAGCTTAACCCCTCTTTCTCCAACCAAAGTTTTTAAACCATCAGGTAAACTTTCTATAAACTTCAATAAATAAGCTTTTTCTAAAGCATTTTTGATAGCAGAATTTGTAAATTTCTTACCTAAGGTTAAATTCATTAAAATTGTATCATTTAAAAGCTGAGTATCTTGATCGACAATCGATATCGCAGATAACAGTGTTGAATGTTTTAAATCCACAATGTCAACACCACCCAAAAAAACTTGGTTCTTATCAGGATAAAACACTCTTAACAATGTTGAAACCAAAGTCGACTTACCTGCCCCAGATTTTCCAACCAACCCTAATTTTTTTCCAAAAGGAATTTTCAAATTTATATCTCTCAGCAAAACTTGATCATTCTTATTCAAATTTAAATTCCTAAACTCTATATTAAAATTATCAATTTTTTTAACTGGATTTACAGAATCCTGCTCTTTTAATGGTTCAAAGACTCTTTGAATCCCCTCAGAAATAGCAGCAACATCTCCATAAGTTTCCGGATAGTTTTTAGCAAAACTTAGAACCCTTGATTTAAAAGTAGCTAAATATAAATATAAAACCGAAATTTCACCCACCGACACCAAACCATTCTTCAAAAAATGTAGTAGAAATAGAAAAATTAAAACTTCCATAAAAATAAAAAACATATTTACAGCTAAGTGAAAACCTTCGTATAGTTTCCATTTTTCAATAGTAGATTTTTCATATTCAGCGAAGACTTTTTTAAACCGATTCATCTCATTTTTCTCTAAATTGAAATTTTTAACCAACTTTATATTTGCCAAATAATCAAATAAAAACCCAAAACTTTTTGACTTAATCCTTTGATTCACAACATTATTGTGTTTTATTTTAGGCATAAAATATTTATAAATAGCAAAAATAACAAAACCAAAAACAATAAATAAAATTCCAATATAAACAGAAACCCAAAATGCGATACCTATTATAATTACAAGTTCTAAAATTTTCATATATTGTTTAAACAGCCTTCCAAAAACTGAAAAACACCTCCTTAAAGACCGATAATCGCCTAACGTCTTACCAGATAATTTATCTTCAAAGTAACTAAATGGTTGCTTTAACAAATATTCAAAAGCAAAAACTCTCAATTTTAAACTAGGTTTATTTATGACAGAAACAAACAAAATATCCTCAATTGATCTAAGTAAATTTCCTAAAAAATAAACAAAAACCGTAATCCAAATTGCTTTAATAAAAAGCTCATTACTTCCAGCTAATAAAGCATCCACTAGAAATTTAAAGGTATAGGTTCTAAAAGTTAAAATTCCCATAGAAATAAAACCTAAAGTTACACTTAAATAAAACCATTTTAAATTTGAACCTAAAAAATATTTTGTAAAACTATAAAAATTTTTATCAAATGGTAAATTCATAGATATTTAATTTTCTTTAAATTCTAACACACACGAATTAATACAGTACCTTTTAAAAGTAGGAGCCGGTCCATCGTCAAAAACATGACCTAAATGAGCCTGACAATTTTTACATTTAACCTCTACCCTTTGCATACCATAACTCAAATCTTCTTCTAATAATAAAGCTTCCGAATCAATCACCTCACTAAAAGCAGGCCATCCGCAACCAGAATTAAATTTATGCTTTGAAGAAAAAAGCAAAGCCCCGCACATTGCACAACAATATTCCCCCTCTTCAAAAAAATCATCATACTGACCACTAAATGGTGGCTCAGTTGCTCCACTTAAGGCAACTTTTTCACGAAAATCTGAATCCATAATCATGCATTAAATACTATCAAAATAATATCACAGAAAAAGGAATACTAAAATTTATTAGGAAAAAATCGACGAAATAATCGTTGTGATCTGTAATCCAATCTGTCATATAAACTGTAATTCATTACAAGAGACTTTAAATTTTCAGGACAATTTGAAATTTGCTTCAATAAATAAGCATCATTGATATAAAAATTTTCGATAGAATCAGGTAAATTATTTATATAATTAAAACCAGTAGTTTGCAGTTTTAAAGTTATCAAACCACTAGGTAAATCATCTAATTTAGACATACTAAAAAAGTCATCTATATAAAGCTTCTTCAATCCAACCTTTAAAGAAGAAAAAGAATTAATAGACCTACAACTTATTAAACATAAAGAATGTATTATTCCCATTGAATAATCTAAATTATTTATATACGGACAATAACTTAAATACAAATCTAAAGATTTAGACTTTAAACCAACAGAGAGTGATGTTAAATCACATCTAATAAAACTTACCCTACTAACACTTAAATCTAAATTAGTATCAGATGAAAAGCCAGTGCAATTTTCAAAAATTACCTCGTCTATAAACTCAGGGATTTTTTCAAAAGAAGGAAAAGTATTTAAACCAAAAATTTTTAAAGCACTAACAAACTCAGGAATCCGTGAAAAATCAAAATCTTGGGTATCAACTATTAATCGATAAGTGTAATTACCATAATTTATAGAAAAATTAAAATCAGTATATTCATAAGTTAAAAATTTTAAAAATTTTTCATGAAAAGATGAATTATTTAATTCATTCAAATACTCAAATTGCTGTATCAAAGTATCTTTTCCAAGAAAAGACTCAAATAGATAATTAAAAATATCATCATCATTTTCATTAACAAAACCATCAGTTAATATAAGCTTACGACAATTTATACCTTCAGAAATAGTAAATACTTGCTTACTAAAAAATATCAAATTTATAAAAGGTAACCTAGATTCATTGGAACTACAAACAAGTTTAAATAAATCTAAAACTTCCATTAACGAAGATCTTTGATCAGACAAACACTTTAATAATTGCTTTGCAGCAGTTAATTCTTGATTCTCACGGAAGGTAAGTTCATTTAGACTACCCTCTACATTCTGATTCTGCAGACCAGTTGATAAATGACTATGACTCATTTTTTTTATTAAAAGATGTGATTATAATTAAAAAATGAAATAAGTCAAGTCAATTCAATTAAATTAATAAAATGATATTAAAAAATTTAATTTTCATTATCTTTATTTGAATCAAACATCCTTTTAACAAGAAAGTCACCGTATATTTTCAAAGGAGTAAAATTTGATCTAATCTCTTCAAATTCACTTTTTAATAAATCAGCCGAAGGGTGACTATGTCCAACAAAGTCAAAAATCTGGTAAGTATTATAAGCTAAAACTTCAATCATAGCCTTTGAATCAAGCTTAGATGTATCGTATTTTTTAGCTAAGGTTTTAAAAGATGCAAAATGAGCTTGTCTAAGTACAGGAGATTCAATACGCTCTTCTAGAGCTCTAAATAAAAGAATTTGATTAAAATCGTTCTCTAAAAAACTCATCAAAGAACTTTCCAAATCATCCCTTGAAC
>Ga0181590_10003392_pt1 | contig 13303 bp, 10 predicted proteins | sample 071ome_34_FD_132446 | JGI IMG/M metagenome (GOLD analysis project Ga0181590, IMG submission 132446) | Coastal salt marsh microbial communities from the Groves Creek Marsh, Skidaway Island, Georgia - 071411BT metaG (megahit assembly) | ecosystem: Environmental > Aquatic > Marine > Intertidal... | reverse complement strand
CGCGATCGAAGTCCAGCGTTTTAATCGGAATCAGGGCCTGATCATGATACATACATATTGCCGCATCATACGTTGCGCGTGCACGAGCATGAAACATCGTATCTGCGGGCAGGGGGCCCGTTAGATGCATGCCGTCCATGCTCAGGCGTTCGATTAGCGGGCGAATGAGCGCGTCATCCTCAAGGCCCATGGCGCCACCTTCACCAGCATGAGGGTTCAATCCCGCAATCGCAACACGCGGTTTCTGGATTCCGAAATCACGGACCAATGCTTCGCGTGTTACGCGAATGCAAGTCTCTAACAAGTCTTCGGTCAGGCGGTTAGGAACTTCACTAATAGGAATATGAATCGTAGCCGGAACAACCCGGAGCTTGTCGCTTGCAAGCATCATGACCACGTCGCAGTTTCCACCCAAAGCGGCCAGAAATTCCGTGTGGCCGGGATATTGAAATGCAGCTCCGTCCTTCAAAGCCTTTTTGTTAATTGGATTGGTGCAAACCGAGCTTGCTTGTCCACTTTTTGCAAATTCGACGGCCATTTCGATTGACCGGATGACGCCTAATGCATGTTTGGGATTGGCACGACCCGGAGTATTAGGGCCATTAAATTGCATAGGCAAAACCGGCAGTGCTGTTTTACATATAGCGCGGGCTTGATCCGGATTTGCGATCACTTGATGTGGGACTTGCCCGGGAAGATGGGATGGATCACCAATCGAAAAGAAGGAAATCTCATCTCGCAGCTCTCTCCAAGCTTTTTCCGTGATTTCTGGTCCAACGCCCGCAGGTTCACCGCACGTTAACGCCACTGGCGGGATCGTCATGGATAGATGATCCTCGCAGAGGCCTTCATCGATTCAAGTAACGAATTGGCGCGTGCGTTCAGCTTTTCGTTTTGTATACGGGTTCGAACCTCATCTCTGGAAACCGACTGGTTCGCGGTAGAAGTGCGGCTACACAGCATAACCAGTGATTTCTGGGCGCTGCCATCTGCAGTTATTCTTGTCTCGATCAAGCTTTCACCGGCGTCCAATCTCGCCAACCACAAAGCGTCGCTGTTTGGAATGTCGCTTGGTGGACGTGACATAATTGAAAGCGTCGCATTGTTCAGATTTTGCGAGAGGCCGTAAAGATCGTCGCAGCGAATTGCCCGGTCAGCAATATCGACGAGCTCTGCGGTGACCCCTTCGGTGTCCGCCACGCTTAACAAAGCATATTCAACGCTGGAATATCTGGCGCTGGTCGGCGCAGATTCGTTTAGACCGCGCATTTGGAAAATTGCAATAGCGTTGGGTAGTTCCAAAGGCTCGCTTACTTGGCCGTTTTCAAGCGGCAAGAGCACGGGGCGCAATGCCGGTGGCAGATTGGAAAGTGCAATCCAATCTAGCTTACCACCATCGGATCGGCTTCCGGCGACCGAAAACTGACGTGCTGCATCAGAGAATTCATCAAAAGAACGGATTTTCGCGATATCCGCCGCGAGCTTTCTGATTTCTTCTTCCTGACCCTCTATAAGGGGTAGAACGATTTCCGAAACCAGAATTTGAAGATTTGTGTTTTCCGAAGTTGCAGACAGAGCAGCGTCAATCTCGGACTCTGAAACGCCGACGGACCCAGCGTAGCGCTGGCGCATCAACGTTTGCCAAACGAGATTGGTCGTCAGGAAATCCCGTAATGTTTCTGTAGCAACACCTTTACCTGCAAGCATTGAAAGTACGCCGTCCAACGACTGCCCATTTCGAGCGGCGAAATCTTCAAATGCTTTAGATATCTGTTCATCGGTTGTAACGAGCCCTGCTTCGGCTGCAGATGCAACCTTAAGGCGGTCACCAATCAATCCGTCTTTGGCCTGTTGCGCTAAGTCGCCTCGTACGCCTAGCGCATCCATCAGGCGCCGTCTTTGATCAAGTTCATATTTTGTGATGATCTGATCATTCACGATGATTGCAGGATCAAACAACCCTTGCGCGGAGGCGGGCTGCGCGAGTTGAATAATGGCAAGAAAGATGAAGCCTAGTAGTCGCATTACGAAGATCCTTCCTAACTACCACATGTGCGTATGATATCAGAGCCGCTTCGTCCAGCACCGAAACCGCGCAACCCGATTCTGAAATCATAATCGGTGCTGGGATCAACTGTAGAAGAGACTGTAAACCGACGCGAGGCAGACAAGAGCATGTCGATACACTCGTTTCCGTATTCAAGCCCAACGCCTGCGCGGACAACGCGTTCTGCGGCAAGGTCGTACTGCCAGTCAAACAGCCCCGACCAGTTGCGGTTGAGGTCAATCTTGGTGGAGAGATTGATCTCGGAAAGAACCTCACTTCGACCTTCGTCCAGATCGGTGTTCAACCAAAGATGTGTAGCGGTAACGTCGATCCAATCGTTATCCCAAGTCAGTCGATTTTCAGCTTTGCTAAAGGAAAAGTTTTCATCGAATATCCCGCGAGACAACAATTGAACCCCGTTCGGCGTCAAAAGTTGACCGGCGATCAACCAGTCTGATTTTGTCCCCATTAGACCGCTGGTGCGGCTAAGGTCAGAGTCAGCTTGCTGCCTAACTACTTGTCCACATTGCAGCGTGGTCTTTACGCCATTGTTCTGAAGCATGCTCCACCGTGTCCCGTAGGCAAGCCGAACGCCTTCTTCGACACGGTCAGCTGCTGGAAAGCGCGAGAAATCCAAAAGGTTTGCTTCGTCGAATTCTACGCGGGTGCTTTCCTCGTTCGTTAGTTGGGTTGCGGTCTCCGACCAAGCTATCTGCGCCACGGGTTCAAGAATAAAACGTGCATTTTCAGTGGTTTTTCCAAGTGGCCAGCGCATGCTAGCATATGCCGCAGGAGTGGCATTGATAACCCGTTGATCCACGGTATTATCTTGGGCAATCGCTGATGCACCAATTTCAAACTGTGCGTGCAGGTCAGTAAGAAAACCGTTTTCGTATACATCACTGCGTACCCATTCGGCGTTTGCTCGCGTTCTTGAAACATCGCGCCCATTTACGTTTTCGTTCGAATAACGATAGTGTGCGTGTGCTTCAGCATTCAAGCGAAGTTCGCCGCTCCAAAAGGCATTTGGAAGACGTTTTTGGTAGGTTGTTTCGAGTAAAACAGTTGGTTGCGTCGCATTTTTTTCGGTTTCACGGAGTGTTTGAAAATGGATGAAGTCGCCGTGGATCATCAAATTTCGCTCAACGCGGGCTGCAGAGATTGCCGAGTCTAATCGGTCTTTCCCCGAATATCCGTAATCCAAAAGGTAAGAGGTGTCGGATGTGGCTTCAACATCATAAGATAAGCGATATCCTAAAGGTAAGGATGTGCTGCCATTGGCAAAAACATAGTACCGAGTGGCTCCAGGGGAAAGTGCGTCTCGGCTGAACGCCCCTTGTACAAATAGATTACCTTCGACAAATTTTTGCCGGTGCGTGTATTCTAAGGTCGTTGTTTCGGCAGAAAGATATGGAGTGATCGTCACATCTCGATGATCTCCCAAAGTCAGGAAGTAAGGCACCTTTATTCCAATACCGAGCAATGTGTTACTGCGACCCGAGGGCACAAGAAAACCGTTGCTGCGCTTTAGAGTGGGGTCAGGCATCCGTAGTCGTGGCACAACAGCGACGGGCATATCCAGAACAAGAAATTGGGCCTCCGAGAAATATAGCTGCCGCGTTTCGGCATCATGGACCACTTCCTTCGCGCGGATTTGCCAGATCGGAGGAGAGTCATCTCCGCAAATTTTGCACGACGTTGCGGCTACTTTATAAAGCTGCGTGTATCGCCCCTCGCTTCGACTGAGCTCAACCGCAGCAAGTTGCAGTTGTTTTTCCAACACCAAACGCGCGCCGCTCATCACCCCTTCAAGCAGCTCTGGATCAAGTTCGGCAGCTTCTGCTTGAAACTCGGTACCTGTTTGCTGATCGAAAAGAAATATGGGGCCGGTAATAACAAGCGTGTCACTGGTCTGAGAATAAACAACTTTGGTGGCCGTAAACTTCAGGTCCGTGTGAAAAGCCTCGACATTTCCGTCGGCCACAAGATTGCCGTTCGCATCAAGGTACATTTGATCGGCAATTAGAACGGCTGTCTGTGCCGAAACACCTGAAGCCGAAAAAACCAGAAGAGTGGCTACAAGGATCGTTAGTAAATTGCGAAGGACAGTCATCCGTCCTCCATGTGTAAAATGATCCCCAAAGACAACAGGATACCCGCAACCGGCGGGGTCCAAGCAGCCCAAAAAATTGGGATTTGCCCGTTGTCCCCCAGAATTTGCGCAAAATTTCGGATAAAATAAAGTCCGAAGGCAAGCAGAACTGCAAATAAGACCATCAGGCCTGTTTGTCCGAAACGGCTATGGCGCATTGTAAAGCCGGCTCCGATCAGAACCATTGTCGCAAGAAATAAGGGTCTTGCAAGTTCCATTTGAAACCAAACCTGATGACGGCGTGCGGAAAAGCCCGCATCTTCCAATGCTCGAATGTGCGCGGGTAGATCCCACAAGGATATCAAGCTGGGTTCTCCTAGTCGTTCGGATAGGCTTTCGCGGGTTAGCGAAGACGGAACTCTAAGCGACTGGAAGCTGGAAGCATTCAGCTCAGGATTTACGCCCGAGACAAGCGGCCACGCTTTTGCATTCGATAATTGCCAATAGCCGTTCTCCAGACGTGCACTGGCAGCTTCTACTCGTCGGATGGGTCCTCCGCCTTGCGCGAAAGTAATAAAGGAGACGCGATAGAGCTCAGAACCGTCCGAGTTAGCCCCTTCTGCGCGAATGACGGTTTGTCCAGTGGGGCTACCTTGGCGCAACCAAAGCCCTTCCTTTGAAATCGAGAATACGTTGATCTCGCCAGTTCGATAGCTGGAAATCAGCGTTTCGTGTCGATGGGTGGACGCTGCGACGATTGGGTTCAAAATCGTTATTATTCCAACTCCAAGAATTAGCATTGCAATAAAGGGGGCCCATATTGCGCTTAGGGCCGATCGACCAACAGAACGCGTAACCACTAGTTCCGAACTTCGAGAGAGGTTTAGAAAAAGGGCCAACGCTGCGAGTACCGCGATAAGAGGCATGATAATATACATGCTTTTGGGAGAGGTCAGTAGCGTAAGGCCGACAGCTTCGGACAGTGAGACTGTGCCTGGCTCGAAACGTTGGGCTTCCTCAATTAGATCAATTAATCCTAAAAGGAAGAAGAATCCCAAGGTTAGCCCAGAAAAGTATAAGAGGAATTTGCGGGCAAAATAGAAATGTAACTTCATGCTTCCCTCCGAATGCGAGAGCGGAGCCGGAAGTTATCAGCGGTTACCGTTTGTTGTACGATATAAACGATAAGCCCTGCTAATGGCGACAAATACATCATCCACCAATTTGCCGGATCAGCACGCACGGGATCAGAAGACGCGCTTTCGATAAATTTAAGGGCGATCAACATAAACAGCCCGATCACAATATACCTTCCAGGGCCGAAACGGCTAAAACTACCTTGAAGCATTGTGCTACAGGTGACCAATGCAATGACCCAGCAAAATAGCGCCTGTGCAAACCGCACATGTGCTTGCTCCATGATGCGGCCAAGCGAGGCGTTGGATTTTTCGTGTGCGGTCACCGTTTTTAAAAGCAGGTCTGATGTCGACATATGTGCGATGTTGGGGCGGGACGAACCAACACTGCCGATCATGCCGCCAACGTCATAGGTAAAGTCTCTGAAATTCGTTACGGATAAACGGCCGTCGGCGCTCAGAGATTGGGCCATACCGTCAATCATCACCAGTTTTGTTCCAATTTCTTCTTTGACTAGAAAGGCCTCTGATGCGGTAAACACAGTGCTGCCTGCAGGCGTCCGATGATCCGATAGAAAGACGTCTTCAAGGATGCCCTCGGGCGTAATTTCTCGAATGTAAAAGGTGATCCCGCGCGTTGGATGCAAAAAGGTTCCATCCGTCAAAAGCTTGGCCGTTACACTTTGAGAGATTTCCTGTGTGCGAATTTGCAGCAGCTCCATCGACCTAGGAACCAGAAAATGGGTCAGCGCGGACATGATCAGGGCCACAATAAACCCAAAGACTAAGAAAGGTCGTGCCAAGCGCCAGGGTGAGAATCCTGTGGTCTGCAATACCACCATTTCACTTTCCGTGATCAGTCTATTGCAGACGTAAGCGACCGCCGAAAACTCGGCCAATGGCAAAGCAGTTCTAATGACGTTCGGAAGCGAAAGTATCGAAAACTCAAGAAAAACAAGAGCTGTGTGCCCGCTGCCGATCAATGTGTCGAATAGCACCACTGCACGGTTGATCCAGTAGATCGAAACCAGCACCAACGAGAAAAACCCGAAGAGCAACAAAAGTTGTGCAAGTATATATCTATCTGATCTGCCCAAAAGCCTCGTTCCGAAAAGGGCTTCGTTTCAAACAATTTAGACCAAACATTGGCTGGGGAAAACTGCTATCTGGCTAATTTGTGGTTGTCAGGCTAGGACTCGCTTAATGGCAAATATCAGGAGCGCGTATCATGACCTCAGTTACCAGTATAGAATTTCGTGAAATTGACCTGGATGCGCTTGCAAAAGCAGAGGGACGTGTCGCTATTTTCGTTCCGGAAGAGGGCACGCTTAGCAGAGTAGCACGCCGCATCAATAAGCTTACACGCGGCGCCGTTCTCCGGGTTCTGGAAAGTGAGCGGTTCGCCAAGGCTAAAGATGCTGATGTGGTGACGATCTCTTATCCGCACGGCATGATCAGCGAGGCTGTGGATATTGTCAAACTGCCAAAGCGACCAGATGTAGGCACGGCCCGAAAAGCTGGCGCAGAGCTGGCCAAATTAGGTGCCGGGCTTGATAGTAACCTGATTTTGACCACAGCAGGTATCAGTAAAAATGCCGAACAGGTCATCGCAGGAATCGCCATGCGTGCATATTCTTTCACTGATCATAAGACGGCTGAAGAAAAGGCGGCAGGGTCTGTTACGGTGATGACGCAGGACCCGCAAGTACTTCAAGAAGCTTGTCAGCCCGTACTGGCGGTCGCAAACGGCGTTTTCACCACCCGAGATCTGGTTAGCGAACCTGCCAATGTTCTGACGACGACCGAGTTCGCAGGTCGAGTCGCAGCGCTCAAAAATCTTGGGCTCGAGATTGAAATCCTAAATGAGGACGAACTTGCGGAACTGGGAATGCGCGCTTTGTTGTGTGTGGGGCAGGGCAGTGTTAGCCCATCGAAAGTCGCAATCATGCATTGGAAAGGTGGCGAGCCTGAAGACGCCCCGCTCGCTTTGGTCGGGAAAGGTGTAGTCTTTGATACGGGCGGAATTAGCATCAAACCTGCGGCTGGTATGGAAGAGATGACTATGGACATGGGCGGAGCCGCTGTGGTCGCGGGTGTCATGCAAACTTTGGCAATGCGCAAAGCAAAAGCCAATGTCGTCGGCTTAATCGGACTTGTGGAAAACATGCCGTCAGGCAATGCCTATCGCCCTGGTGACGTTCTCAAGTCGATGAAGGGTGACACGATTGAGGTTATTTCAACAGATGCCGAGGGTCGTTTGGTACTTTGTGATGTGATGTGGTACGCACAGGAGCGCTTCAAACCTATTGGCATGATTGATTTGGCAACACTGACTGGCGCAATCATCATCGGTTTAGGACATGATTTTGCGGGAGTTTTTTCGAACAACGACGATTTTGCGGACACTTTCCTTAAAGCCGCATCTGCCGAAGGCGAGGGCGCATGGCGGATGCCGCTTGGCAAAGGCTATAACGCCCAGATTGACTCGCCGATTGCAGATATGAAAAACACAGGTGGGCGAGCCGCGGGCTCATGTACAGCGGCTGAGTTTCTTCATCGCTTTGTAAAAGAAGAAACCCCTTGGATTCACATTGATATCGCAGGCGTTGCGTCGGTTGCCAAGCCAACTTCGCTGGCTCCTAAGGGGGCAACGGGCTGGGGGGTCATGGCGCTGGATCGAATGATCCGCGATATGTTCGAAGGCTGATGGGTGAGGCGTATTTCTATCATCTGACAAGGCGTCCGCTTGAGGCGGCGCTTCCTATGTTGTTGTCAAAATCGCTTGAAGCAGGATGGCGCGTGTACGTCAGGGGCACCTCTGCGGAAAAATTGCGTGCCCTTGATGAAAAGCTTTGGCTTGGCGCGGACGAAGGGTTTTTACCCCATGGGTTAGAGGGGCAAGATCACGAGGCGGACCAGCCAATTCTTATCGGAGAGAGTTCGGAGGCGTCAAAAAACGGAGCGGTGTGTTTGATATGCATTGATGGTGCACCAGTAGCAAGTCGTGAGGTCAATCAGCTTGAACGCGTTTGTGTCGTTTTCGACGGCAACGATCCAAAATCCTTGCAGCACGCGAGAACTCAGTGGAAAGCGCTTGTCGATGCGGGGTGTCGTGCTCAGTATTGGTCGGAAGAAAGCGGAAACTGGCAGAAGAAAGCAGAAAGGTAGCCATCAACGGCTTAGGATCATGCGGTTTTGTGATATCTCGACCCTGCTAAACCTTTGCAGATAGCTCATGCCAAGTAACGATACCCCAAGGTTAGCTTGTGTGACGGAAACGCCAATATTTTGATCTGTGTATGGACCTAACGATACAGTTTTCACTCTGGAAAATGCGGTTTTAATAGGACCATTGGCGGTATCTGCCCGACCTAGAAACACCAGTTTTTCGGGATCAAGCCCAACCCGTTGGGCATCCTCCGAGGTCAAAACCACCTGTGTGGCTCCGGTATCGACCATAAACCGAACGGACGCATCGTTGAGTGACAAAATAGCGTAAAAGTGGCCATCGGGAGCGCGAGGAAGTTCGATGCTGCCATCCGCTACGATTGTTTGATTGGGTAGGGTTGTGCGGCGAATATCTTCCCACAGGCCAACAGCTGCAATCGCTCCTAGAAAGATTAACCCCCAAAGGGCTGCCATTTGGGTAAGGTTCCCAAGCTGATGTCGATTTCGGACAAAAAACCAGCCACCTACTGCGGCTAGAAGCAACCCAAGATAGAGCAATGAGGCGATCTGATCTGCATTCATTCCCCATCGCCCTTCGACTGCTATTTCAGAAGTTCCAAGTGATCGAGTTTAAGCCGTTGATCATAAACTGGATGCTTAACGCCGCCAATAGCATACCTAGAAGTCGGGTGGCGACTTCGATCCCTGTATGTCCTAGCAACCGCTCTAAAAAGCCGGCGGAAAGAAAGAAAAGGAAAACGATCAATATCACGCTGAGTGCGACTGCTACGACGGCCAGAGTGTCGACCATCGAATTTGCTTGCCCCATCAGCAGGATCATTGTGGCAATTGCGCCCGGTCCTGCAATTAAGGGTGTGGCAAGCGGGAAAACCGATGGATCTGGCATATCCGAAACTTTGTCTTCTCGCCGTTTGGTCCGACGTTCAAAAAGCATATCCAACGCTGTGAGGAATAGCAGTACGCCACCAGCGATTTGGAATGCAGGCATGGATATTCCAATGAAACCAAGCACTGCTTCGCCGAATAAAGCGAACGCCAAAAGGATTGTCGCGCCGATCAACGATGCGCGCACTGCAACACCGCGACGATGCTGGGCATTGGCACCTTTGGTTAATGCAACGAACAATGGTGTTAAGCCAATTGGGTCGATAACCACAAATAGTGTGGTGAATGCCGTTATTAAAAATCCTGTATCCAAGGCGTGACCTTCATTTTGGCTTTAGGAGAGACGTGATAATCGACTATCGCTTAATGCGCTTTTGCGATCAAGCGGGGTTCTCGACTTCGTCAAGACGCTCTTGGGCTTCTATCCACAACACTTCAGCCCGCTCCATCGCTTCGGTGACCTCGGCGTATTTCTTGTTCCAGACGTCCAAGTCGCCCTTTTTCGCGTCGCTGTATAATTCGGGATCCGCCAGTTTAGATGAAAGCTTTTCCTCCATTTCGGCCAGTTTTGCCACGCGGTCTTCGCATTTTCGAACCTCGGCACGCAATGCCAAAAGCTTTTCCCTTGGTGCCCGTTTAGGTTTGGCTTCTGCCGCTTTCGCCGTTGTCTCAGGTTTACCCACTGCCAAAAGGAAGCGCCGGTAGGCCTCGAGATCGTCGTCAAAGGGTTCAACTGTCCCGTTCGAAACCAGCCAAAGACGATCAGCAACAAGAGACAACAGATGCATGTCGTGACTAACCAGCACAACTGCGCCGGTGTATTCGTTCAACGCTTCCATCAAAGCCTCACGGCTTTCGATGTCTAGGTGGTTTGTAGGCTCATCCAGAATCAGCAGATGGGGTGCATCCAAAGTTGCCAACAACAGAGACAACCGTGCTTTTTGACCACCCGAAAGACGGCCAACTTCGGTTTCAGCCTGATCGGCTCCTAGACCGAAGCCAGCAAGGATTGAGCGCAGTTGCGTTGGAGCCGTTTCGGGTCGCTCGCGCCGCAGGTGCTGCAACGGGGTTTCATCTATGTGTAACTCGTCTACCTGATGCTGGGCGAAATAGCCGACCCTCAATTTGCCGGCAGTTGCCATATGCCCAGCCATCTTTTCTAAACGGCCGGAAAGCAGTTTCGATAGGGTGGATTTTCCTTGGCCGTTTTTCCCCAAAAGGGCGATCCGATCATCTTGGTCAATCCGCAGGTTTAAGCCTTTCAGAACAGGTTTATCGCCATAGCCGACCACACCTCCTTCGATATTGATGATCGGTGGAGACAGAGCTTCGGGTGTTGGAAATGAGAACTTACGACGGGCGGCCTCTTCCGGTGCGGCAACCATGTCCATTTTTTCGATCATCTTCAAACGGCTTTGCGCCTGTTTGGCTTTTGAGGCTTTGTAGCGGAACCGGTCCACGAAACTTTGCAAATGGTCTTTGCGTGCCTGCTGCTTTTTCGCAGTTGCGGCAAGAATGGCCCGCTGCTCGGCCCGTTGACGCGCGAACTGATCGTAAGACCCAGTCCAGTATGTTAGCCCTCGCTCTTCAAGATGCAAAATTCCGCCAACGGCGCGGTTCAATAAATCACGGTCGTGACTGATGATAATCACGGTGTGAGGATATTTTGCCAAATAGGTTTCCAACCACAGCGCGCCTTCCAAATCCAGATAATTGGTCGGTTCGTCCAGCAACAATAGATCTGGCTGAGAAAACAGAACGCCGGCCAAAGCAACGCGCATGCGCCAACCACCTGAAAAATCCGAGCAGGGGCGCTTTTGGTCGTCATCGTCGAATCCAAGACCCTTTAGGATAGAAGATGCACGCGCTTCTGCGGACCAAGCATCAATATCTGACAGACGTGTTTGAATTTCTGCGATTCTGTGGGGGTCTGTGGCTGTATCGGCTTCGGCAATCAAGGCTGAGCGCTCCACATCCGCTTGTAGAACCGTATCCAAAAGCGAAGTCTCTGACGACGGGACTTCTTGTGCGACTCCGCCGATACGTGCCCCACGCGGCACCGAAATTGAACCGCTTTCAAGAGCAAGCTCTCCGCGGATTAGTCGAAACAGAGTTGTCTTACCCGCACCGTTTGCGCCCACCAAGCCAACTTTATGTCCGGTTGGAATAATGGCTGACGCCGCTTCGAAAAGTGGACGGCCTTCGATGGCAAATGAGATCGCTTCAATCTTTAACATAAAGGGGAAGTGGCAGAGGGCAGGGGTACTGTCAATTGACGATACCTTATCCAACAAACCGCTTGCTGATTTCCTGCTGGCCGATTACCGCAACCCAAAGGATTTACATATGGCGGAAACTTCGACACCACCAAAACTCTTAACCCTGATCCTTTTGACGGGGCTCAGCGTTTTAGCGACAAACATGTTTTTGCCGTCACTGAAACCCATCTCGGAAGAATTTGGTGTTTCGATGGCGACGGCCTCTTTGTCGTTGGGAGTGTATTTGGCGATTACCGCTGTTCTTCAGCTGATAATGGGTCCGCTTTCGGATTTGATCGGGCGCAGGCCAGTTGTGATGCTCGGGCTCGCGATATTCTCTGTGGCCTCGATGGGATGCCTGTTTTCCTCAAATTACACGGTGTTTTTAGCGTTCAGAATTCTTCAGGGCGCGGTCGCAAGCGGAATGATTTTAAGCCGTGCCATCGTGCGAGACACGACAAGCGGCGCCGAAACCGTTCGAGTATTGGGCGTCATCGGAACTGCCATGGCTCTTGCACCAATGTTGGGTCCCGTTTTGGGAGGAGTCCTGGACCAGGCGTTTGGCTGGCGGGCCAACTTCGTTGCATATACGATATTTGGTGTTTTGATGTTCTGGATATGCTTGCGAGACTTGCATGAGACAAATACCGCGCCTTCGTCCAGCTTTTGGGCTCAGTTTAGAACCTATCCGACCTTGCTAAAATCTGGGCGATTTTGGGCTTGGACCTTGTGTTTGTCCAGCGGCATTGGCGGTTTTTATCTGTTTATTTCAGGCGTTCCGAGTGTTGCTGCGCATTATAGGTTAAGTCCTGCAATTACAGGGGCTGGTATCGGAATAATTTCTGCTGGCTTCATGGCTGGAAACCTGATTGTGGCGCGTAGTAAAACCGAGGGCATGCTTCTGATTGCCTTGGGTCGTTGGCTTGCGGTTGCCGGGCCGTTCGCTGCAATCATCGCCATTTGGTCGGGCTTTGATAGTCCTGCAGTCCTTTTTGCTGGTGCGATTTTTGTGGGCTTTGGCAATGGGTTGAAACTTCCTGGTGCTAATGCGGGCGTGATGTCGGTTAATCCGCGTCTTTCGGGTAGTGCTGCCGGGTTGTCCGGCTCGGCAACGGTGGTGGTCGGAGCAATTGTGACGCCCCTTTCCGCCCATTTTGCATCAGGGGAAGGAGGGATGTATCGGTTGCTAATGCTTATTGTCGGCATCAAGGTTATCAGCCTTTTGACCGTGCTTTATTTGTGGCGGACGGCCAGTTCCGACTAGAAAACTAGAGAGTTCAACTAAATACCGGCAGATACCACTAGCGGCTTTTCAAAGCGGCAAGGGCGTGCTAGGGCGCGGCCAGAATTCATCTCTGTAAAGCAAGGAGCCCGACAATGGCGCTGGAACGCACTTTTTCGATTATCAAACCCGATGCAACCCGCCGCAACCTGACCGGCGCGATTAACGCGAAATTCGAAGAAGCTGGTCTTCGTATTGTAGCGCAGAAGCGCATTCACCTGACCAAAGCGCAGGCGGGCGAGTTCTACGCCGTGCACAAAGAGCGCCCCTTCTACGACGAACTGTGTGAATTTATGGCGTCGGCGCCTATCGTTGCTCAGGTTCTGGAAGGCGAAGGTGCGATTGCAAAACACCGCGAAGTTATGGGCGCAACCAACCCTGCGGACGCAGCGCCTGGAACCATTCGTGCGGAAT
>Ga0181590_10003389_pt1 | contig 13311 bp, 9 predicted proteins | sample 071ome_34_FD_132446 | JGI IMG/M metagenome (GOLD analysis project Ga0181590, IMG submission 132446) | Coastal salt marsh microbial communities from the Groves Creek Marsh, Skidaway Island, Georgia - 071411BT metaG (megahit assembly) | ecosystem: Environmental > Aquatic > Marine > Intertidal zone... | reverse complement strand
CTGCCAAAATGGATTTCCTTTCTGTCATACCGGCTAGCGCTAAACATGGTACAAATGTCGATGCGATAGAGCAGACCATTGCCGAACACCTGCCAGAGAGTATGCATTTTTATGACCCAGAGCAGTTCACTGATCGAAGTGCGCGCTTTCTAGCGGCAGAGTTGGTTCGCGAGAAAATCATGCGCCAATTAGGGGATGAGCTACCGTACTCCATGACGGTGGAAATCGAAAAGTTCGAAGAAAGTGAAGGGTTGATTACCATTCATGCACTCATTTTGGTTGAACGCCAAGGCCAAAAGAAAATCTTAATTGGCGATCGTGGCGAACGAATCAAGCGAATCGGAATGGATGCACGCAAAGATATGGAAAAAATGTTTGATAGCAAAGTCATGCTGCACACTTGGGTAAAGGTTAAGAGTGGATGGGCAGACGACGAACGCGCATTGAAGTCGCTAGGCTATAACGACCTTGATTAACTGAGTTCATCATGTTGAAGCAAACGGCTTACGTTCTGCATTCTCGCCCCTATAAAGAAACCAGCGCTCTGGTAGATTTTTTCACTCCTGATTATGGCCTCATACGTTGTATGGCCAAGGGAGTGAAAAAGCACCTATCTCAAGGCCAAAGTCTACAACCGTTTGTTAAGTATCATATTCATTTTCATGGCCAATCTGATTTAAAAACCCTAGACCAATTCGAAAGTGTCGCGTTGCCTCTATCGCTTAGTGGTGACCGCCTTTATAGTGGGTTTTATGTGAACGAAGTTTTGATACGGGCCTTACGAAGTGATGCAGAGGTTGAAGCGGATGCATTATATGACGCCTATGAAAACGCCCTTCACTCTATATCTACCGACCATTTAGAAGCCTCTTTACGAATGTTTGAGCTTTCATTGCTTGAGCACATGGGGCAAAGCTATGAGTGGGGCTTCGACTTTAAAACAGGTGAGCAAGTCGAAATGGATTGCGATTATGGTTTTTTTGTAGAGCAAGGTATGGCGCGAGTTAGCCCGATCTATGCAGGCAAAAATCCATCAGCTTGTTTTAAAGGGGCTGACTTAATGGCGTTGACCTCTCAAGATTTTAGTCGCAAGTCGACGTTGGACTCCGCTAAGCGCCTGTTGAGATTGGCGCTACGACCAATAATTGGTTATAAACCTATTCAGGCCCGCGAATTGATTAAGTTTTATCGACAATTACATGAAACCGAATCATCGTCATCTAATACAAAGTGAGTAAAACCGTGAAAGCCACCAAACGAGTATTGTTAGGCGTTAATATTGATCACATTGCTACGGTGCGTCAGGCGAGAGGCACTCGTTACCCTGACCCTGTCTATGCGGCGTTGCAGGCGGAAGAAGCCGGTGCAGATGGCATCACTCTGCATTTACGTGAAGACCGTCGGCATATTCAAGACCGCGACGTTTATCTGTTAAAAGATATGCTAAACACGCGAATGAATTTAGAAATGGCGGTGACAGAAGAAATGCTAGCCATTGCAGAAGATGTCAAACCGGCCGCGGTGTGTTTAGTGCCTGAAAAGCGTGAAGAGCTCACAACGGAAGGTGGCTTAGATGTGTTGGCAAATGAAGCCGCCATTAAAGCCGCTTGCGCCCGATTAGCGGCCGTGGGTTCTGAGGTGTCTCTGTTCATCGATGCGAGTTCAGAGCAGATCGAAGCCGCTCATCGATGTGGTGCACCTGTAATCGAAATTCATACGGGCCATTACGCAGAAGCAACCACGCCGGAAGAACAATCCGCGGAACTGGCTCGTATTAAAAAGGGTGTGGAGACGGCTTTGGCATTGGGCCTAACGGTTAACGCAGGCCATGGCCTTCATTATCACAATACCGAGGCCATTGCTGCCATTGAGGGTATGAATGAATTGAATATTGGTCATGCCATCATGGCCCATGCGATGTTTGTTGGCCTTAAAACCGCCGTGAAGGAAATGCGCGATCTCATTACTCTGGCATCTGCAGGCTAGGCCACAATGATCGGTATTGGCACGGATATCCTAGAGATAGATCGAATCGTTGAGGTGTGGAGGCGCCAAGGGCAAAAGCTACCGCAGCGGATTCTGACACCCAATGAGTTAAGTCAGTTTAGCGGTTTGCTAAATGAAGAATCACAGGCGCGTTTTCTAGCGAAACGATGGTGTGCAAAAGAAGCCATATCAAAAGCCTTAGGGACCGGGATTTCAAACGGCGTGGGTTGGCAGCAAATGGAAGTGGCCCACGACGACCTCGGAAAGCCGCTGGTCGTTTTAAGTGGCGCTGCAGAACAAAGGCTGAATCAGCTGGGTGGGCAGCAGGTGTTGATTTCGATCAGCGATGAACGCCACTATGTGGTGGCGTTTAGCACTATTTCCTAAATTGTAATATCTATTTAGTCGAAGCGGTTAATTTACTGCTTCGACTTCAGTGATGGAATTGAGAGCGCTGCCATCGTCATACCAAAGAAGCACCTCATCAATGGCTTTAATGAGTAGGCCTCGTTTTTCTGGCCATTCGTGGCAGCTGGTTTTTAAGCAAGTTTCAGCGATCTCTAGCGTCTTTAGCAATGTGGGCGCGCCCACATACTTACATAGGCCATGCAGTTTATGAACGGGCTCGATGATGGTTTCGCTTGGATATTCTAGTAGCTTTGGTTTTAGTTGCCGAGCTTCATCAATAAGCCCAAGCAGCATAGATTTAGCCAGAGGCGCTTTGCCACCAGCCAGTCGTAAACATTCATTCCAATCTAAAATGTCATTGCTGGGTGGTCTTGTACCATTGGACATCTTTGCAACTCGATGGCTACGACGATCAAACGCCGTCCACTTCATGAGTGTATGAACCAACTGTTCTTCACTTAGGGGCTTTGTTAAATAATCATCAAAACCACTTTTTAACAATTGTTTACGCTCATTGGGCAAAGCATGTGCGGTTAAAGCAATGATCGGTGTACTTTGGTTAGGTCCTTGTTTGCGAATCTCAATGGTGGACTGAACACCATCTAAGTCGGGCATCTGAATGTCCATAAAAATCAAATCATATGCTTGGTTTTGCGCGTTCTTGACGGCTTGTACACCGCCAGTGGCTTTAGTAACAGTGACGTTTAATTCTTGAAGCCAGGTGGAAAGAAGCTCTAGGTTAGGCATGTTGTCGTCTACCGCGAGCACTTTAATATCACTGGCAGGGACCAAATTCGGCCCAAGATCCATATTAGAGTCAAATAGGTCCTGAGATAGTTGGGCGATACGGCGAAACGAAACAGGGTAGACTAAGCTGTGTTCGACATTAAGTGATTCAAGGTTACTCCATTGCTGAAGTTCATTGCTATGCAACAGGGCAACCACATCGCTTTTTTGCTGAATATGAACGATGGCTGAATGGTCTTCTGTAGAAGCCATTTCAACAAAACAGACAGACGCAGGGTTTTGTGAATTGTATTTTCTTAGTTCGTCGATGGTTTTAAAGCGCTTAACATCGTAGCCTAAGTTGCTCAGCTGATTTTGAAGCACTTGGCTACTGGTATCCCAATTCGAAAAGACATAGGCGGGCTTATTTAGCCATGGCGCATCGTCCCAAGTTTCTGCCGCCACATCGCAAATTTCAAACTGACCGGTAAACCAAAATTGTGCGCCTGCTCCCGCTTGGCTATTTACACCGATTTCACCTTGCATATGGCTAACTAAATGCTGCGAAATAACTAAACCTAAGCCAGTACCACCAAAGCGACGTGTGGTTGAGGCGTCGGCTTGACTGAACGCCGAAAACAGATTCTTTTGCTGAGCAGGTGAAAGCCCAATGCCTGTGTCAGTAACCGTAAAGCGTAGGGCAACTTTATTTTCGAGCTCCTCTTCGAGCATGATGCGTACGATTACTGAGCCTGCTTCGGTGAACTTTATGGCATTGCTTACAAGATTTGTGAGTACTTGTTTCAAGCGTACAGGGTCAGCCATAATTTCAAATGGAACATCTTGATAGACTAACGCCGCGAGTTCTAAATTCTTCTTATGTGCCTCTGGTGCCAGCATTGTAAGAACTTCGTCGGTTAAATCGCGCAAATGGACTGGTGTGGAATCCAAAACGAGTTTTCCAGCCTCAATTTTAGAAAAATCGAGAATGTCATTAATAATGCTTAGTAAGCTGGAAGACGATGCTTCGATGGTTTGCAAATAATCCAACTGGCGTTTACTGAGCCGAGTTTTTTCTAATAATTTCGTAAAACCAATAATTCCGTTTAGAGGTGTGCGAATCTCATGGCTCATGTTCGCAAGGAATTCTGATTTGGTTTTACTCGCATCAAGCGCACTTCTACGGGCTATGTTTAGCTCGATGTTTTGAACTTCCATTTCTTCTAGCGTTTCTTTTAGGTCTTCCGTTGCTTGCTCAATGTTATCTTGCAATTCCTGCTGGCCTCTCTCTAAGCTAGCTGCCATGGCATTGATGCCGGCCGCCAATTCATTGAACTCAGCTTGATGGGAAAATTGTATTCGAGCCTCAAGATTACCTGCTTCTAACTGTTCGAGGGTTTCGGCAACATGCTGTAATGGAGTGGTAATACGGATACTGGCTCGATAGGCCAAGTAAATTGCAAGTACACAAAAACCAATGACGAGAAGTACGCCCATGAAGATGGATTTATATTGCAAGAGCATGAGGTTTTGAACTTTGAACTCCAATTCCACCCAGCCCAGTAAACGGGTGTGCAGATGGTCTTGCTCAGAGTACACAGGGGCTTTGATTCGCAGGGACTCAGGGGTGTTTGAACGATGGGTCTCATCGACGATGGCTTGTTTGCCTTGTTCATCCAGCATAGCTGGCCCCATATGGACTAAAGGCTGCTGATCTGGTGTGAGTAGAGAGATGCTGCGTATATCGGGAAGGGAAAGGTATTGCCTTAATATGGGGTCTGACTCTAGGGACTCATCTTCAAGAATCTTTGATGCATGCAGTGCCACCTGTTTGCTAAGTACAGTGGACTGTTTATGAAACTGGTTTTCCAGTTGATAGTGATGATCCAGTATAAAATAGATGCCCAGAGCCAAAGTGGTGATGAGGCAGGGTAATAGGGTGATCATCAGGATCCGGCGTTGTATGCCCCAGTAGTTCATAGTTTTTGTTATGCGTGGCAGCCAAAAAAGGCATTTTATCCTAAATGCTGTGGAGTAGGGGAGAAAAACACCCCGATTAGCGCTAAAATCACGTCATTTTTGATATATGTAAATCGCCTTTTGATATTACTAAATAGATTTAAAAGAGAGTAATATCGCCATAATTAGTTATATATAGACAGTCGGCGTTTTGTAGGTGGGGGAAATGACATGGCGAAAGACTATCCGACGATAGCAGATTTTGTGGGCAAGACCCCGTTAGTGCGTCTACAGCGATTGGGGCAAAGTAGAAATAACACGATCCTTCTGAAGCTTGAAGGCAATAATCCGGCAGGGTCTGTAAAAGATCGGCCAGCACTCAGCATGATTAATCGTGCCGAATCAAGGGGCGACATCCACCCAGGTGACACCCTAATTGAAGCAACCAGCGGAAACACGGGTATTGCCTTGGCGATGGCTGCGGCCATCAAAGGCTACAAAATGGTGCTTATTATGCCGGACAACCTGAGCATGGAACGCCGCTGGGCCATGGAAGCCTATGGCGCTAAATTGATCCTAGTCACCAAAGAGCAGGGAATGGAAGGGGCTCGCGACCTTGCGCTAGAGATGCAAGCAAACGGGGAAGGAAAGGTACTGGACCAGTTTGGAAATCAAGATAACCCGGTGGCTCATTACGAGGGAACAGGTCCAGAGATCTGGCAGGATACAGACGGTCAGGTAACCCATTTTGTGAGTTCAATGGGGACCACAGGCACCATAATGGGAACGAGTCGGTATTTGAAAGAGCAGAACCCAGACATTGAGATTATTGGTCTACAGCCCAAAGAGGGGGCTTCTATACCAGGTATTCGTCGTTGGCCTAAGGAATATCTACCTAAGATTTTTGACGAATCGCGAGTCGACCAAGTGATGGACATTGGTCAGCAGGAAGCGGAAGACACTATGCGGGCTCTAGCAAGAGAAGAAGGCATCTTTTGTGGTGTCAGTTCAGGTGGTTCGGTGGCTGGCGCACTCAAACTCAGTGAACAGGTTGAGAATGCGGTAATAGTCGCTATTATTTGTGACCGCGGGGATCGTTACCTATCCACTGGTGTGTTTAGTGAGGCGTGATAGATCATTTGCTTTAGCGAAATAAGTTAATTTTGCTTGAAATTCAATAATTTGGGGCCATATTAGGCCCCAAGTTAGTTAAAGGACACCGTGGTGGCCATAGTAAAACAGAGAAAGGCGTCTAAACCGCCTGCTCCGAAAAATATCACAGTTACCGTTCACGGGTTGAATCACGATGCTCAAGGGGTGGCGCGGTATAACCAAAAGGTGTTGTTTGTTCCCAATGCCTTACCCTCTGAAACCTGCATCGTCTCTGTGACCAAGCAACATCGTCATTTTGACGAAGCGAAAATATCCACGATTGCAGAGCCCTCTAGTGAGCGTGTCGAACCTTCTTGCCCCCATTATGGCCAGTGTGGCGGCTGTCAATTACAGCATTTGGCGAGTGAGCACCAACTAAAATACAAGCAATCCAACTTAGACAGTCAATTCAAAAAGCATCTGAAATTGGATGAACTGCCATGGGATGCTCCAATCGAAAGTCCCGCCTGGAACTACCGACGTCGTGCTCGCTTAGGAGTGCGATATCGCAATAAATTAGATGAGGTGATTGTTGGATTTCGAGAAGAAGCAAACTCTCATTTGACACAAATTAACACGTGCCCTGTATTGGCTCCCAAGCTCGATAAACTGATTGCACCTGTTACGGAATTAATTGCCAAATTAAAGGCCAAATCTTTTATCACTCAGGTGGATATGCTTCAACCGAGTGGGCAACCTTGTCTTGTATTGCGGCACATTAAGCCTGTATCCCAACCTGATCAAGACGCGCTATTGGCATTTGCGGATAGTCATGATGTGAGCGTTTACTTACAGGGTGAAGGCGAGCCTATTAAGTTAGGCAAACCCTCAGTGAATCAATATGACATCCAAGGCTTGCCTCTTGAGTTTGGTGTGAAGAATTTTATTCAAGGCAATGATGCGGTGAATCAAGAGATGGTTCGCAGAGTCATGGATTGGTTAGCGCCGTGGTCTGAGGGCAACGTTCTAGATTTATTTGCAGGGGTGGGCAATTTTACACTTCCTTTGGCTCGACATGCGACAAGCGTAACGGCGGTTGAGGGAGATCAAAGCATGGTGGATCAATTGTTGCACAATGCTCAACGCAATGGCTTTAGTAATGTAGAAGCTCAGGCTATGAATTTGGCCGATGAAGCCTGTTTGGATCGATTACCCAATTTTGATTGTGTTTTACTTGATCCGCCACGGGCTGGTGCTGCGCTGCTAATGCCTTGGATTGCAAGGCAGAAAAAACCGGTTGTATATGTGGCGTGTGATCCTAGCTCGCTGGTTAGAGATGCAAAAATTTTGTTAGACGCTGGTTACGTTATGGAAAAAGTAACCGTGATGGATATGTTTCCACAGACGAAGCATGTGGAATCCATGGCGTTATTTGTGAGAAGGAAGTAGCCTTATGGTAAAGGTACGTGATGAGCATATCAGTGTTGATGGTCGAGTTGACATTGATGCCTGGATCGAAAGCCTCGAAGGCCAAGTTGAATTTAAAGACCTAGATCAGGTTCGTCAGGCCTGCGATCTTGCGCAAAAGTTTGAGAGCGAGGCCATTGCCAATCGCGAGCAATGGAATGCAGACATATCGAGTTTGAAAATCGGTATGGAAATGACGCAGGTCTTGGCAGAACTTCACATGGATCAGCCTAGCATTGTCGCGGCGATTATTTATCGCCCTGTGCGCGAAGGCCGATTAGCGTTAGTGCAAGTCGAAAGACAGTTCGGTGAAGAGGTTGCCAACTTGATTGACGGTGTCTTAAAAATGGCTGCCATCACTCAAGCGCAGTCGGCTTCGCGACTAAAAGTGCTGGGGCAAGCAGAAGCGCAGGTGGAGCACATGCGTAAAATGCTGGTGGCTATGATAGATGATGTGCGTGTGGCACTCATTAAGCTCGCAGAACGGACCAGCGTGATACGTGCCGTCAAAAATGCCAGTGATGAACGGCGCTTAAAAGTCGCCCGTGAAGTCTTCGATATCTATGCACCCCTTGCCCACCGTCTAGGTATTGGCCACATTAAATGGGAATTGGAAGATCTAAGTTTCCGCTATTTAGAGCCAGACGCCTATAAAAAAATTGCCTCTCTATTAGATGAGAAACGCTTAGACCGCCAAGAGTACATAGCCAACGTGGTTGAGACTCTGAAAACCGCCATTGAAGGGGCGGGCATTGAATGTGATGTTCAGGGTAGAGCAAAACACATCTACAGTATTTGGCGGAAAATGCGCCGTAAGAATATCGATTTTTCTCAGGTTTATGACATTCGAGCGGTGCGTATACTTGTGCCCGAATTGAAAGATTGTTATGCCGCGTTGGGTATCGCTCACACATTTTGGAAACATATCCCCCACGAATTTGACGACTACATCGCGAACCCAAAAGAAAATGGGTATCGCTCTTTACACACGGCCGTGATTGGACCAGAAGGTAAAGTATTAGAAGTTCAAATTAGAACCTTTGATATGCATCAGGACGCAGAGCTTGGTGTATGTGCCCATTGGCTATACAAGGGGACTGACGTCAATGGCAAAGACAACGGGTACGAAGAAAAAATTTCATGGTTAAGGCAAGTACTCGAGTGGCACGATGAGCTAGGTGACGCCAGCGAACTCATGGGCAGTTTGCGCAATGACGTTACTCCTGATCGCGTATATGTCTTTACGCCTGATGGCCACGTGGTAGATTTACAGCCCGATTCGACACCTGTGGATTTTGCTTATCGTGTGCACACCGAAATTGGGCACCGCTGCCGTGGAGCGAAAGTCAACGGTCGGATTGTACCGTTAACTTACCAACTAAAAACCGGCGATCAAATTGAGATATTGACCAGCCGAGATGCGAAGCCCAGCCGTGATTGGCTCAACACGGACAACGGGTACATTACAACCTCCCGTTCGCGAGCCAAAGTGGCCTCATGGTTTAAAAGCCAGGATCGTGACCAAAATGTTTATGACGGCAAACATTTAATTGAACCAGAGTTAAAGCGTTTTGGATTCAATAACATCGATTTGCACCAAATTGCCCAAGATCTTAACTTCAAAGAGGTTGAGGATTTGTACGCTGCGGTCGGGGCTGGAACCGTTCGTTTATCTCAGGTTGTGCATCATGCACAGAGACAAGTAGAGCCCCGCGAACAAGTTGATCACCAGCTAAGTTTGTTGCCTACTTCGCCGACTAAAGCAGTAGAAGGGGATGACATTTTTATACATGGTGTGGGCAAACTCATGTCCACTTTGGCACCATGCTGTCACCCAGTGCCCGGTGATCCCATCGTGGGTTATATCACGCAAGGGCGTGGCATTAGTATTCATAAAGCGGATTGTTCGAATCTACTGAATCTAAAAAGGAATCAAGCGAAGCGTATAACCGAAGTCAGTTGGGGCCATAAACCAGAAAACCTGTACCCGGTCGATTTAGCTATAAAAGCCTATGACCGTCGTGGATTGTTGAAGGACATTACCATCGCGCTCTCGAATGAAGGCATTAACATTATTGCAATGAATACCCTCTCTCAGGATGATGGTACGGCAGATTTTCTTGTGACTGTAGAAATCGATAGTTTAGAGCATCTTGGACGTTTGCTTAATAAATTAAATCAGTTGCCAAATATCGTAGATGTTCACCGGCATAAAAATTAGATGAATTATGAGTAAACAGTACACAGTCGAAGACTTACTCTTTCTGATGTCACAACTGCGCGACCCAGAAAATGGTTGCCCTTGGGATCGCAAACAAACCTTTAATTCTATAGTGCCTTATACGCTCGAAGAAGTTTATGAAGTAGTGGATGCCATTGAAAAAGAAGATTACCCACACCTGAAAGAGGAGTTGGGTGACCTATTATTTCAAGTCATCTTTTATGCTCAGATGGGCAAAGAAAAATCGCTCTTTGATTTTAATGATATTGTTCATAAGCTGGTCAGTAAATTAGTACGACGTCACCCGCATGTTTTTCCTAATGGTGAGTTACAGAAGGCAGGAACAACACCGCCATTATCAGAAACCGAAATCAAGGGAACGTGGGAAAAAATTAAGCAACAAGAGCGCGATGAAAAAGGCCTTCAAGAAGATCATTATGAAGGCCTGTTAGATGATATTCCTCGAGCCTTACCTGCCCTTCAGCGAGCCGAAAAATTGCAGAAGCGAGCTTCTACAGTCGGCTTTGACTGGCCTGAGACAGATCAAGTTCTCGATAAAATTGAAGAAGAAATTCAAGAATTGAGAGAGGCACTTCGCGAAGGCTCTATTGAAAACGTACAGGATGAGCTCGGCGATGTATTTTTTGCCATGACGAACCTGTCGCGGCATTTGGGCATTAAAAGCGAGCAGGCGCTGAGAGGAACCAATCAAAAGTTCGAGCGTCGTTTTAATTACATTCAAACCTCCTTACAGGAGAATAACCAAACGCTACAGGATGCGACTCTAGATGAAATGGAGACGCTTTGGCAGAAGGCCAAGCAGTTTGAGAAGCGTGGTTAAGAGCGGCAATTGATAAAAAGGGTGGAATTACCACCCTTGTATATTCTGCCTCACGAGATCGACCATCATTTGAACATGATCTTCTCGGTCATTTAAGCAAGGGATATAACGATATTCCTTACCGCCGGCGTGAATGAAGTTCTCACGGTTTTCTTCCTCTAGCTCTTCCAATGTCTCTAAGCAATCCGCGGAAAAAGCAGGGCTAATGACATCGACTCGATCTAATCCAGACTTACCCCATTCAATGAGTGTCTCATCGGTGTAGGGCTTCACCCATTCTTCTCGTCCAAACCTCGACTGAAAACTGCATAGCCACTCGTTTTCATTCAAAGATAATGAGTCTGCCAAGGCTTTTGCTGTGGCTTTGCACTGGCTGGGATATGGGTCACCATTGTCTTCGTAGCGCTTAGGAATGCCATGAAAGCTCATGAGCAGTCGATCCCCTTTGCCGTGCTCTTTCCAGTATTCCTGAACAGAAGATGATAAGGCTTTGATGTAAAGGGGGTTTACATGGTATTCGTTGATGAAGCGAAGTTCAGGTAAATGGGGGCAGCGTTGAAGACCTTTTGCTAATCGATCGAATGCTGCCGCGGTGGTTGTCGCGCTGTACTGTGGGTACAACGGAAACACCAGTATTTTCTTTACGCCTTTATTGCGCAGAGCTAATCCCGCTTGCTCCATAGACGGTTCACCATAGGTCATGGCTAGCTCTACAGGAATAGGGGTCTCTGAGATTGCTGACAATGCCTTCTCTAGTGCAGCCTGTTGCTTACGAGCAATTGCTAAAAGAGGAGAGCCGTCTTCGCTCCAAACAGAGGCATAGGCTTTAGCAACTCTTTTGGGGCGAGTATTTAAAATAATACCGTTTAAAATCAGCCACCAAATGGGTCGAGGCACGTCGACAACGCGCCTGTCCCATAGAAACTCTTTCAGATAGGTTTTTACAGCTGATGGAGTTGGCTCTTTGGGTGTTCCCAAGTTGACTAACAAAACGCCGATATCGCTCACTCTAAACTCCGTTAATGGAATATCACTCGAATATGCCCAAGTTTAGCACGGAAAGTTTCAAGAAGAACACGACACAAGACTCCCCTGTAGCAGGGGAATCTTAGATGACGCATCAGTACCCTAAACGCCAACCCTGACGAGAATAGTAGAGGTTTGGCGTACTTTGTGGGCGTTTAATATTTTGAATGGTTTTATCTTCATCCACTTGCCAATTGATGTGACCGATCAGTCCAAGGGTGCTTTGATAGCTCGGTTCAATGTAGGCATTGAGTGAAGATAGCTGTAATTGAGTGTAAGCATCGATGATCGCTAAATCTGAGCTAGACGTGGTATCAAAAACACGAGATTGACTATTCACCGGCGCATCGGCCAAATTGGCAATATAGATATTGCCATCGGACTCGGTTTTAATTGTGCCACCGTTTTGCATGTCAATAACGATGGGGTTGGCAACGGAATCACCTACCCGAGCCTTGCCGAGCAAAGTCAAGCTGGTGGCCGAAGCATTCACGGAGGTTGAGTCGTTGGAAATATAGTCACCAATGGCGTTCGAAATGTAACCAGCCTTTGATTCAACGTAAATTTGATTTCGAGCCGTCAATTCTGATAGCGCAATATTGCCAGTTTCGCTGATTAGGTTGATGTTTCCAAAATCGGCTGAAAGGGCCGAATTCGCGTGTAGTACTAGGTCGCCTTGAGCGTTTAGGGTGATGTCCAACCCGGTGGAATGAATGTGGCCGTTAACAGTCAAGGTATTAGCTTGAATGTTGGCATTGCCCACGAGCGAGATATCATTGTTTAAGGTAATGTCTTTAGTACTCACAAGCGTGAAATCTTGCAGTGCGATATTACTACCGATGGTTCCTAGGGTCACATCGTCAGAATACAGTGTCAGATCGTAGGTACCATCAATGGTGGCATCACCAAAGTTAACGTTAACGAAAGCATCCGCTGACCCTAATTCAAGGTCGGTGTATAAGCGTATCGCACTGACATTATTGAAAGAATAGCCAGATTCAGCTTCTGTCAGTATTAACTCTCCGTGTAACGACAGCGTATTAGCCTCGACGATCTCTAAATCCTTGGTCAATCCCGTCGTGCCAATATTGCCAAGGCTTAGATCGCCGTTGCCTGTGTCTAGGGTGATCTTTCCCTCTACGTTCAGATTCACACCCGATAAATTTAAGTTGGTGTTGTTGGTGTCGATGTGGAGATCACTATCTTCATTCCAGTCCCAGTTCCCTAAAATCGACAAGCCCAAGGTGCTGCCGATCACGGGCTGACTCACCATGAATACCTCGCCACTGTGATTATCATTGATGCTGTCTAACGTGAACGACGCCAACGGCGTCGAAGCCCCCATGTTAAATAGATAGGCTTCTTCATTTGAAGCAATAAACGTCAGGCTTTGCGAACCATTAATCGTTGGAACGGGGGTTGCTGAAAGGGCACCTAAGGCATCTAAATAGTAAAGTGTATTACCGTTGAACGCTTTATTGTCGAGCAGATTGATATTCCCCTGGAGGGTCACGTCTTCGGCCAGCTCGATATTGAGTGCGCCGTTGATATCACTGTGTTGGATATTGAGATCACCCACGGCAAT
>Ga0181590_10003385_pt1 | contig 13319 bp, 14 predicted proteins | sample 071ome_34_FD_132446 | JGI IMG/M metagenome (GOLD analysis project Ga0181590, IMG submission 132446) | Coastal salt marsh microbial communities from the Groves Creek Marsh, Skidaway Island, Georgia - 071411BT metaG (megahit assembly) | ecosystem: Environmental > Aquatic > Marine > Intertidal... | reverse complement strand
TAAGAATAATAAAAACATCAATAAGAAAGTAGATGATACTAAATTAACATCTAAAGTTAATACACCTAAATCTAGTAATGCATTATCATTAATTTTAGGTAAAGCACAAAAGCATCCTTTTACCGCTGCTTCTATTCTTACTGTTCCTACTTATAATGCTGTAAAAAAAGTTAGTGACTTAATGAAAGATATGACTACTAAATCAGAACCTAAAACTTTTGCTCAAGCTTTCAGAGAAGCAAGAAAAGAAAAAGGACCTGATGCAGTATTTACTTACAAAGGTAAAAAATACAGTACTGTAACAGAAGACCAGTACAAAAAAGCAGGATTTAATTCTCTTCGTGAGTATTTAAATGCTAAAAAGAAAAAATAATTATGCCCTTAGTAAAAGGTTCTTCTCCTAAATCTATATCGAAGAATATTAAAGCAGAATTAAAAGCAGGAAAGCCACGGAAACAAGCTGTGGCTATCGCTTTATCCACTGCAAGAAAATATAAAGGTAGAAATAAATAAAAATGGCTTTATCAGACGCAGAAAAAAAGAAAAACTTTCTAAAAAAACACGGATTACCCGGATTTAATAAGTGTGTATTACGCTCAGAGGGTGGTAAAAAAGGAAAAGTAGGAATTTTAGTCGATGGAAGACCGAAATTAATTCGTTTTGGTGATGCCTCTATGGGTCATAACTATTCTGCAGAGGCTAGAAAGTCTTTTAAAGCACGTCATGCAAAGAATATTGCACGTGGGAAGATAAGTCCTGCGTATTGGGCTAATAAATGTTTATGGGCTGGACCGGGAGGTAGTAAAAAAAGACCTCCAGCATCTCAAAAACATAAAAAAGGAGTATAATTTTAATGACAAAAAGTTTATACGTATGTATAATAGAAAATAGGTGTTAATAAAACTATGTTTAATATTGACAAACCTCGAAAATCAGAATTATCAGACCAACAAAAGAAATTTCTAACTGTTTTATTTGGGGAAGCAGGGGGAAATGCTAAAATGGCTGCTGAAATAGCAGGATATTCTGAGTCATACTACCCCGATTTAGTTAAGAATTTAAAAGAAGAGATTATTAATAGGGCAGAAGAAATATTAGCCGCTCATTCTCCTAAAGCAGCATTAGGAATGATTAATGCTTTAGATGAAGATGGCTCTACACCGGGCGTTAATATTAGAATGGAAGCTGCTAAACAGATTTTAGATAGAGTAGGTGTCTCTAAAAAAGAACGTATTGACATGAACGTCAAACAAGCAACAGGAATATTTATTTTACCACCTAAAAATGGAACAGCAGGAACAACAGAATAATTATCAAAGACGTAAAAGACGAGCAAGAGTTATACCTTTCGGATATAAGGTCGATGAGAATGACCCAGAGTATCTTGTTCCTGTAGAATCAGAATTAGACGCATTAAAAGAAGCAGAAAAATATTTAAACAATTGCTCGTATAAGGAAGTTGCAGAATGGTTGATGAGAAAAACAGACAGGAAAGTGACGGGCATGGGATTACGCAAGATTCTAATGAGAGGGTGGTAGAACCACCAAAGCCTAAAGCCAAAGGTCGAAAAAGAAAAGTTGCTACTCCAAAGATTTCAGAATCTGTAGCGAAAGCAAAAAAGTCTGCTACAGAATCTTTAACTAACTCTTATAAACAATTAGAGAAAGCTAGAGAAAAATATAAAGCTGAACAAGAAAAGTATAAGACTAAAAAAGAAAAGCTAAAAAATTTAGACAATGCTTTAGAGGGAAAAGTTTCTACAGTATTAGAAACATCTCAAATAGATGAAGCAACACCAAGTATTCAAAAAGTAATTGGTGAACGAGAGGTTATCTTTGAACCTAACGAAGGACCTCAAACAGAGTTTCTAGCTGCACCTGAACGTGAAGTATTTTATGGAGGTGCAAGAGGTGGTGGAAAATCTTATGCGTTATTAATTGACCCATTAAGATATTGTCATAAACCTGCTCATCGTGGTTTGTTTATCAGACGTACGATGCCTGAATTAAGAGATATTATTAATCACTCTCTTAATCTTTATCCTAAAGCTTATCCCGGTGCAAAGTGGAGAGAGCAAGAAAAAGAATGGAGATTTCCTTCAGGTGCTAGAATAGAGTTTGGATACGCAGAGAACTTAACTGATGTATTACGTTACCAAGGACAATCATACACTTGGATTGGAATCGATGAATTACCTCAGTATCCAACCGAAGATATTTATAATTTTCTTCGGTCTTCTTTACGAAGTGTTGACCCTGAAATACCAGTGTATATCAGAGCAACAGGTAACCCCGGAAACGTAGGTTCACATTGGGTAAAGAAAATGTTTGTTGAACCCGGAGAACCTAACAAACCCTTTAATGTAGAAATACCTACAATGGCAGGAACAAAATCTATTACAAGAAGATTTATCCCTGCAAAGTTACAAGATAATCCTTATCTAATGCAAACAGATGATTATCTTATTATGCTTTCTTCTTTACCTGAGGTACAACGTAAACAGTTTTTGGAAGGTGATTGGGATGCTTATGAAGATTCTAGTTTTCCAGAATTTAATAGAGAAATTCATGTACTAGAAAATTTTGATATTCCTAATAACTGGATGAGATTTAGAGCAGCAGACTGGGGATATAGTTCACCTGCTTGTTGCTTATGGTTTGCAGTAGACCATGATAATGTGATGTATGTTTATCGAGAATTATATACACAGAGAATTACTGCTGACGAATTTGCAAGACAAGTTTTAGATTTAGAATACGGTGAATACATTCGCTATGGTATACTGGACTCTTCTACTTGGGCTAACAGAGGGGACATTGGTCCTAGCATTGCAGAAACAATGATTAAAGAAGGTTGCCGATGGAGACCCTCTGATAGAAGCCCTCGAAGTCGTGTTAATGGTAAAATAGAAATCCATAAACGATTAAAAATAAATGAAGATACAGGTGAACCAAATTTGTATATTCTTAGTAACTGTAAGAACTTATTAAGAACTTTACCAATGCTTCCACTAGATAAAAATAATAGTGAAGACGTGGATACAAAAGCAGAAGACCATGCTTATGATGCTTTAAGATATGGATGTATGAGCAGACCTGCCCATCCTCATAGCTTACAAACTCATTCACCATTATCAAGAGAACATAAATTTAAACCAGTAGATGAAGGCTTTGGATATTAAAGATAAAATTAAAATAGGATATAGAACTTACTCTATTGAAAAAAATGATAGAGTCTGGAATAAACAAACAGAATCCTATGGACAGTTTCTTTCTAAAGAAGGCATTATTTGTATGTCGTCTGAGGAAGATAGCATATCACAAGCTAATACTCTTATACACGAAATACTCCACGGTATTGTGTATCAATGGGGATTAGAATCAGAACTTGATGATAAAGAAGAACGTGTTGTAAACACAATAGCGAATGGAATAACAACAGTTTTTCGAGATAACCCGTGGCTAATAAACTTTATTAAAAATAAAATAGAGGAGGAAAAAAAGAATGATGAAAAGAAGTAAGATGAACATGAAAGTTCAATCCGAATTAGGTAAAACCTATAAACAGGGTGAATTATCTGCTGCTGCTGATGGTGCTGTTAAAAACAGTCTATTAACACAGGGTGGTGCATTTCCTGCTGATGCTTATGCAGAAGGTAATGTTGCATATCCTAAAACATCAAAAGAAGCTTTAGATGGTTCTTTACTTAAAAAATATTCTCAAGGTGACCTTGGCGAATAATATTTAATGAATATAACGAACGATATAGATACAGGCACAGATGCTACCCAATCTCTTACTGAGGAAGAACAAGAGATACATGGTTTAGGTGCATTAATTCAAGAGAAATTTAAAGTATCAGAAGACGCACGTTTATTTGACGAAAAAAGATGGTTAAGAGCATACAGGAACTATAGAGGAATCTATGGTCCTGATTTAGCATTTCGTGAAAACGAAAAGTCTAAAGTATTTGTTAAGATAACAAAAACAAAAGTTCTCGCTGCTTATGGTCAAATAATTGAAGTTTTATTTTCTCAAGGAAAGTTTCCTATTGGTATAGAACCAACCACTATACCTGATGGTATTTCTAAATATGCACATTTAAAACCTGAAGGGCAGCAACAGCCTAAGCAACCTGAAAGTCCTTATGGATTCCCCGGTGATGGTAAAGAAATAAAACCGGGTACAACCATTAATGAAATTTTAGGTGGCTTAAAAGATGAGTATGGTTCGTTACCGTTTGAAGATGGTCCAGCACCTGACCTAAAGTCGATGCCTCAATTAGAGCCGGCAAAAGGTGCAGCCGAAAATATGGAGAAAGTGATTCATGACCAGTTAGATGAATCCTTAGCTTCTACTGTACTACGACATATTATCTTTGAGATGACTTTGTTAGGTACAGGAATTTTAAAAGGTCCATTTAACTATGAAAAGAAATTACATAGTTGGGATAGAGATGAAGATAGCGATGAGTTATTTTATAATCCTAAAACAAAACTAACTCCAAAAGTAGAAGCAGTTAGCTGTTGGGATTTCTATCAAGACCCTAATGCAACATCTATTGAAGATTGTAACTATGTCATCCAACGACATAAGTTAACAGCTTCCGATATGCGTGATTTACTTAATAGACCTTTCTTTAGAGAAAGTGCTATCAGAAATTGTATTAAAGAAGGTTCAAACTACCAAGCACGTAGCTATGAAACAGCTTTATATGATAGAGAGAATCAAGCAGATTATGAACAAGATAGATTTGAGGTATTTGAGTACTGGGGTAAAATGGATGCTGACCTTGCTAAAGAAGCAGGTTTAGATGTAGACCCTGATGAGGTAGATGTTTTAAATGAAGTAGATATTAATGCATGGGTATGCAATGGACATATCTTACGTTTAGTATTAAATCCATTTACTCCATCAAGATTACCTTACATGGTTTGTCCTTATGAGATTAATCCTTATCAATTCTTTGGTGTAGGTATTCCAGAAAATATGGAAGACTCTCAGCAGATTATGAATGGTCATGCTCGTATGGCAATTGATAACTTAGCTTTGGCAGGTAATTTAGTATTTGACGTTGATGAAACAATGTTAGTACCCGGACAAGATATGTCAGTGTATCCCGGAAAAATATTTAGAAGACAAAGTGGTCAAACAGGTCAAGCAATTCATGGTTTAAAATTCCCTAATACTGCAAATGAAAATCTTATGATGTTTGATAAGTTTAGACAGCTAGCTGATGAATCAACAGGTATCCCTTCTTACTCACACGGTCAGACAGGAATACAATCAACAACTAGAACTGCAGCAGGTATGTCAATGTTATTAGGGGCTGCAGCTTTGAATATTAAAACAGTTATAAAAAATATTGATGATTATTTACTAAGACCTTTAGGTGAATCTTTATTTTCTTGGAATATGCAATTTAATAAAGATGCAAAAAAGATTAGAGGAGATTTAGTTATTAAAGCAAGAGGCACATCATCATTAATGCAGAAAGAAGTAAGGTCACAAAGATTAATGACATTTATGCAGGTAGCATCTAATCCTTCTTTAGCACCTTTCGTTAAGTTTCATACTATATTGAAAGAGATTGCTAAGTCGATGGATATTGACCCTGACCAAGTTATTAATGACCCAGAGAAAGCAGCATTGTATATGAAAATGATGGGAGGACAAAATGAAACTCAAGCAACTGGGAATGTTGGTGGAGTCCCCGGCATGGGAAGTGCTGGAGGAGTACCTACAGGAGCAAATCCACTTGACGCAACGGGCGTTGGAGGTGGCAACATTGGAGTTGGAAGTGTTCCGACTGCAGGGGAAGCTCAATTCTCTTCGCCAAATACTGGCACTCAAGGAACAGGTGAACAATAAATAAAATGGCAGAAACTAAAACATCAGAAGTATTAGCAGCAGAAGCAGGTCAACAAAAAGACCTAGGTCTATATTCGCAAGGTAAATTAAAATTAAATTTTAATGAAGAGTCAGGGGCATGGGAGCAATCTTATGAGCCTGTAAAACCTTCTAAAATGTTTATACCGCCACAGCCTACTGAAGTTAAATTACCTACTGATGTTACCATTCCTGAAATACCTACAGCAGAAGAACCTACAGCACAAGTTACTCAACCGGCAGAACCTTTAATACCTCAACCTGATAGAGGTGAAAGTGCAGGAGAAAGACGTAGAAGAGAAGACATGGAAAGATTTGGTCCGGGTCAAGACCCAATGACTTTTTCTAAAACAATGTCTAATATATTTACTCCGGGTACAGAACAAAATCTCTATTACTCTACACGAGGTATATTAAATCAAGAAGGTGATAAACTAACTGTTAATTTTGACCAAATAGATGAAGCAGGTGGTTATGGATTACCTTCTATATTAGGTGGTGTATTAAAAGTAGCCGAAAAAGATATTATAGAAAACACACTTAATAAATTACGTTTTGCAGGTATCATTGAAGGTAATGAAGTAGATAAAACAACAGGTACTTATGAATTTACTATTGATAGAGATAAAATGGATGCCTACACCAAAAATGTTTCTAACTTAGCTAATAAATTAACAGGTGGCTATAGAGATGAATCAGGTACTTATAGAAGACGCAATGATTATCTAATAGAAGAATTAGGAAAGTTAGGTAAAGAAGAAGCTACTAAATTTATATCTGATATGGCTATACTCTCCGATAATGACAATATGAAAAATATTATTAATCAAGCTATTGATTTTGGAACTAGAGGTGCAGCAGCAGCTTTAATAACATTCCAACAAGGCGGTGAAGAATTAGATTTAGAAGCTACAGGTTTATTTGGACTTAAAAAATATAATGATGAATTTAAAGAAGCATATACAACTACATTAAATCAATTACGAGCAGCAGAAGAAAAAACTACTGAGGAACAGCCATCAGGTATAGATACAAGAGAAATAGTATCACCTAAAAAAGAAGAACAGCGACAGCAGTCAGAATCTATGAAAAATACTTTTAATGCTTTAATTGAAGAAGCTAAACAAGCAAGAGACCCACAAGTTAAAACTGCTCTATTAAACCGAGCATCAGCTTATTCTGGTGCAGGAGATATAGCAGAGCCTACAGAAGATGGAACACAGTATCCTTCTAGTTATGGTGGAGTCTATCAAGGAACAACACCAACAAAAACAAGTACATCTACAAAAACAGATACTACAAAAACATCATCTAGTGGTGGGAGCAATAAATCTTCTTCCTCTAGTGGTAGTGGAACTAGAAGTGGATTAGTTAACAAATCTGTAGCACAAAAACTAAGTTCAGCCAAAAAGAAATATGGCTCACTAGCTACAAAAGGAAAATAAAAAGTTTCTACTAACGTAGGAAAGCACTAGAATTTCTCTAGTGTTGAAAAGGGCTACCTAGGATAACCTAGCCCCCTTATTTTTTACGACAAAATAAGAGCTACCTGTTACCGTTCGCAGCCCTCGTAACTTAAAGGAGTTATTCATGAACGAAGAAGAAAAGCAAACTGAAGTTATTGAGGAAGGCAAAGAATCAACACCCGTTGAGACTAAGTCTGAATCATTAGGAAGTCCAAAACCTTACAAAAACAAAGACCGTGAGGATGTTTGGAAAGATGATGAACCCAATAATGAACAGAGTGCAGCTACCGTTGACAAGGACACCGAAGAAAATTCTAAGGCTACTCCTGAAGAACAACGCCCTGCAAGTGCTGAAGATAAGGTATTTAAGAAACGCTATGACGACCTTAAACGCCACCACGATTCAACTATCTCAAAGCACAAGGATGAACTTTTAAGACTTAAAAAACAAGTCGAGGAAGCAACCAAAAAAGCCTACCTTCCCCAAATGTCTAAGGAAGAATTAGATGATTGGAGAAAAGAGAATCCTGAAATGTATGATGTTATGAAAACATTAGCATATGAGGAAGCCGATGAAAAATCAAAAGCTGTCGAAGCTAAACTAGAAGAGATTAAAAATGCTCAACTAAATTTAGCAAGAGAAAAAGCAGAGGTGGAATTATTAAAATTACATCCTGATTTTTATGACATTAAAGCTGATGATGATTTTCATGAGTGGGCAGAAGAGCAAGATAGCATGATTAAAAATTGGTTATACAATAATTTTGATAATGCCAAACTTGCTGCTAGAGCAATTGATTTATATAAGATGGACAGAGGTTTATCTAAAAAAGCAAAAGTATCTAGTGCGGAAGCTAAAATGGAAGCAGCAAAAGCTGTAACCAAAACAAGAGTAGGAGATGAAAATAAGATGAAAGAAAAGAAAGTCTGGAGTCTAAAAGAAATCTCTAAACTTAAACCTCATGAGTTTGATAAGTTAGAAAGTGAAATTGACCTTGCTAAAAGAGAAGGAAGAATCACCGCTTAATTAACTATATATAAACATAACCTTAGGAGGTAAATAACATGGCAGTATCAAGAAGTTCCGGTTACGGAAACTTGCCAAACGATAATTTTATCCCACAGATATATAGTCAAAAAGTTCAAAAGTTCTTCAGAAGAGCGTCTGTTGTTGAGGATATCACAAATACAGATTATGCTGGAGAGATTGAAAATTTTGGCGACACTGTGAAAATTATCAAAGAACCTGTAGTAAGCGTACAGTCTTACACAAGAGGTTCAGTCGTAAACCCACAAGACTTAACTGATGACCAAATTACTTTGGTTGTTGACCAAGCTAGTGCGTTTGCATTTAAAGTAGACGACATCGAAGAGAGACACTCTCACATTAACTTTGAAAGTGTTGCAACTTCTTCTGGTGCATATGCTCTTAAAAACTCATATGACCAAAACGTATTATCAAATATGTTCTCAAACGCAGGTACTACTATTGGTACAGACGGTTCAGGACAAGATATTGGTTTTGGTACTTCTGAGATTGACCCATTAAACTTAATGGCAAATCACTCTAAGAGACTAAATGCAGCAGATATTCCATTTGAAAACAGATGGTTTGTCGCTTCACCTGCTTTTTATGAGCAATTACAGCAAACTGACTCTAAGTTACTTGACACTCGTTTCTCAGGAGACGCTAATGGCGTTCTAAGAAATGGTAAAGTGTATGAAGGAAACATTGGTGGTTTTATGCTTTACATGAGCAATAACTTACCTGCTTCTTCAACAAATAACTATGAGAAGGTAATGTCAGGTCATATGTCTGCTGCTTCAACAGCAAATCACATTGCTAAGATTGAAGTTGTAAGAGACCCTGATTCTTTTGCTGACGTTGTACGTGGTTTACACGTTTTCGGAAGAAAAGTACTAAGAACTGATGCTCTACTTGCTGAGCATATTTTAATCGACTAATAGAGGAGGAAAAATATTATGACTGATTATAACAGTAATATTACTTCTACTAACATCCCTGCTAAAAGGGGTTCTAGTATTCCAAGAGTAATATCAGACGTAGTAGATTTTTCTTCTACTACTAACGCTTCTGGTGACACCTTTGATGTTTTACCTATTCCTGCTAACTCACTAGTTTTAGCAGCAGGTTATGACATCTTAACTGCAGGTACTGGTACAGGAACTGTAGCACTAGGTGATAGTGTTGACCCAGACCAATATGTTGCAGCAGTTGTACAAACAGCAACTGGACAAAAAACGACATTGGATGCTAACTATGCATACTCAGCAGCAGATGCTATTAGATGTACTATTGCTACAGCAGCAGTAGACTCTAAAATTAGAGTATGGGCTTGTGTTATTTCATTAGACGATGGTGGTACACTATCTGATACTGATTCACAAACATCAACATTTGCTTAATTAATAAATAATAAAGGGGGATTTATTCCCCCTTTAAACTTACCATAATGCCAATATATATTTACGAAAATACAAAGACAGGTAAAGTGTGGGAAGAAAATTTATCTTATGAAGATAGAGATAAACCCCTTACTAAAAATATAATTAGAATACCTGCTGCTACTAATATGCTTCGTATTTTAGATAGCAATGAAAACAAATTAAGAGACCATTTAGGTAAAATGGTACAACAAGGGTATAGAGAAAGAGATACTTTAGAAAAGAAAGGTTTAATTAAAGTTTCTACTGCCGAAAAAGAAAGCAGAGAGAAACGTCAACAAAAAAGGAAATGGGTATAGATGAATTATTTAACTTTATGTAACAATGTCTTAAGAGAACTGAATGAAGTAGAACTCACTAGCACAAATTTTACAGCTAGTAGAGGTGTTCAGACTTCTGTTAAAGGTTTTGTTAATAAAGCTATTTCTGATTTATATAATGCAGAAGTAGAGTGGGCATGGTTACACACATCGACTACTCAGGATACAAATGTAGGACAACAAGAATATACCTTACCCGCAGATATGCGTAAAGTAGATTTTGAATCTTTTTATCTAAAGCCTAAACAAGTTGTATCTAATCCAGAGTTTACCAGTGATATATCTAACTGGACTACTGTATCAGGTTCACCAGAGTATTCATCACTAGGTAATGGAAGAATAAAGTTAAATGCTTCAGAAGTTACTCAAGCAGTTACCGTCACTACTAATAGACCCTATCAATTAGCAGTAAGAATATTAGGTGGACCAGTGACTGTTAAAATAGGAACTTCTTCAGGTGATGCTAGTATTATTAATCAAGAAGTTACTCCTACTTTTGTAGGTGAAGGTAAAGTTTATACAGCTTTATTTACTCCCACCGTTTCTACTATTTATATTGGTTTATCTAATAGTGCTAGTGCTGATTACTATGTCGATTTTGTAAAACTAGCTGAAGACTTTCAACCTTATAAATTACGTTATGTTGCTTATGATGATTTTTTAAGAGAAAGCACACATAGAGATTTTGATATCGATACTACTTATAAAAAACCAGAAAGAGTTTATCGCACACAAAACCATACAAGTTTTGGTTTAACTCCCGTACCTGATAAAGATACTTACACTATTGTATATGAATATTTTAAAACACACACAGATTTAAGTGCGTATGATGATGAACCTTTATTACCTACTCGATATCGTCATGTCATAGTTAATAGAGCAAAATATTATCTTTATAAATTACGTTCTGATGTACCGATGGCAAATATTGCTAATGCAGAATATGAGGATGGAGTAAAAAGAATTAGAATAGAAATGTTAAACAAACCTGATTATGTGAGAGATTTAAGAGTTAATCTTAATACTATATCTTCAGGGGGTTTGACTGACCTATAATGCCAGATACTTCTAACATAGCACCTGCAGTTGTTAGTTGCTCAGGAGGGTTAGTTCTTAACAGAGATGTATTTTCTATGTCTCCGGGAGAAGCTTTAGAGTTAAAAAACTTTGAACCTGATATTGCTGGTGGATATAAAAAAATATTAGGTACAACAAAGTTTAATACTAATGTTGTTCCTTTTGTTTCTTCATCAACAGAACGTGTAGTATTTTCTGCTATCTTTAATGATGTAGTATTAGCAGGAAGAGGAGGAAGTATCCATTATGCATCTAGTGGCTCAGGAAGTTGGACAAGTTTAATTACAGGATTAGGAACACCTACACAGAACTATGAGTTTAGAAAATTCAATTTTGATGGTACTGATAACATTATTATTTGTTCTGGGACATCAACACCCAGAATCGTTGACAGCAGTTATACTGTAACTAATGTTAATGCAACAGGTAGTGCTAATTTTAAATATGTAGAAGTATTTAAGAATCATATCTTTTTTTCAGGTGATTCTAGTAATCCTCATTCTGTTAAATTTATGTCACCTTTTGGTACTAATGATTTTACAACAGGTAATGGTGGCGGTGAAATAAGAGTAGATTCTCCTGTAGTAGGACTCAAAGTTTTCCGTGATAGCATCTTTATTTTTTGCAATGATGAAATATTCAAGATTGTAGGAACATCTTCTGCAGACTTTCAATTACAGCCTGTCACTAGAAAGATTGGATGTTTAGACGGTAGAAGTATTCAAGAATTTGGTGGTGATGTTATTTTCTTAGCCCCAGACGGATTAAGAACAATTGCCGGTACAGATAGAATCGGTGACGTAGAATTAGGTACAATATCTAAACAAGTACAAGAAATTATTGATAAGATTACTACACACAATATTAATTCACTCGTTATTAGAAATAAATCACAATATCGATTGTTTTACCCTACTAGTGCTGACCAATCAGAAAATGCAGCTAAAGGATTAATCTGCGTTATCAAAGGTCAACCTGAAGGTGGGGCAGGATTTGAATACTCTGAAATTATTGGTTTAAAAACATCATCTGCTGACTCTGACTTTATCAGTGGAAATGAAACAATCATATCAGGTGGATATGATGGATACATCTATCAACAAGAGTCTGGTAGTTCTTTTACTCGAGCATCTACAACCAAGACTATTGATGCTTTCTATAGAACTCCTGATATGACAATGGGAGACCCCGGTATCAGAAAGAGTATGCAACGAGTTATTTGGAACTATGAGAATGAAGGTGATGTTAGTGCAAACTTTAAAGTACGTTATGATTTTGATAGCCCTCAAGTTCCTCAACCTGATGCCTATACATTATCAACAGGTGCAGGTATCGCAGTTTATGGATTAAGTGCATCTACCTATGGAACTGCTGTTTATGGTTCATCAGGTGCAAACTTAGTACGACAATCAGTAGAAGGAAGTGGCTTTACAGTAGCATTACGTGTGGAAGACTTTTCATCTAACTTACCGATATCTTTTAAAGGATATCAATTAGAATTTATACCCGGAGGTAGAAGATAAATGGGAACAACATATACAAGGCAGGAATCAGCTAGTATTACTGACGGTTCAGTTATTGAAGCAAGTCACTTTAATAATGAATTTAATCAGGTAGAAGCTGCATTTGCTGCATCAACAGGACACCAACATGATGGTACTGCTGGTGAAGGTGGTTACGTACCGCTTATTGCTGACTTAGATGCTAATAATAAAATAGTTTCAGATACATCCAATAATAGATTTGGTGTATTTGTAGAAGTAGCTTCTAGTCCTGTAGAACAGTTTCGATTTCAAGATGGTGCTATTGTTCCCGTCACCGATAATGATATTGACTTAGGTACAGGTTCTTTAGAGTTTAAAGATTTGTATCTCGATGGTACTGCTAATATTGATACTTTAGTTATTGGTTCTTCTACTGGTGTAACTTCTGTTGATACAGACTTATCTTCTGTTTCAGCTAGTGATGATACTTTGGCTTCTGCTAAGGCTATTAAAACATATATTGATGCTCAGGTAACTGCTCAAGACTTAGACTTTCAAGCAGATACAGGTGGTGCATTAAGTATTGATTTAGATTCTGAATCCCTAACATTTA
>Ga0181590_10003380_pt1 | contig 13324 bp, 14 predicted proteins | sample 071ome_34_FD_132446 | JGI IMG/M metagenome (GOLD analysis project Ga0181590, IMG submission 132446) | Coastal salt marsh microbial communities from the Groves Creek Marsh, Skidaway Island, Georgia - 071411BT metaG (megahit assembly) | ecosystem: Environmental > Aquatic > Marine > Intertidal... | reverse complement strand
CGCCTGCCTGATAGTCCCAAAAGGAATAATTACCCTTTTCTGGTGTTCGGCTTCTGAAGGCCTCCGTCAGACCCAAGTTCAAAAGCTTGCGAAAAGCATTTCGGCTTTGAGGCAGTGCAAGGGCGTCAGTTACCCAAGCCTCGGGGCGCTTTGCGTCGTCGTCTTGTGGGATGATGTTGAAGTCACCGGCCATTAGAAAAGGGAGTTCCCCTTCAAAAAGCGATTTCGCGCGGACTTGTAATCGTTGCATCCAAGCCAGTTTGTAGTCGTATTTTGGGCCCGGCACAGGATTTCCGTTTGGTAGATACAAGCCGCAAACGCGTATTGGAGTTTCAGAGATGACCGTGGCCTCAATCCAACGCGCCTGTTCATCAGTATCATCGCCAGGAAGTCCACGACTTACATCTTCAAGCGGTAATCGAGATAAGATCGCTACTCCGTTAAAGCTTTTCTGACCGTGGGTTTCCACAGTGTATCCAAGATCCTCGATCGCCTCTCTTGGAAAGTTTTCGTCTACGGATTTGATCTCTTGCAGCAAAGCCACATCCGGCCTGCTTTCCTGAAGCCAAGTGATGAGCGTCTCGAAACGGGCCTTCACCCCATTGATGTTAAAGGTGGCGATTTTCATTTTCGGACCTCTGCATTGTTTCAGCCTGTATCTTCGATGCACCGCAATGCGGCAAGTCGAAAGCTATAATGACGATTTTGATGCAAATGAGGGAAGCGGCGATTCTGTCTAAGTTGCGCCGGTTGATTGGCTAAATGGCAGCAATTTTTACCCAAAATTATCGTTTTATTAACCTGTGAAATCAACATATAGGCTAAAAATAAATATAAAATCAATATATAGTAATAAATGAAAAATATTCACCTTAGAAAAGAAATCAGTTGCCAAAAGCAACCTAAGCAAGCAGCGTGTCAGTACACCACAACCTAAAAGAGAATTTAGGACATGACTGCACTTAAAAAAGAAATCTATCAGTCTTTGGAAAACCAAACCGAATGCACTGATATGTTCCTGGGTGACGAAACTGGCGCGTGTATTTCATGGTCCGGTCCATCATCAAGCCACGACGCTTCGATGGGTGATGAGAACGGTGCCTGTATTTCCTGGTCCAGCCCATCCATGGCTGGCGAAATATCAATGGGCGACGAAACCGGAGCCTGCATTTCTTGGTCCAGCCCAACTATGCGCACCGAGACGTCAATGGGCGACGCGACTGAAACCTTCATTTCGGGCGTATTCGAGCCGGTTGGGCAAGGCGATACTCAAGCTGGTGACGCCACAGGCGCATGTATTTCGTGGTCCGGTCCATCATTGAGCCGCGAAACGTCAACGGGTGATGCGACTGAAACTTTCATTTCCGGAGTTTTCGAACCATCCGTGCAGCGCAAGCACTAGTCTCATCAAGCAAACACCCAATGTGCCACACGGGCGGGGCAGTCTCGCCGCAATTGCAGGAGAAAAACATGTCTAATGTAATCGCTTTGAATGCCTCGACCCGTCTGGCGCCTTTGGATGACCGCGTGAGTTCATTGATCAGTTGCTTTGGATTTCATCGCCGTAAAGGAGATGATGTTTTCTGGATGAAAGAAAATGCAGAGCTGTTGAACATCATGGAAACGTCTGGCGTTCGCCCGTCACGTTGGGTTTTTGAGCCGCTTACTGGATTTTACGACACGCTCGAGCAAAAGCTTGAGTTTTTCCCACAATATTATCGTTTTTTCCTATCTATGTGTCTTGATCTTGAAGACTTGGGTTTTGAAGGCAATAAGTCTCTTCGCCTTGCCGAGTGGGTGATTAAAAAGGGCATGCCCCAAGGAGAACTATCTGATCTTCAAAGGCTTGAGGCGCGTCGTTTGATGGCGCGTCGTGGGTTGGATCCATTCCCAAATGACCCAGGTTTAGAAGACAGGATCCGCGCATTTACCCGTGCCAGTGGCTTTTTTGCGATTCCGAACAAAAAAGCAGCCTATGAACTTACCCATGCAGTCTTCTACCTTAGTGAATATGGTCGGAAAAACCCAAACCTAGACAAGGAAAGCATCGAAAGTCTTTTGAACGTTGGTATTTTGGCCATGCTTGAGCAGAATAACGATCTGGTTGCCGAAGTGTGTATCGCGTTGAGATTCTGTGGAGAAACACCTTCGAGCTATTGGGAGAACTGGCTGCGTCGTGATCGACGGGGGTACGTCGTTGATGCTAACGCAGGCTGGAGCGGAGACGATTATCAATCGTACTTTATGGCTTGTTGGTCTGCGGCACTTACAGGTGAAGAACTCTTCAAGGATAAATATTTTGAAGGGACCATGGCCTTTTTGCGTACGCCGCCCTCGTGCGTTCCGTTACGAGAATTATCCCACATTCTCATCGAGTTAGAAGATGATCGATCAATAGGTTGGGAGAAATTGCAATCAAAGGAAGAAAAAGTTTTTGAAAAAACTCTCTGGCGGTCCTGAATACTGTTCAGGAATCCACTGCTCAGTTCCAAGCTTTTTTCGAAAGTTTTGTACGGGCGGACCGCATTAGGGAGAGTGCTTGATGATAAAATCCTCCGGCAATGCCGTGATTGCAGGCTCTGCACTGGTACTGGCCTATACGGCAATCAGTTCGGTAGGAGATGCCGCAGCGAAATACATCGCCGGAGATTATGCGCCGCCACAGCTTTTTGTTCTTTTCGGCGGAATCGTTAGTCTTGTTGCCTTTGCCGCCTGTTGTCAAAAGGGGCAGATACATAAACTTAAAACTGACAGACCGATAGCGATGGCGATTAGGTCTGTCATGACCGTTGTTTCAGCGACACTATTTTTCTATGCGATGCGAGTGTTGCCGCTTGCAGAGATTTTCTTGTTTGTGGGTCTAATGCCGATCATGGCGGCTTTGCTTACCCCTTTTGTATTAAAGGAAGCAGCAGATGCGCGATCTTGGATGGCATTGATCGCAGGATTCGTTGGGGTGTTGTGTTTGTTTCCTGATGGTATTTCCAGCGTTAAATCTGCACACTTGCTTGCTTTCGGAGCAAGTTTCAGCGGTGTCGTCTCAATGGTCCTCGCGCGGCACATAGGGCGAGACCGAGATGCTTCGATGGCACTGTTGTTTTATCCTCATCTGTTGGCCTTTATCGTCATGTTGGCTGCACTACCTTTCGTTTATCGTCCAATGCCAGTGTTCGACCTCGGCATTGCAGCTCTCTATTCAGGGCTGTTGTTTGTTGGCCGCTATGTGCTTGTTCGGGCTCTGGCCATCGCACCCGCCCATGTGGTTTTACCTGTTATGAACGTTCAATTCATTTGGATGGTTGTTTTAGGAGCGGGAATATTCGCAGAAAGCCCGACAATGAACGTCTATTTGGGCGCCGCAATTGTGATCATGTCTTGTGTGGCGCTTGTCTTGGTGTCTGCGAAAAAATTTGCACAACCAGTCTATGGCCAAAGTAATGCCGCGACTATGCGTGGCGGGCGCTTGAAGTGGCCTAGATCGAAAAACTGGTCCCACAACCGCACGAGCTTGTCGCATTCGGATTATCAATCACAAACCGCGCACCGATCAGTTCCTCGGTGAAATCAATAGTTGCCCCAGTCAGGAAGGGCAGAGAAACTTGGTCCACCACCACGGTTTCACCTTTTCCCGACAGAATAACATCGTCGGCGGAGGGGGTATCTAACTTAATTTCATATTGAAATCCCGAACAGCCCCCCCCTTCGACGGACACTCTTAAAGCTTGGCCCTGTTGCGCCGCACCAATTTCTGAAAGTCGTTCAAAGGCACGTTCGGTCACTTTAGGGGGCAGGTTCATTGTGCGTTTCCGTCATGTGTTGTCCTGTTCGCTGCAATGAATATAAGGGGTATAAACAAAAGCGACAAGGACAGGCGCCATGGTTGCACCATTTGCGTGCCGCCCCGAATATAGTCGAGGGCGACTTTTCCCAGAAGAAGAAAGTGGTTTTCGATCTTGTTTTCAAAGAGATCGGGATAGGATCATCCATTCTGGCGCGTTCCGCCGTCTCAAACACAAAACACAGGTTTTTGTTGAGCATGAGGGGGATTACTTTCGCACGCGGTTAACACATTCAATAGAGGTCGCTCAGGTTGCTCGAACGATTTCCGGTGCATTGGGGCTGAACAGCGAATTAACCGAGGCCATTGCTTTGGCGCATGACCTTGGACACACACCGTTTGGTCACACGGGCGAAGATGCGCTGGATCTAATGATGAAGCCTTATGGTGGGTTTGATCACAACGCTCAAGCATTGAGGATCGTGACATCTTTGGAAAATCATTACGCCGAGTTTGACGGCCTGAATTTGACCTGGGAGACATTAGAGGGGATTGCCAAACATAATGGTCCAGTTTCGGAACCTTTCCCCTATGCATTAAAGACCTACAATAATTGCCACGATTTGGAGCTTTACACCCACGCCAGTGCCGAAGCGCAAGTGGCCGCGCTTGCAGATGACGTTGCCTACAATAATCACGATTTGCAGGACGGGCTAAGGGCAGGGCTTTTCACCGAGAAAGAAATTGCGGATTTGCCAATCATAGGCGAGGCCTATTTTGAGGTGGACAAAGCCTACCCTCAACTTGATCCCAATCGGCGGAAACACGAAGCTTTACGCCGTGTGTTTGGTGTCATGGTTGCGGATGTAATTGATACATCACGCCAGATACTTGCCGATCAAGCGCCTGATAGCGTTGATGAGTTGCGTGGACTGGGATTGCAGGTGGTTCAGTTTTCAGCAGCGTGCTGGTCGGATCTTAGTGTCATCCGGAAATTTCTGTTTTCACGGATGTATCGTGCACCCTCGGTTATGCAGATGAGGACTGAGGTAACTGAAGTCGTCAAACGACTGTTCTCGTTGTTTTTGGAGCAACCGTTACTTTTGCCCACTGCATGGCACGCAGAGCTATTGAGATGTAGTGATAAAACGGATGTCGCTCGGATGGTCGCTGATTATGTCGCTGGAATGACAGATCGGTTTGCGTTGCAGACGCATGAACGTCTTATTGGTCCCGTGGAAATGCCGCTGGTACATTGACGCGCCGATTAGCCGTGCTAAACCGCGCGGCAGACAAAGGATGAACAAATGAACCTCTTTACCGATATCCGTACCCTTGTGATTGCCAAGCTGGACGAGATGGTATCCGAAGGAAACCTGCCTTCCGGGCTGGACTATTCGAACGTGGCGGTTGAACCTCCGCGTGATCCGCTTCACGGAGACATGGCAACAAATGCCGCGATGGTGTTGGCAAAGCCCGCCAAAGCAAAGCCGCGGGACATTGCTGAAAGTCTTGCGGCCAAACTTACAGCTGATCCGCGTATTTCAACGGCTGAAGTTGCGGGGCCCGGATTTCTGAATATGCGGCTGGATGCTTCGATTTGGCAGAGCGTCATAACTTCGGTTCTGGGCGAAGGGACGTCTTACGGGCGGTCCACTATGGGTGATGGCGCGAAGGTTAATGTCGAGTATGTCTCGGCCAACCCGACCGGGCCTCTACACGTTGGTCATACTCGAGGGGCTGTTTTTGGTGACGCTCTGGCAAGTCTATTGGACTACGCAGGGTATGATGTGACACGCGAGTATTACATCAATGACGGCGGTGCGCAGGTCGATGTTTTGGCCCGGTCAGTCTTTTTACGCTATTTGGAAGCGCATGGTCAGGCCGTTTCTTTTGCTGAAGGCACGTATCCGGGCGATTACCTGATCCCCGTGGGAGAAGCTTTGAAAGAGCAGGTTGGGGACGCATATGTTGATCAGCCGGAAAGTGTTTGGCTTTCTGAAATTCGCACGTTTGCAACTGAAAAGATGCTGGACTTGATCCGCGACGATCTGAAGTCTTTGAATGTCCAAATGGATGTCTTCTTTTCGGAGAAGTCACTTTATGGAACTGGACGGATTGAAGCTGCGTTGAACGCTCTGGAAGACAAAGGCTTGATCTACGAAGGTGTTTTGGAACCACCCAAAGGCAAGAAGCCCGAAGATTGGGAACCTCGCGAACAAACTTTGTTCAAATCGACAGAACATGGCGATGATGTGGATCGACCCGTAAAAAAGTCGGATGGAAGCTGGACGTATTTCGCGCCGGACATCGCGTATCATTACGACAAGGTGACCCGCGGATTTGATGCGTTGATAGACGTATTCGGTGCGGATCACGGCGGTTATGTCAAACGCATGAAAGCTGCGGTTTCCGCACTTTCAGAAGGCTCCGTTCCTCTGGATGTAAAACTAACTCAATTGGTGAAGTTGTTCAAAAACGGCGAACCGTTTAAAATGTCGAAACGGGCAGGGACCTTTGTAACCCTGCGCGATGTTGTGGATCAGGTTGGTCCGGATGTGACCCGATTTGTGATGTTGACGCGTAAGAATGACGCGCCATTGGACTTTGATTTCGACAAGGTTCTTGAACAATCCAAAGACAACCCGGTGTTTTATGTTCAGTATGCCCATGCGCGGATATGTTCGGTGCTTCGCAAAGCCTCCGATCTAGACATTGCGGTCGATGATGCAGCTCTGAAAGATAGCGATTTGTCCAATGTCGCGCACGAAAGCGAACTGGCAGTCGCTAAGAAATTGGCGGAATGGCCACGCTTGGTTGAAATTGCGGCTCGCACCCACGAACCTCATCGCGTGGCGTTTTATCTGTATGAGTTGGCCAGCGAACTGCATGCTTTGTGGAATAAAGGCAATGAGTTGCCAGACCTTCGTTTTATTCAGGAAGGTGACGTTGCTACCAGCCAGTCGAAAATAGCATTGGCCCGCTCAGTGGCCGTTGTTATTTCTGCAGGTCTTGGTATTCTCGGCGTCACTCCGGCGCAGGAAATGCGATAAGCGAAATCGCCGGACTGAGGCAGATCGGAAACCGCAAGGGTCATATCGGCCCGGCAACATGAGGCTGCATGGCAGAGCAACAGCCACACACCGCATTCAGAGATGACGCGGAAAAGCTCTCTATGTCGCGCGTGGCCCAATGGGCCGGCGCGGTGGTTTCGGTTGTCCTGATATTGGGCATGGGTATTTGGGTCTACAATATTGTGTCTCGTGATGTAACAGGCGTACCTGTTGTTCGGGCTGCCGAAGGCCCATTGCGTGTCCAGCCCGAAGATCCCGGAGGCCGTCCGGCAGACCACCAAGGTTTTTCGGTCAATTCGGTTGTTTCCGAGGGGATTGCAGAAAATGCTGCGGAACAGCTCGTATTGGCGCCCGCACCGTTGGATTTGACGGACGAAGATCTTCCGCAAGGAGAATTACCAACCAACACTGCAGAGCGCGCGGAAACCGCGTCGACTTTTACTGATGCAGAAACAGATGAAGATTTAGCAGAGGCCGCTATTGGTTTGGCCGATCAACTGATCGCTCTGGAAGAAGAAAACGGCTCGGTCGCAGCAGGCGAAGACGCGATCCTTTTGGCAGTTCTAGAGGCGACCAGCACACCAGACGGCGTAACTGGCCCAACTCAAGCGCCGTTTCCAAAGCTCCGCCCGGGTGGTTCCGAAGTAAACGTGCCTGCAACATTGACATCAAATGCAGCATCCGCTGTCCGAGAGCTTTCTCCTGAGGCCGTTCCAGATGGCTCTAGGCTGGTTCAATTGGGCGCGTTCAATAGTGCAGAAATCGCGCGATCTGAGTGGGAGCGCATGTCCAATCTGTTCGCGGGATATCTGGAAAACAAAACCCGCGTCATTCAGCGTGCAGAAAGCGGGGGCAAGGTTTTCTACAGGCTTCGGGCTATGGGATTTGAAGACATAGATGATGCGCGACGTTTCTGCGCGGCATTCAAAGCGCGTAACGTGGATTGCGTACCGGTTCTGGTTCGTTAAAGTCTTCACTTATGGAAGACGATTTTCTCGAAGATAGTAGCGTCGTAACGACCGAAGTGTCTGTGGCCGATCGAATGGCCGCAGAAGCGCTGATTGTTGATGTGGATGGCTACGAAGGGCCATTGGATGTTCTTCTTACATTGTCACGAACTCAGAAAGTTGATCTGCGCAAGATTTCCGTATTGAAACTGGCGCAGCAATACTTGTTGTTCATAGAGCGGGCAAAATCTTTGCGGATCGAGCTGGCCGCCGATTATCTGGTGATGGCGGCTTGGCTGACGTTTCTGAAATCACGCCTGCTATTACCACCCGACCCAACCGAAGAGGGCCCTTCGGGCGAGGAACTGGCTGCACATCTGGCGTTTCAGTTGGAAAGGCTTCAAGCGATGCGCGAAGCAGCCGCCAAGCTGATGGCGCGAGACAGGCTGGGGCGGGATGTTTTCGTGCGCGGCGTTCCAGAGCGCGTAACGAGCGTTCGCAGCACCACCTACACTGCAAACCTGCTTGATTTGATGCAAGCCTATGCCCGTCTGCGGACAAAAGATGAATTCAGACCATTCGTCATGGATCGAGACGCGGTTTTTACGATGGAGCAAGCCTTAGAGCGCATGCGTGGTTTGGTGGGCTATGCGCTGGAATGGACGGACATATGCAGTTACCTTCCCGATGGATGGACCGTTGACCCCATCAAGCGCAGGTCAGCGACTGCAGCGACATTTGCGGCATCGCTTGAATTGGCAAAAGAGGGTAAGGTAGAAATTAAGCAATCTGACACTTTCGCACCAATATTGGTCAGAAAAAGGGATCTAACGTGAGCGACGAAAAAAGCGGTCAGGAAGAAAGCCTGTTTGAGGCCCCCCCAATTTCCGAGCAAGAGCGAATGGTGGAAGCGATCTTGTTTGCCTCGGCAGAGCCTGTTTCCGTGCGAGAATTGAACAGTCGAATGCCGCACGGCAGCGATGCGGCGGAAGCTCTGGTGCATTTGCGTAAGCGCTACACTGGTCGTGGCGTCCATGTGGTCAGAGTGGGTGATGCATATGCCTTTCGAACGGCTGCCGATCTGTCGTTTTTGATGAAAAAGGAAACGGTAGAAACTAGGAAGCTTAGCAGGGCGGCCATCGAAACCTTAGCAATCGTGGCTTACCATCAGCCGGTCACTCGCGCTGAAATCGAGGAAATTCGCGGTGTAAGCGTGTCCCGTGGAACTCTTGATCAACTGCTGGAAATGGAGTGGATCAGGTTCGGCCGGCGCCGAATGTCTCCGGGGCGCCCAGTGACATTTATCGTAACCGCGGCTTTCCTGGATCATTTCGGTTTGGAAAGCGCGCGTGATTTGCCTGGATTGAAAGAGCTACGGGCGGCGGGTCTATTGGAGAGCAGACCATCAATTTCTACTGATGGTTTGACGGATGAGAACGACGATGAAGACGAAAACCAGACCGAATTGTTCGAAGAATAGCATCAATCAACTCTGATTGGTCAAAATTCAAACACAATTTACTGGTAGTTATTCTCCAAGTTTCAACTTTTAGGAGATCGTTATGAACATCGATAGACTGATCAATATGATCTTAAATCGGATTATCCGCATTGTGGTCAATAAAGGCGTTGACGGCGCAGTCAATGCGGCCACAGGCCAAAAGAAGCGCCGCCGCTAGTCAAGTCTTTGGGCTACATCTTGAAATGCTTGGATAATTTCAGGCCTTGACCTTGGTAGTTCGACTTGATGCCTGAGCCGTACAAGGCCTCTGGCTCTTCTGACATACGCTCATATACCAAGCGCCCGACGGTTTGACCGTGCTCAAGAACGAAAGGCGCTTCGTGGCAACGGACTTCTAATACGCCGCGCGAACCGGCCCCCCCAGCTGCGTCATAGCCGAAACCCGGGTCAAAAAAGCCCGCGTAATGGACTCGGAATTCTCCGACCATCGCCAAATACGGGGCCATTTCTGCAGCACAGTCAGGTGGAATTGAAATCGCTTCGCGGGACACAAGAATATAGAATGCACCAGGGTCAAGGATAATGCGTCCGTCTAACGTGCGTACCTCTTCCCAATAATCTGCGGGATTGTAGTGGCTGAGTTTGGAAAGATCGATAACGCCGCTATGTCGCTTGGCGCGATAGCCGACAAGATCGCCATGTTGCGGTTGAAGGTCGACCGAGAATCCCAGACCATCAGAAATCATTGGGGTTCCGGACACGATAGGGGTTCTTTGATGAACTTCATGCAATTCGTCGTCGGAAAGGAACGTCCGACCGTTTCTGAAAATTACCTGTGTCAACAATTGACCCGGCTGTGCGAGCACCGAAAAGCTTTGCGGGCAAATTTCTGCGTAAAGAGGTCCTACGTAGCCTTCTGGGATGCGATCAAACTCCACGCCCTGATCGGTTATTACGCGCGTCATCAAATCTAAGCGCCCGATTGAGCTTTTCGCCGATGCAGCTCCGGTCATCCCTTGTGGCAGATTCAGCTGTTCCATAAGTGGAACTACATAGACGCACCCTTTTTCCAGAACCGCGCCTCCGGTGAGCGTGATTTCGTGCATCGTCAACTCTTCCAGCCGCGTACTTACGCTATTTGTCTTGCCCGGAAGGAACGAGGCGCGCACGCGAAAGGCCTTGTCTCCTAGCCGCAGATCCAGACTGGCTGGCTGTATCTGGCTATTTAGAATGGGTGATGAGGCCCCAATGGCGCCTTCAGCAACCATTTGCTTGATCTGCTTGTCAGAGAGAACTCCGGTTTTCATGTCGCTCCCCCTGGATACGAAAACACCCGCCCGTTTTGCGGGCGGGCTGTTTTAGATTTGGTCGGGCTAGCAGGACTTGAACCTGCGACCTTCCGTCCCCCAGACGGACGCGCTACCAGGCTGCGCCATAGCCCGACTTTGGGTGTTTCATACCGTGTTTGGTTCTGGTGGCAAGTGGAAATTCCCATATTGCCTTATGATTTTCCGCTGTTTGCATTCAAAACGGAAACGCTAGATAACGCATCGACAAAAGATTTCACATCCTCAAGTCGTGATGCCAAGGCTCCAGTATTAAGTGACGCCAAAGAAAACAGCACTCCTGGCGTAGTTTTTACCGTACCTGCGTCAGGATCATCGGCTATGTTACTGATATCTATTGGAAGCGGAGCAGGGGCGGCGGGCTGAACCTCTACTTCGGGGGATACCGGGGGAATTGATGAAGGATGATGGGTCGGTTCAGAGGTTTTTCCGCGTTCAGAAGTGAATTCGAAACCGGGGAATGACATTTGGTCATCTTCCCGAGCAAATGGCACGACATTGGGTGTCTCGCTGCGGACAGCAACCGAGTGAAACACAGGTTCTTCTGATTTTGTTGCGGACGTTTCGACTATTGTGCTCTCAATGGTGTCGTCTGAATCATCGTCTAGATTATAGCTAGATAAGGCCGCCACATGCTTGGAGCCTTTATCGCGCAGAAGTTTCTGAACGTCCTTAATCGTTAAGCCATCGTGGTGAAGCAGGCGTTTTATGCCGCCCAGAAGTAACATGTCGTTCCGGCGATAGTACCGGCGACCCCCGGCGCGTTTAACCGGTTTCACTTGGCTGAATTTACTTTCCCAAAAGCGTAACACATGGGCTGGGGTTTCCAGCCAGTCGGCGACTTCGCTGATGGTTCTAAAAGCGTCAGGGGCTTTGCTCATTTTTGAGGGGCCCAATCAATCAGGATTTATTGCCGTCTGCCACACGTTCTTTCAAAAGATGTGAGGGGCGGAACGTCAAAACACGGCGGGGCGAGATTGGGACCTCTTCACCGGTTTTAGGGTTTCGTCCAACCCGCGCGGCTTTATCGCGAATGCTAAATGTCCCGAACGACGAGATTTTGACTTGGTCACCTTCAACAAGTGCGTCAGACATATAATTCAGCACCGTTTCAACCATATCGGCCGACTCGTTGCGCGATAATCCAACGTTGCGGACTATCGCTTCGCTTAGGTCCATACGTGTCAGGGTTTTCTCGCCCATTTCCATCCCCTCATCTGCAGCTACCCTGAGCATAGGGTGAGAAGAATTTACGAGTCAATATCAACGGCTTGTAAGTCGATGTAAAACAGACAGTTTCCTGCCTTACCAGCGAAGAACAACCGCCCCCCAAGCCAATCCGCCACCAATCGCTTCGGTCAGGATTAAGTCACCCTTCGAAATCTTACCCGATTCGACACCTGCTGACAGGGCCAATGGAATGGATGCCGCAGATGTATTGCCATGGTTTTGCAACGTGACAACAACGCGATCCATGGCAATCCCCATCTTCTTTGCCGTTCCTTGGATAATTCGGATATTCGCCTGATGCGGAACAATCCAATCCACGTCGCTCTCGGCCAAGTCGGCTTTTTCAAGTGCGGTTTTCGCCGTGTTGGCGAGTTTTTCGACGGCTTGCCGAAACAAAGCATTTCCTTGCATGCGCAGCTTTCCTGACGTCTGGGTCGAAGAAACGCCGCCGTCAACAAACAGCATATCTTTAAATCTTCCGTCCGAATTCAGGTCAGCAGACAGAATACCGCGGTCTGTATTTTCGCCGCTGCTTTCCTGGGAAGACAATATTATGGCACCTGCGCCGTCACCAAAAAGAACGCATGTTGCACGATCTTCCCAGTCCATGATGCGCGAGAAAGTTTCTGCTCCGATCACTAGCACTCGGTTTGCCTGACCAGACAAAATCAAGCCGTTGGCGTTGGTTAGCGCGAATATAAAGCCGGCACAAACCGCTTGAACGTCAAACCCAAAACCTTGGGTCATGCCCAGTTTGTTTTGCACCATAGTCGCAACTGATGGAAAGGTAAGGTCGGGGGTCGATGTCGCCACGATAATAGCGTCGATGTCGTCAGGCTGCAGACCCGCATTCGAAAGTGCGTTTTGGGCAGCTTTTACCGCCAAGTCAGAAGTAAACTGACCCTCGGCAGCGAAGTGGCGTTGCTCGATACCAGATCGCGTGCGTATCCACTCGTCTGTCGTATCCAATGATTTTTCGAATTCGGAATTCGGGACGACGCGCTCGGGTAAATAGTGTCCGACACCCTCCACAACAGCTCTAATTGTCATGATGTGTGTCCCCGAAATTATTCTTCATTATCACTTTTATCTTTAACACCTACGGATGCAACCCGCGCCGCCAAACGCTCGTTAAAGCCGGACTGTGCAAGCTGAACGGCCAGTTTGACGGCTGCCGATATACTTGTCGCATCTGCAGAGCCGTGGGATTTAACTACTGTGCCATTCAAGCCTAGAAAAACGCCCCCGTTCACGCGCCTTGGGTCTATACGTTTTGATAATCGACGAAGAGAGGTATAGGCCAGCATTGCGGCCAGTTTTGAGAGCGGCGTGTGGTTGAAAGCTTCTTTCAGCAAGCCGCTGATAAGCTTTGCAGTTCCTTCGGCACTTTTCAGGGCGATGTTACCTGTAAATCCATCGGTCACGATAACATCTACCCGATCCGAGGGGATGTCATTACCTTCTACGAAACCCACGTATTCAAAGTT
>Ga0181590_10003377_pt1 | contig 13328 bp, 22 predicted proteins | sample 071ome_34_FD_132446 | JGI IMG/M metagenome (GOLD analysis project Ga0181590, IMG submission 132446) | Coastal salt marsh microbial communities from the Groves Creek Marsh, Skidaway Island, Georgia - 071411BT metaG (megahit assembly) | ecosystem: Environmental > Aquatic > Marine > Intertidal... | reverse complement strand
CTCATAGTCAACTATCCCTTCATAGATTATGGGGTTCCATTTGTAGACTCCTCCTGTGAGAGCATTCGGTGTTTCTTTGATCACAACCGAATCATCCACCACTCTTCTCTGCCCAAGTTTCTGAGTGGTATACTTCGAGTATTGGACATGAGGACTTGTGTAGTATTGTTCAGCCAAGACCCAATTGCTATCCTTCAGTTCGGGTGGACACATCTGCGTCACAGGCATCACATCAGGAAGTTCCAGTGGCAAATCCTGTTGCGTTAAAATCGTAGATGACAGAATAAAGGAAGAGACAATCAACTCTCGTTTACCTTGCTCGCGACCACTCTCGGTTCAGTCGGCGAACATTCTCTCTGCCCTTGGCAAAGAAGACTTCACCATCGCACTTGTGACTATAGATCATACGAGCCACAAATGGTTCTGCATTCTTGTCGGCACAGTTGACACAATAGATCGTGTCTGGAACTACCTCCAGCCGAGCCTCTGCAATCTGCTCACCACAATCACGACACATGCTCATGTCAAAATCCTCGATACCAATCATAGGTGAAAGTGGCAACAAGAGTCAACCACATAGTCACAAGTGTCATTGCCAAGGTTCCTGCCAACATCGTAGTCCACGCATTCTTTTCTTCTTCATTCATTGTGTATCTCCTGTATGCCAATCGTTCCACCAATCGGCTTCTTCTGTATCGTCGTCTTCATCTTCTGGATAGTTGAACGATACTCCATCTACATCGGTAGTATCCTTTGCATAGTCCACGGCACGCTGCCACATATCCTTATCCATCTCCTTGACGTATCGTGCGAAGTTCAAACCAAACTCGATCATCGCTGTTCGCATAAGATTGTTTTTTTCATCTTCAGTCATTGCTGTCTCCTAAACCATCCTTCTCGATTGACCACGCGAGTCGTCAGAATCTCGTCACCTCGCTTGTGCATGTTTCGCTGCTTGGTGATTCCCTTTCCCCAACCCTTGCGGATCACGGTGTGCTTGCGAATGGCAGAACCCTCTCGTTCTGCTTCCATGTCGAACCGGTCAAGAACTCGCTTGGGCATTCAGTGCCTCCTGTCTCATATTCTTAAGAATGCTCCACTGCTCCAAGACTGCTTCGCAGTGCTTGATCTTATCGTTGATTATCTTATTGAGTGTGTCGGACTCCAAGTCATAGACTCCCTGCTGACCCACAAGAAAGATGAGAGTCTTGCCGTCTGTGAACTCTCTGCTTGTCCATACTATTTCCTGTCTTGTTACCATATGCTAGATTCTATCCTTGATGTTCAACCTGTCAAGAGGAATGTCCAATACTTTCTTTTCGTCTCGGTTGGGTATCAAAATCTCGTATCCCTCGCGAGTCGTATAGATGATTCTTTTAAATAGAGCCTTGCACCAAGGCATACACTTGCTGCATGGTCTTGACATTCGAAGATCACCAAAGCGATTGAACCTGAAGTTTAGTAGAATAAGGTTCTTGCCGTGGCGAAGGTGCGGCTTCAACTTCAGCATCGCATCCAGTTCGGCATGAACCTCGTCGAAGCGGTATCCGATCTTTGCCGCTTCGGTATGAATCTTTCGATCATTGGTGCCAACAGAAAGCACATTGCCCTTTCGATCTGTGATCAGGGAAATGTGCTTCTGCGATCTTTCGATTTCCAAGGCATACGGAAAAGCCAGTCGAGCAAAATCATCTATGTTGTTTACGATGCGACTGATCATTTCTGAATACCCCCGGCAGGACTCGAACCTGCAACTTATCGGTTAAAAGCCGACTACTCTGCCAAGTGAGTTACGGAGGCTGAAAGCACGCCCGGCAGGATTCGAACCTGCGACCTGCGGTTTAGAAGACCGCTACTCTGTCCAACTGAGTTACGGGCGCGGAGATCTCTCATCGGATCCGTCTGCCCGATCCCGACTTCGCGACTCTCTTCCACTTGTTCTTGTGCTTTGGCTTAAGTGGTCGAGGCTTACCCTTCTTGATGAGAGAACGAAGCCGCTGCGTTCTCTGTCCTGTGGACTGCTTTGCCATTTCTTACTCCGAAAGATTCTGAGGACCAATCGTTCCTGCCACTGCTGCCGCGTCTGCTGTGTTTGGAATCACCAGACCAGAGATGGCAGACAGATACTCCTTCTCCAACTCGGGATGCGGAGAGACCGTGAACATGATACGGTCAGTCGAGATCACCACGCCTTCCTCCTTGGCGTTCGTATAGGGAAGCCACGGAGCCAGTGCAAGGCTCTTCTGCTGCGTTGGAATCAGAATCAGGGGATCTGTGATCTCAACACAATCATCCGGCAGAGGATTCACCTTGCATAGAATCTCCTCGCCGCTATTCAATCGAACCATCTTTACGCTGTTACTTTCAATATCCATTAGTATCCTTTCTTTTGCTGCTAGAAGACCGTGCCTTCTTTTTCTTCTTTGCTCGGAAGATCTTGTCGTAATTCTCAGCATACGCTTTCTGATCTACTCTTCTGTATCTATCGCCCTTTCCTGCCGCATGTTTACCACCCATATCCTTCTCCCGTCATAAATCCAGTGGGGGGAGTTTCCTCCCCCCACCAGTAGGCTGGTATCAGACTGAGATGGTTCACGATCTTAGTCTCTACCAACCGAAGCATCTGTGTTCATCAGAACAGTTCAGCCAGATCGTTGGCGTCGAGCCGCGGATCGGTGAGAACCACACGCTTGAGAGCGTACTGAGTCTCTCCACCATAGGAGCCGTTGTTGATCACAGCCCAGTTGCCGTAACGCTCGACCTGCTCGCGAATGTCGGAGATGGTCGCCCGTGGATTGGCAACACCAAACTTGCGGGTCATCTGACTGCCGGTCAGATTCCGTCCACTGGAGAGGTAGTTGAGAACACGCTGCTTCTTGGTCATAGTCTTGGACATTTTCACACATTCCTGTTTGCAGCATTGAAGATGATTTTGCTTTCACGACTGCTGCCATCGCTTCCGCACTTGTTCCTTAAGTATACACTCGTTTCTGTCGCTGTCAACCCTTGTTGTCGGTTTCTTTTAAGATTCTTTACTCGGTTCTTAATGTTGTTTATCTTATCAGTACCACGGGTGGGACTCGAACCCACACTTGACGGATTTTGAATCCGTTACCTCTGCCAATTGGGCTACCGTGGCTGGAGTGAGACGGGGGAGATTCGAACTCCCGATGCCTTTCGGCTCGCGTTATAAGCGCGACTGCTAATGCCATCCGCTTCCGTCCCTGAAGTCTCGAACTTATCCATATACTATATAGTGTAGAAGGAGAGTGTCAAGTGCAAACCTGTAAGAATCCAAAGTGTCAAAAAGAAACAAGCAACGCTAAATTCTGTTCCAAGTCCTGTGCCGCACAAGTCACGAACAGAGAATCCCCGAAGAGAAGTGTAGAAGGCTCCTGTGCCTCCTGCGATGCTCCTGTTGCTAGTGCGAGGAAATACTGCTCGTCTTGTCGATCCACCGAAAGGAGATCTCTTCCATCCAAGTCTATCCATGAAGTTTTGTATGGTGGTGGTCATAAATCCAATCGCTATGGTTACGTTCGTTGGCACGCCAAAAAGATTTGCAAGGATCGTCCACAATCATGTGTCAGGTGTGGGTATGAAAAACACGTTGAAGTCTGTCATATCAAAGGCATCAAAGACTTTGATCCTTCTACACCATTGGTAGAAGTCAACGCTCCTGAAAATCTTCTGCTCCTCTGCCCCAACTGTCATTGGGAACATGATCACCCATAAGCATCAAAGAGGAGATGTTATGTTTACTTTACTCTTTTTATTAGTCACATGACCGTTCTCGTTCACTTGTAGATAGTTCGACTTCTGCCTGTCGTCATCGTGTCCGAGCCTGTAGTTCACCTTCTCGATCTGTCCCTCGCCCATCGTCAGAGAATACAGACGAGCCTTGGCATCCTTGTCCTCGAACATCCAGTGAACGATCTGCTTAGAGATGAACCTTGCCACATCCTCGTTGTCACCTAGAGGAATGTCGATGTGTAGTCGATACTCACCCATCACAGAACTCCAATGATTGAGTCGTGTCCGATCACATGCAGTCCCATCTCTTCGTCCATCACGATTGACGGTGCATCGTCGGCGACGAAGACATGGACATTCGGCTTGACATGATCGGAGATCTTTTCTCCGTCTCCCACTGCCACCACCTTGGCAAGATTTTCGAACATCTTCTTCTTGTTGCTGCCCGGCATAATGATGCCGCTTTCGGTCTTCTGCTCGCCTTCAATCTTGATACGCTTGATCAGCACGCGGTCGCCGACCGGCTGAAATCCATCATTGCTTTTCGACTTGCTCATGTTCTTGGTTTCCTCTTTTTTGTAGATGATTCTGGTAAGTGCCATTTGAGAGTCAACCTTCAAACAGCATGTCACTCTTGTCCGAAGAATTCAGGTTGGCAATTTTGTCTGCTGCTCGTCGCAGTGAATCCGCCAGAAGCATACACTCATCGCCCCTCAGACCGTCTGACATTTCGTTCAGGGACATTCTCGGAAAGGCAGTCCACTTGCCTTCATGGTTTCGGCTGTATTGAATCACAACACCTGCTACACCTGTTCTTTCTTCGATCATGGATACTCCTTGTCTGATTGCGTTTCCGATGCCTGACATACTCCAGATGTCACTGGTGATCGGCAGGGGAACTCGTTTGCTTCGGAGATAGGCATTCTGCATACCTCTGTCTCCATAGGTACTCTTCTCGGGCGTCAACACTTCTAGACCTCTCCTTCACTGTCCCAAAACTCCGTATCAATGTCTCCATTGAAGTCACTGACCGAAGGCTCCTTCTGCATCAGGGCATGGTAGATCAAAGCCACTGCACGCGAGAAAAGCAAAGAATCACTCAACGACATACTCGGCTTGAGAACATCCATGTTGTCGTTGAGGTACTGCATGACACTCGAAACTTCGACCATCACTGCCGATCTAGTCTGCTGCGACATTCGACTCAGTGCCTTACGGTCGCTCTCCATGCTCGCCAACTTGAGAATGGTATTGCATCCATCACTCAGGTTGCAGGCAGAGGGAACACCGGGCTTCAGGTTCAGATTTTCGTTCATGTGATCGGTTCCTTTGAGACTCAGTAAGTATACACAGCGTTTCGCGCTTGTCAACCAGTTTGTTCCGCGTTTTTTAAGATCGTCTATTCAAAGTTCGATTTTGGAATAGCCGGACTTCTCCACGATTCGCCGGACCATATTCTCATGTTCCGAGTCCTGCCACACAGCCGGCTTCACATCATCCATCTCCGACCACGACAACACCTTGCCCTGATCGTCCGCAGGAAACACCATCGTCTCATCAAGACCAATAGACTCATCCAACACAGATGAACACAAGTAGTACGAACTGTCCTCCTCGTTTCGCCAAAGTGTTTGATACCTCTTTGGTTCATCTTCGTTCCATGTGTTCATCAATGTAATAGTCATCATCATGCCTCCAATGTGTTAGTCTGCCGAGCGATCCACTCAGATTCGCTCACAAACTTCGACCGTCTCTTCTGCTTGTCTCGATGCTTTCGCTCCACTTCGTCAGGCGCGTCGTTCATCGAGTCCTCGAATGACATATCGTGAGGTTCCTTCTCCGACTCCTCCGAGACATGCTGCTCTGACGATTTTCCTGTCAGGTCCACGAACTTCTCGGAGATGCGATTCTTCTCCACAGGAATGTATCCTGCCGAGATGAACTCGTTCCACAGTTCTCTTCCATGACTTCGAGAAACCACAGGGTCCGCAGGAAGACCACCAGCACCGATTCGAAACGCCGTCACCCATGCCTTGCGGTAGAGAGGACCGTTGTCCTCATCTTCGCGAATCTTCCGTTGCCAATCCCAGCCAAAGACCAGAACCGACAAGTCCTCGTCGCTGGAGAATCTACCCCACTTGTGAAACGACACGAAGGCAATGCCCGGTTGTATTCCCAAGTCATTCGCCATGGGATGTCGAAGGTAGTGAACCTTAACAGCAGGATCGACCCGATGCTCAGAGAAGTATTCCTTTCTCGGGTGAAGGAGAAAATCTTCGACGATTCTCTTCTCTGCCTCATCGAGCATGGAATCGCCAGCAATCGTATCTCGATGCCTTTTCATCGTCCGCTTCAGAGCGGATCGAAGAAAGACGCATCCGGTATTCAACTCCGTTTCCGAGTCGAAGCGAACTGCTCTGTCGTACTGCTTTGGGTAATCAGAATCAGGAATTTGCATCTGAGAGAACCTTCTTCACCTTCTGCCAATACTTCTCGGTGGACTTCTTCTTGTATCCGTTGGGACCGCCGTTGTGAATGCGAGCAATGTCTTCCTGAGTCACAGGACGACCGAGACGCTTCTCGGTCGCGTATCGCTTCATGTACCCGCGAACAACCAGATCAGCATAATCGCACTGAAAACAATCGCGATATCCACCATGTAGCCCAGAATGTTCGACAGCATCCTGCCAGTATGGTCGCCAGATTTGGTAGCATCCGATTGCCTTTCCGTTGTCTCCGACTGCATCGGGGTTGTTGTTTGATTCGACGGTTCGAATTGCTGCGAGGACATTGTTCATCTCCTTGGGTGTGATGGCTGCAAGACTTGCTGCGAGGCTGCTTGCTGCGAGGCTGCTTGCTGCGAGAACGAGGGAAGTCATCATGGGAGTATTCTAGATGGAGTGAGAGGGAGAGTCAAGAGGGAAACCGAAAAAAATATTTGAGAGGGGGGTTCCTTTTGGGAAAAAGTCTGAAAATACTGTTAACGGGGGGTTCCTTTTGGCAGGGGTTCGTGGATACTGTGGTGAAAGAGGTATGCGGCAAAAAACAGAACCGGGTGCTAGCGGCGGGGGGTTCCCTACCAAACTTATAACGTGGCACTGTTCCAACGGGGTGCCGGCACTCTCACATACCGGCACCCCACCGCCATCACCGCGTCACGTTGCCATTGCCGTTTCAGTCTCCTTCGCCTTCAGTTCGATGCCGCCCGTGCGTCCCTTCTTGAACACAACTCGGCTGGCGTAGTGTGCCTCGATGGCACGCCGCACAACAGTAGGCGACACGTTCATCTCCTCGGCGATATGCTTGACGGTCACTCGCTCGCCCTTGGCAATACGAGTCTCGATGTCGGTGAAGTTCGGAGTAACACGAATCATGGGTCGGGGCATTGTATTTTTCCTTAGCAGGGGGAATCGTTGTTGTCAGTAGAGCCGAAGTAGTAGACGATTACGCCATCATCTTCATATACGCAGGGGTCCATTGCTTCTCCTTAGAACGGGGGGTCGTTGGGGTTGGAAGGAGCCTCTTCAGTCTCGGGAAGATCCCCGTCGATCTTCTCGTAGAGGCGAATGAAGTCTGCCTTGGTCTCCTCATCGAAGCGGGAGATAGCCATGGCGATTGCCTTGGTCTTGTCCTCGAAGATGTTCCAAGCCTGCACGATGCTGAGAAGGCGGCGAGTGGTGATAATCTCGGAAACTCCACCTTCCAGAAACGTCTTGCGAATCGCCTCTGCCCAGCGTACGAGGTTCGTGGCGAAGTCGCGAGAACCATCGGTATGAGAGATGCCAAGGCTCTCCATCTTGCGAGTGAGAATCTTCGTCTCGATGGCGCGAGTCGGATACTCCTGCTCCAGCGTCACAGGAAATCGGTCGAGAAAGGCTTCGTTGAGAATTCCCGTATGGGCGAAGGCACCGGTCTCGTCGCCCTTACCCTTGGTATTGGCAGTGGCGAAGACCGTGAATCCGGGAGCCGGCTCGACGAATTGGTTGATCTTCTTGAGGAAGATACCTCGACCCTCCAGCACCGGCTGAAGGCACATCATGGGGCTAGCACCGAGGTCCACCTCGTCGAGAAGCAGGACCGCGCCAGCCTTCATCGCCTGAATCACGGGACCATCGTACCATACGGTCTCGCCGTTGACGAGACGGAAGCCGCCGAGAAGATCGTCTTCGTCGGTCTGGCTGGTGATGTTGATGCGGTAGCACTCCCGCTTCGCCTTGGCACAAGCCTGCTGAATCATCGTGGTCTTGCCATTGCCGGACAGACCAGTGACGAAGACAGGGTAGAAGGCTCGGCTGGCGATAATCTTGCCAACGTCGGCGAAGTGTCCCCAAGGCACGAAGTCGGAATCGGTCGCCGGCACCACAGACTCCGAGGACACAAGGCTCTGCTGAAGAACCGGAGCCGGCGCGGCTGGCGTAGGCTGAACCCTCGCCGGCTTGGTCTCGGTCTCGGTGCCGTTGGCTTGGCGGTTGATCAGAGTCGAGATGTCGTAGGAGCCTCGACCGGTCTTGTAGATGCAGTCGTCCTGACGAAACCAGAGAGGCACACCACTCCAGCCGTTGCTCTTGGCGATATCCACCAGTTCCTTCAGCCTAGGCTGCTCGGTGATGGTGCCGTTGACGTAGGCGGCGGCGAGAACGTCGAGCCACTTCTTTCGAGTTGAAGTCTTCATTGTAGTGTTTCCTGTGAGAGTAGGAGTAGTGATCAGTCAGTGACGGCGAAGCCGCGGGGATCGACGATCTCGTCGCAGTATTCAGCCGAGTCGGCATCCCAAGCCTCGGCAGGCGCATGAGCCGCCTCGTAGAGATCGTCGAATTCAGCCTCGACCACCGGGTCGGGCAGGCTGAAGTACAACTTCGGCAGATCAGCAGCCGGAATGCTCGGGCTGAAAACCTCGCTCATCTTCTCGATAGCGAAGGTGACGTTCTCGGCATCGACGTAGAAGGAGAGGCAGCCACGCTCGTCGCGATTGTTGTAGACGACGTACGCCTTCAGAGGCTGGTAGTCGAGCCACCCATCGACCGGGCGATCCGTGTAGATCGTGTACGAGTACCGGATGGTCTGCTCGCCGGCGTCGATCCTCTCGCTGTACGAGTCGAGGACGCTATTTGCAAACTTCATGGCAACCTCGGTCGGGGTGAGAGAGGGATCGCCCATCTCATGGGCGGCGCGGGGGGTGGTGATGACGGCGGTGTTCTTGTCGTTCTTCATACTGGAAGAATACCACATATCCAGCCCTTGCCAACCCCTAGCAGACGAAAATCCTGAAAATGGTTCAAAAAGTTTTATTTGCAAATAGGCAGCGGGCTGCTAAAGAAGGAACGCACGCACGCGATAGCAAACCCCATGCCAAACCGATGGAAAATTCTCAGAAAATTCTCAGAAAATTTTCAGCAAAATCGGGAGTAGGTGGTTGGCATAGGCTGATTCTGTGGTATTCTTGGGAAGTCCCCAACGGAGAACCCATATGCAAATTCCAGCCGGCTTCGCTCGACTCCTCGCGAACGAGAACATCTCGGTTCGACTCGACCCCTTGGCATCGACTGCCTACTTCGACACCAAGAGTAGGCTTCTCGTCATGCCGGCGTGGAAGTGTTCGGATCGTATGCGAGACATGCTCATCGGGCACGAATGCGCCCATGCCATCTTCACCGACAAGAGCGACCTGCCTACGCTGGTCGCCGAACGAGTCGGCGAGCCGGTGGCAGTGGCGAAGGACTACCTCAATGTGGTCGAGGATGCTCGCATCGACCGGCTGATTCAGCGGCGATACGCTGGTCTTCGTCGCGACTACCGCGCCGGCTATGCTGAGATGCGACGAGACGACTACTTCGGCGTCAAGGATCGCGACCCCAACAGCCTGCCTCTCATCGACCGCATCAACCTGCACTTCAAGGGCTTCGAGGGCGATATCCGCTTCGACTCGGTCGAGCAGGTCTTCGTTGACCGCATCGCCAAGGCAGAAACCTTTGACGAGGTGTGCGAGATCTCTCGCGAACTCTTCGAGCGGGAGAGCCACAACGATAGCGAAGAAGAGCAGTCTGGGGCAATGTCTCTCTCCGCCGCCGGCGAGGGCGACGACGACGAGCAGCAGCAGGACGGTAGTGGCAAGAGCGAAGCCGGCGACGACGACGAGACCGGCGACGATGCGGCTGAAACTCCTACCGCCGAAGCCGGCGATGGCGAGGACGACAAGAGCCAGAGCAATGCGGCTGGCGATGGCGAGAACGAAGGCGACCAGAGCGAGTCTTCCTCTGGTCTGAAGGCTGGAATGGGCGCGCCGGCAGCCACTACGCTCACGAACCTCGAAGACAAGATCGCCAAGAACGTCGATACTTCCAAGTATCGAGCCTCTAAGGCATATCTCCTGCCTCGTATGCAGGATATCGACCTGAGCAAGATCGTCCGAGACCACACCTACATCATTCAGGAATTTCTGAATGTCAACGGCGGCACCATGCCGCTGCATATGCAGGACAAGTACACCGAGTGGAAGGCTGGAGCCAAGCCTACCGTGAATGCCATGGCTCAGATGTTCGAGCGAAAGCGAGCCGCAGCCTGCGCCAAGCGTAGCCTGATCGCCAAGACCGGACGGCTCGATATGACGAACCTCCACAAGTACAAGATGACCGAGGATATCTTCCTTCGCAACCGTATGGTGCCGAACGGCAAGAATCACGGTCTGCTTCTCTTCGTGGATATGTCCTCGTCGATGTCCGGGAACATGCGAGAAACGATGAGCCAGACGGTAGTTCTCGCAATGTTCTGCCGGCGCATCGGAATTCCCTACCAAATCTACGGGTTCACGACTGGCATCGCCGGAAGTCAGGATCCTGACTTCTTTCCGAACAGAAAGTCGTACAGTGGTGGTCTCCTTCGTCCACGAATCGGCAACATCGGTCTCGTCGAACTCTTCACCAACAGAATGAAGAACCGTGACTTCGAGACCATGGCTGCCATTCTCAGCAACTACGAGGACCGATGGAATGCCGACTGCAACATTCCTGCCTCACTGCTGCTCGGCGGAACTCCTTTCGACGAGGCTATCATCGTCTCGATGAAGATCGCCGGCGACTTCCAGAAGGCTCACCGCTGCGATATTCTCAATACCGTCTGGATCACCGACGGCGAGGGATGGGACTCAATGTACCATTGCTCGACTCTCAATCAGGTCGAGACTGGTCGAGTCTGGACCAGACTTGACAACGAATACCGCAGCAACAGCATTCTCCTCCGAGCCTACAAGGATATCACTGGTAGCAACCTCATCGGCATCTTTCTCAACAGCAGCAAGAGCATTCAGCGATCTCTTCAGTGGAAGCACAATTTGTCCGCGGCTCGCCAGAGCAGTCAGAGGGAGCAACTCAAGAAGGACAAGTTCGTGATTCTCCCCAGCACCTGCTACGACATCTATATGGAGATGGACAAGACCGTTGCAGTCTACACGGGAACGGATGAACTCGACCAACTTCCCGAAGCGGCTACACCCGCTCGCATCGCCACTGCCTTCCGCAAGAACCTCACCAAGCGAGGCACAAGTCGCGTTCTCCTAAATACCTTTACGGACCATCTTGCTAAGGAGATCGTGTGATACTATCAGAATCACCCGAAGCAAACCGATTCATTGCCAAGGTGGACCGGGAGGCACAACGCCTCTCGGTCCAGTTGCTTTTCAGTCTCAAAAATGATGTCATGGCACTTGACAACCGAGAAGCAACAGATGGTTACTTCACACCACCAGACGACGACTCACCCGGATTTCTAGTAGTGCCAATAGGCAAGCAGGAGCAGGAGTGGCTGCATACACTCGCACACGAATACGTTCATATGTGCCAGTGGTTTCGTGATGATGACGTATGGGTGAAGTGGCGTTCTTACAATTGCGACAGTAACTATTACAGACTAGAAGAGGCAACCGAGCATGAAGCGTGCGAGTTGATAATGAAGTATAAGTTACCATGCGGTGATGCACCCAAGCGGGCAGCGAGTTACCTACGCCGGCTGAAGCGAGGTGGTGGGTCGAAGTTGCTGGCGGTGGAGTGACTTGTAATATATGCGGCATGTGGGTTGTAATATTACCCTCGTCGCGTTTTGTTACAACACCTACACCCCCACGAACCATAGCGGAGGTTACGATTCTCAGGAATCTCTATGCGGCATAATACACGCATACCATTATTTTTGATCTATTAAAGCGGATTCAATGACATTTGAATTTTCGCTATGGTATTCTACCCCTTCCAGTAAAAATGATTAAAACAAGTTGAACACATGGATTGACAACACACCATTCTCCGCGTATAGTATTCACATGCACATGAATGAGGGATTCACAGTGAGTCCTTCGAAAACATAGGAGCCTCTTGATACTGAGGTTCTTGAAAAAGGAAACAGTGATACATGGCTATCAGTCTACGAGAAATTGCTGAAAATGCTCTCCAAGGAAAGGGAAACTTCAAAAGTCCTCTTGAGTGGAAGACCAAGGTGAAGCATCGAAAAAATCAAGTCAAGTTTATCGAGGAGGATGTTCCTCTGTCAGCGATTAGCATTGATGATGATTATCAACGAGATGCAAATGAATCTTCGCTAAGAAAGATGTTCAATCAGGGAGTGAGGCAAGATCTGCTTCACCGAGTCACAGTATGCAAGCGACCCGGTAATGAAAAGTCTCCTTATTATGTCATTGATGGGCAGCATCGTCTAATTCTTGCTCATGCCGCAAAGGCTGAAGGCGACGAGGAGATCGAGACCATTCCTTGTCGAGTCTATATTCACGATAAGAACTCGACTCTGAAAGAGCAGAAGGAAACGGAGTCGAATATGTTTCTGGATATGAACAGCAACCAGAAGCCCGTCAATGGATTGGATCGGCTCAAGGTTTCACTCAGAAAGGGCGAAACGGCTGCCGTTGGAATGGATCGTTGGCTCAGAAAGCACAACTTCGGTATCACTCCTTGGTTGGGTGCAGATATTCAACACTCCGACACTTGGCTGGTGAAGGGTCCGAAGAGTGGATATGGTTCGGGGTGGAGATGGATATACGATGGTCTAGGGGCTGCCGTCAAGCCCGGAGCATCGGATGAGATGATTCAACGAGACATGGGACTTGACATCATGGACCAAACTGCAACGATGGTCAAGAATTGGCATATGTCATGGCAACCAAACATGAAAACTCGCATCGACCCCAGACTAATCCTCGGCGTGGCTGCTACTCTGAGAATGGTAAATGGGCTACGAAGTGGAGATCCCAGCAAACGAGATCTAGCCTTGGCAGATGGTATGAATTGGTTTCTCAATACTCAGATTCCAAAGTCTACCGAGAAGTGGAATGGGCTTCTTCCATCGGGACTTCGAGGAGAGGCATGGCGAGGATGTGCGCAGGTCATCTGCCGCAGGTTCAACGAGTTGGCAGAGAACAACAAGGTAGGCTCGCGGGAATGGCAGAACAACAAGGGATGGCGTATCACCGAGGACATGCTACGGAAGTATCACATCTCACTCCTTCCAGCATGAATTTTCGCGTATGAGTGCAGCGAATCTCGCTTTGGAGATAGGCATGTTATATTTGGGTG
>Ga0181590_10003367_pt1 | contig 13352 bp, 15 predicted proteins | sample 071ome_34_FD_132446 | JGI IMG/M metagenome (GOLD analysis project Ga0181590, IMG submission 132446) | Coastal salt marsh microbial communities from the Groves Creek Marsh, Skidaway Island, Georgia - 071411BT metaG (megahit assembly) | ecosystem: Environmental > Aquatic > Marine > Intertidal... | reverse complement strand
CAGTTGCTGAATCAAGATATAATTCTTTCACAGAGAAATTTGATTAGGGAAGAGGTATTAATATACTCGTTACTGGCGCAGGGTCTGGCCTAGGAAAATATATACATAAAATATTTCCTTCTGAAAGATATCATAGAGACATTCAGAACAAACTTCATATCTATAAAATATATGACTTGATTGTTCATTGTGCATTTGGTCAACCTAGTTCTTATGATTCTGATGATGAGTATATAAAAGATCAAGAAGAAATCACTAAGAATCTCCTAAATTTAAGACATAAAAAATTTTTGTTTATTTCTTCAATCGATGTTTTGAACAAACAGAAAAATACTTATTCAATTGCAAAAAGAAATTGCGAAAAGTTAGTTACCAAAAACTCTTCTTCATATTTAATCTTAAGACCTGCACTTTTGGTTGGGGATGGTATGCGTGAATCACAAATAATTCAGCTAGTTCGTCGAAATGATAAGGATTTAAAATTAACTCTTTCGGGTGATTCAACCTTTAGTATTGTTTGGTACTCAGATATTGCAAAATTAATAGAATCAGATTTAACAGGGATATATTCTATGGCAAGATACCCATATTTAAAATTGAGTTATGTGGCCAATTTTTTTAACAAAAAACCAAGATGGGGAAAATATTCTTACCAAACCTTTGATAACCCAGAAAATAATCTCCTGATCAATTCCAATGAAACCCTGGATGAAATATTAAATTACTTAAAAGAAATCAAATAAATGTTTAATTTGAGAAATAAAAAAATTTATTTAGCTGGTCATACTGGGATGCTAGGAAGTGCATTAGAGAGAAAATTTCGAGACTTATCATATAGTTTTTTTTCGTCTGAAAGAGAGAATTTGGACCTGAGAAATCAAAAAATGGTTGATGATTTTATAAGGTCAGAGAGGCCAGAAGTTATTTTTCTTGCTGCAGCTTTGGTTGGAGGAATTAATGCTAATAGATCTAGGCCTGCAGAGTTCTTATCTGATAATCTAATAATTCAGCATAATATAATGAATTCAGCTTTAAAACATGGAGTTGATAAATTAGTTTTTTACGCTTCAAGTTGTTCATATCCTGTAAATGCCACCCAACCTCTAAATGTTAATAGTCTTATGACAGGCCTGCCTGAATCTACCAATCAATGGTACTCTGTTGCCAAAATTGCTGGAATAAAAATGATCGAGTCTTTTAATCAACAATATGGCACTGAATATATTTCAATAATTCCAACAAACGCATATGGCCCTGGCGATAATTTTGACAAAAATAATAGTCATGTAATACCGGCTTTGATAGCAAAAATGCATAATGCCAAAATTTATCAGAAAAAAAACATAGATTTATGGGGCACTGGTAAACCTCTGAGAGAATTTATTTATATAGATGATCTGGCAGAAGCATCAATTTTTCTTGTGGAAAACTATTTTAAAAATACCCCCATAAATGTTGGTACGGGTAAAGAGATTTCAATAAAGGAATTGGCTTCTATTGTTTCAGAAATTACTGGTTATGAAGGGAGTATATCATTCGATGAAAGTATGCCAGATGGAGCCATGAAAAAGGCATTAGATAGCTCAGAAATCCTCTCAATGGGATGGAAACCTAGAGTTAAATTAAAGCAAGGAATTAAAGAAGTATATAATAACTATTTCTTAAATTTTTATGCTTAGTATCATTATTAATGTTAGAAATTCTGAAAAGTATTTAGAAGAAACCATTACTTCAGTTTTATCGGTTGATGAGGATTTGGAGTTGATTATTATTGATAATAATTCCCAAGATGGGACATCAGATGTAGTTGGAAAATTTTCTGATGATTCGAGGCTAAGGTATATATTTTATGGTTCAAATATGTCACTTGGTGAAGCAAGAAATGAAGGCCTTAAATTAGCCAGAAAAGAGTATCTCACTTTTATAGACTCTGATGACATTGTTTATAGTTTTAAAATTATCGAACAGCCTAAGCTTATGCAATCAAAGAACTTAGATTTTTCGTTTAGCTCATGGGTAAGAATAGATGAAGATTCAAAAATTACCGGGTTTTACAGGGAGAGGGAGGACTTTGATCTTTCCCCTTATAAACTAATTTCAAACTATAGAGTTAATTTTCAAACAATGATGTTTAGAACAAGTTTCTTAAGAAAAAACAGAATCCAATTTAATGCAAATTTTAAATTTGGCGTAGATTATGAGCTCTTTTTAAAGATTGTTTTTGTTGCAAAATGGGGAGTTTTTTCAAATTATGCTGCTGGATACAGAATACATGATCAGTCAATGACTTCAAAAAATTCTTTTATTAAGTATAAGGAGTTTTTTGTTTCAACATATGGAGCTATTCATTTGGTTGATAGCAAAATAAAATTTATTTTTTCCAGTTTTAGGAATTTGATTCTAATGCTTATTGCTGATACTAAACATTTGATTATGAGATGACTTATGCTGAAAAATATCTCTGTTTATTCTGCCTCAATTGGCAATTATGATCAATACATACAAAATACAGATATTATAAGATTTTCTTATGACAGATATTTTGCTACCAACAATAGAATGGCAGCAAAAAAATTTAAAGTTTTATCTCATCAATATTTATCTTCAGAGTTTTCAATATGGATTGATGGAAATGTAGAACTTGTTGCAAAGCCCCAAGAATTTGTTGATATGATGGAAGATAATGATGTTCTAATTTTTGAACATCCCGACAGAAGTAATGTCTTTGAGGAGGCTGAGGTTATAAAGACCCTTTATCTAGATAACCCAGAAATTGTTTCCAATCAGATCGAATTTTACAAGGAAATGCAATATAAACATTCTCTTTATTCCTGTCGGTTAATAGTAAGAAGGCATAACAGGGAAATTGAAAATGCAAATAATAAATGGTGGAGCGAGATTACAAAATGGAGCTATAGAGATCAGTTATCTTTTGCTCACGCTTTTTCTGATACTAAAATCAAATCTATCGAACATCCTCAGTCCTACACTAATGATTTTTTTGTGGTTCATCCTCGAAAAATTCCATCTAAGTTTTATCAGAGAATTGACCTTTTAAGGAAACGTTTCTTATCAAGGTATGATTAATAGATTTCTCAGAAAATTAGACTCATTACAATATCGATTAATCGAAAATTTTTTTCGTTTTAGATTAGATGATAGGATTATACGTCATGCTTTCAAAGGAAACCCAAAGACAGTTCATCCGGTACTAGATAGTGGTCTGGCAAATAGAATAAGAACTTTACTATCTTGCACACTGAGCTTTGAATTTCATGATTACCATTGGAGCTACTGGAACGATCATAGAGTAGGAGATAAAGAAGTTACTGATTTAGAATATTATTTTGATTCTCTTAAATTAAAACGAATTCATTTTTCATGGTTTTATAAAAAATACAGATCTATGTCTATAGCATTTCATATTCAAAATGATAAGGATGTCTTGCTATTCGATATTCTTAATAGTGGAGGATTAAATGGAAGGGATTTTATAAACATTGAAAACAAAAAATTAAATGAAGTTAGACAGATTTTCTGGGATATGCTAAGACCAAATGCAAGTGTTATTAGGATGGCTAAAGATTTGGATGATGGAATTTATGCTTGTATTCATATAAGAAATTGGGAATTTCTTGACAGCCCAAATAGTGTAATTAATAGGTCAGATTATCAAAAAATAAAAATACTATCAAGTTATTCTTTCTTTATAGAAAATATTAAAGCACTTATTAGGGAAATACCAGATGATGTTCCCATATATGTTTGTTCCGCATATTTTTTTGATATTAAAAAAATAACAAATAATAGGCGTGGATCAATAAAAACTTTTCCAAGAATTTATAACGAACAATTTAAGCAGGATTATTTAGAATTTTTATTTATGTCTATGTCAAGATATATAATTGCTACCAGATATTCAACTTTTTCTCATTTGGCAGGTATTCTTTCTAGAGATATCTTGATGTATAAAGTGTTTGATTAAAATTTTGAATAAATGAATAATTACGTTCTTAATAAATCTCCTGCTGGATCTTCCTCATATAAAAGAGTTCTTCACAATGATTCTAGAGGTATTTTCACTAAGATTTTTTCACTTGATTTTCTTAATCAAGCAGATGTTTGTAATAACATTGTAGAAGTTAACCACTCTTTTACAAATAAGAAGGGGACTATTAGAGGGCTCCATTATCAAAATCCTCCTGACCAAGAGGATAAGTTCATCGCATGTGTTTCAGGTTCAATATATCAAGTTGCTGTCAATCTTAACTCAGATTCTGACAAATATTTATCTTATGACTCTTATACTATTTCATCTAACGATGGAATTGTTCTTTATGTTCCCAAAGGAATGGCTCATGGATTTCAGACCTTAGAAGATAATGTTAGTATGATTTATCTTCATACATCAGCATATTCGATTACTTCTGATGCAGGACTTAATCCTTTTGATCCAAAAATTGGTATTCAGTGGCCAATGGATCTAAGTATCATTTCTGAAAAAGACCGTAATTTGGAATTGCTATAGTGAATACGATTACGTGTAGATGTTGCGGCTCAAGAACAGAAAATATTTTAGATCTTGGGATACAACCCCCTTCGAATGCTTATATATCTACCAAAGCTTGTGATCTAATGCATGAAGAAAAATTTCCTTTAGGCATGGTTGGATGTAAACATTGTGGAATGCTTCAAACTAGTTATGATGTTTCGCCTAATTTATTATTTAACCCTAAATATCAATATTTTTCTTCTATTTCAAATTCTTGGCTTGATCATGTTGAAAAAACTGTTGGACTTTTAGAAACAAGGTTTAACCCAAAATTTGTTATTGAGATTGCCTCTAATGATGGTTATATGCTAGATTTCTGGGAGAAAATAAATATTCTTGCAGTTGGAGTTGAACCTACGATGGCTCCAAGAGAAATTTCACTTTCTAAAGGGCATAAAGTTATAGGTGAATTTTTTTCTGAAGATGTGGTCCAACAGATACATGCTGATTATGGTATGCCAGATTTAGTAATTTGCAACAATGTATTTGCGCATGTTCCTGACATAGAAAGCTTTGCAAAAAATATTATAAATTTAATATCGGATGATGGAACTATTGTTATAGAGGCGCCATATGCAGAAAACTTGGTTAAAGAAATGCAATTTGATACAATCTATCATGAGCACTATTCTTACCTCACAATCACTTCAGTGTCTAATATTTTTAACAAAGTAGGAGGGATGCTTTATGACTTCGACTTTATTCAAACTCACGGGGGAAGCATTCGTTATTTTGTTTCAAAAAATATTCAGGAAAAGTCGCATGGTTTATTAAATCAACTTAAGTATGAGAGTAAAAATGGAATTTCTAACATAAGTTATTTTTATTCTCTAAGTGAAAAATTAAGTCTTTTGAAATCAGAAATTATTGATTTGTTTAATTCTTTCAAGAAAAAAGATTTGCTTGTGGCGGGTTACGGAGCTGCCGCTAAAGGTAATACTATTCTGAATTATGTAGGGCTTAATAATACAAATATTAAATTAATAGCTGATAACAATCCAGCTAAGATAGGTATGCTCACTCCTGGTTCGCATATACCAATTGTGGGAATTGACGAATTAAAAGAACTAAGACCTGATGTAGTAATTATATTCCCATGGAACATTCAAACAGAGCTGGTCAATTCAATCAGAGCTAATTTTGATTATGAACCAGATATGATTGTTTTAGTCCCAGAAATTAAATATTTATGAATATTGTTATATTGGGTGGAACCGGTTTTGTAGGATCAGCATTGGCAAGAAATTTTTCAAAAAATGGAAACAATGTTATTATTATTTCTCATTCAAAATCTCCTTCTAGTTCGTCATTAACTACTCTTGAGGATTTTTTAAGAAATTGCGGAAAGATTTCTATTGATTATTTATTTGATTGCCGCTGGAGCAATCTAAATGATTACCAATCTGAAGAGCATCTCTTGCTACCTGGTTCTTTCATGAGAGATATAGAAAATATTTTCAAAAAATCTAAGACAGTAAAAAAAATTAGCTCTTTTGGGACTTGTCTTGAATATGGTAATCGAAATGGGGAGATTACTGAAGAACATATTATCGATCCAGAAACTAATTACGCAATTGCAAAGATTGAGTATTCAAAGAAATTAAAAAATTTCTGTTCTTCCAATGAAATTTTTTTTCTTTGGTTCAGATTGTTTTATATTTATGGCGAGGGAAGAAAAAAGAGTAATTTATACGAAACTATTATTGAGTCTTCCAATAACTCTGAAGAGGTTAATTTGACATGTGCACTGCAAGTTAGAGACTATCTGCATATTGACGAAGTTGCTGAAATGGTTGAGAAAGTTTTAAAATCAAATTTTTCTGGCGAGATCAATATTTGCTCAGGTAAAGGAGTAAAGCTAAGAGATTTAATTATGAAATGGGTTGAAGAGCTGAAACTTAATGTTAAGTTAAATTTTTGCGCCATAAGAACCCCGGCTCATGAAAAAAGTTCTTTCTGGGGAAGTAATAAACTATTTCTTTCACATGTAAAAAAAAGTTATGACTCCTAAGTTGAGTTTGTGTATTCCAGTTAAAAATGAACAGGAGTATGTTTTAGAGCTAATTAAATCTTTTGACTCTCTTTTTTCCGATAGCAGGTTCCAGTTTATTTTTTCTGATAATTGTTCAACTGATTCAACAAAAGAGATTATTAGGAATCAAATTAAAGGTCATAAAAATGCAAAATTATTAGAAGCTAGTTCTCCTATTACTCCATTCGAAAATCATTTAAAATCTTTTCATGCCTCTGAGGGCCAATATGTATTCTTTTGTGGAGGTGATGACCTTATCAACTCTTCTAAACTGAAGGAAATAGTTAATTTATTAAATAATAAAGAAATTTATTTTTTTCCTTTTGACTGTTTCGATGATGCAACCGGATCTACATTTTTACAAACTTGTATTGAATCAGACATAAATTTCTTAGTGGATAAGGGGAAACTTTCATTGAAGAAATATATTAATAACATTAATTATGATCAAATGATATTTAACATTTCTAAGAGAGAGCTTTTATTGGGTTTAACTAAAATTTGTCCAAACTCTATAGAAACCTTTGCTGTTTGGTCAGTTATTTTTCAATATTATTATTCTCAAAAAATCGTAACATCTTCTTATATCAATAGCAGTTTTTTTAAGAAAAGATATAATAAAATTAAAATCAGTGGAAACTTTGCTTTAGAGCAAGGATACAGTAATGACTTGATGAGTTTAAAAGCAATCTGCACTATCAAAAATTCTTTTATTTTATTTAAAAGTGGCCAATTGAAATTTAGCGATTTGTTTTTGTTAATCTTTTCTAAAAGAAAAAAGATTGAATTAAGTAAAAATGGCCTTTTATTTTCTCCCAAAAGAAGACATTCTTTTTCGCCTATCTTTTACTTATTCTTATCGCCACTTTATTTTTTTAAATGGGTCACAAGGAGTCGCAAATGAAAGTAGTTATATTAGCGGGGGGGTTTGGTACAAGACTGTCAGAACATACCAATATAATTCCAAAACCGATGCTTCAGGTCAATGGAAAGCCAATATTAATCCATATTATGGAGTACTATGCTAGTTATGGGCATAAAGATTTTTATATTGCATTAGGGTATAAATCTGAGGTTATTAAAGACTATTTCTCAAAACTCCCTATTTTAAGTTCTGACTTTACAATAGATCTTAAAACCGGCAGTTTAAAAATACACAAAGGTTCAACTAGAGATTGGACTGTAACACTTGTCGATACTGGAATTAATTCTCTAACAGGCGGTAGACTTAAAAGACTTAAGAAATATATCGGTGATGAGTCATTCATGATGACTTATGGAGATGGACTAAGTGACGTAAATATTGATGATTTATTAGATTTTCATCAAGAAAAAAAATCTCTTGTCACAGTTACTGCTGTTCGTCCTGCAGCAAGATTTGGCGAACTGGATATTTCAAATGAAGGAGTAGTTAATAGTTTTCAAGAGAAGCCACAAACATCGCAAGGATGGATCAATGGTGGATACTTTGTAATGGAGCCAGGCTTTCTTGACTTTATAGAAAATGATCAAACTATATTAGAGAAAGAGCCTCTTGAGACCGCTGCGTCTAATCGCTTATTATCAGCATTCAAACACAAGGGTTTCTGGCAGTGTATTGATACCAAACGTGATTTAGAATATTTAAACTCTTTGACAGAAAATCAAAATATTCCATGGAGACGAAAGTAAGACTATCAAAACCTTCTATTTCTCAACAAGAAATAGACCGAGCAACTGAAATCCTTCATTCAGAATTTCTTGGGATGGGTGAAACTGTAAAAGAATTTGAGTTAAAGTTAGAGGATTTTTTTGGTCAAGATAGATATGTTGCTACATCGAATACAGGTACATCGGCTCTTCAATTAGCTCTCCAGTCAATAGGAGTTGGAAGGAATGATGAGGTCATTGTTCCTACAATTACATATGTAGCCTCTTATCAAGCAATTTCTGCTACTGGAGCCATTCCAGTTCCCTGCGATATTAATCTATCAAGTGGCAATATTGACTGTCAAGAGCTGGAAAAATTAATTAACCCAAAAACAAAAGCAATTATGCCTGTTCATTTTGCAGGCGATCCGAAAGGATTGGATAAAGTATATAAGCTAGCAGATTATTATCAAATAAGAGTAGTTGAAGATGCAGCCCATGCTTTCGGCTCTTTTTTCCATGGTTCAAAAATTGGTTCAATCGGAGATATTGTATGTTTTAGCTTTGATGCTATCAAAAATATAACTACTATTGAAGGTGGCTGTGTCGTCAGTGGTTCAAAAGAAATCAAGAATAAAGTTTCAACTTTGAGGCTACTTGCTGTTGAAAACGATTCTGAGAATAGGTTTAAAGGTAAGAGAACATATAAAAGTAATGTTTATGGTCAAGGTTGGAGATATCACATGGGAAATCTCAATGCTGCTATTGGGTTGGTGCAGTTATCAAGATTTAATTCGTTTGCCATTAAAAGACAAAAAATAGCTAAAGAGTATGATAAAAGATTTTCTATTGATAGTTGTCCTGTAGGTTTTTTTAAAAGAAATTATTCCGAGATAGTCCCGCATATATACCCAGTTTTCATTAAGAACAGAAGTGAAGCCTCTAGAGATATGTTAGTTGATTTTTTAAAGTCAAAAGGCATCGAAATTGGTCTTCATTATTTTCCAAATAATAAATATTCGTTTTTTTCCTCAAACAGAATTTTTCCAGCAACTGAAAAGTTTTATAGTTCGATCCTTACCCTTCCGCTCCATACTGATCTTTCTGAAATTGATATAAATTATGTTTCTGAAATGGTCAATGCATTCAAGTTATAGTTCATGCAAAGTCTAGCTTTAACAATGATAATATTTTATGGGTTAACAATGGTGCCTTATATTGTTCCCTATTACTCAGAAACTTTGGCGCTAATAATTATTCTTATCTTATGGCAAAGGTATTTGAATATTGAGAAGAGTCAAATCAATAATATAAGAGCTGAAAACATAATTAATTTTAATGGATTGGCATTTTTGTCGCCCATTCTTCTTTGGTACATGATTAGAATTTTTGAGTCTGGTATTAATGCTTATCCAAACTTAAAATTTTTTATATTTGCAATATTGGTAATATTTTTCTCATCCATCATTTCTCATAAAAAATTTGCAAGACATATAGTTTATATTTCAACTTTCATTTCTATATTATCTATTATCTCTTGGGTTTTATTCAATTTATTCGGAGATCACGTCTTTGGAGGTTATGTAAATCTTTCAGTGCTCAGTGATGGTGCAATTACCAGAGACTTGACTTTTGGAGATAAAAGTTATTTTGCCCCGTTATTCCTCTCATTAATTGATAACTTTGGAACTCCAGAAACGTTTTATGGGTTCTCATATTCTAGGGCAACCGGATGGTCCCATGAACCTGTTACAGCGACTATAATGCCAGCAATAGCAATTATTTTATTAGTTACAACAAAAAAAGAACTAACTAAAAGCTTTAAGTTAAAAATATTTCTTCTTTTGTCTAATTTTGGGCTATTAATTATTGCCTCATCTTTGACGCCTTTTTTGGCTTTAGTTCTGACATTTCTTATCACATTATTATTGAATGACAACACATTGAAAATTATTCTTTTCTTTCTTTTAGTTATTTTTATATCAATCTTAATTATGTATCTTAATTTAGGAGCTAGTCTGGAGATTTCCATATTATCAAATAGATTAAACATAGAAAAGAGCGAATCACTTAACCACCTATTGTGGAATTTTTTATGGTTCAGAGAGCTTCCAAATCAAAAAAATTATGGATTAACATTATTAATGAACTCAACTTTATGGTTTCAGATTTTAGTTTTTTATATTATGTCAATAACAGCTCTAATAATTAAAGAGAAGCGTTTTTTAGTAGAAAGAAGTTTAATATTGTCATTAATTTATATAATGACACACTCAATGAAAGGAATACAAGATTCAATCTTTACATATGGGATAGTAATAATGATATGCGCTTTTGTTATTGGAACTTTTTCAAAATTAAGAATGGAGATAAAAAATGGACATAATTAGCTTTCTTAAGTTTTTAAAAAATAAGATTATTTATCTTCTAATTCTGGGATCTGTTCTAGCTGTCTTTATGTATTACTTAAACAATTCCTTTCTTCCAAATTACCAACTCAATGGAAAGATTTTTTTTTCAGATAGTGCTAAGTTAAGCCAACAATCAGAAAAAATAACTAATTTGTATAAGTTATATATCAACAGGGAAAGGACTACTGATTTCATGGGTATATTTGTTAAAACTATTTTGGGTTACCAAGCAAATCAGAAACTTCTAGATCTTTATACAAAAAAAACCAGTATTTCTTTGGATTATTTAAACAGTCACCTAAGAATTCACCGAACTATGGATTGGGCTGCAGTTGGTTTAGATTCCCATGATAAAGATTTTCTAGAGTTTTATGGTATGAGTGCTGAAAAAATTTTATCTGAATTTTTTCAAAAAAGGCTGATTGACGAACTTGTTGTTCCTCTAGAAGAAATTTTAAATGTATCTTCCTTAAGAAACGAATCTGATAATATTAAAGCTGGTTTTGAGGAATTGAAGGGCTTCAGAGAAATTATTACTAATTCTGCAAAAGTAAAATTTGTATGGAGTGTTGATGGGCCTTTTAGACTGTATGGAAATCGTTTTATATTCTTAACATCATTTTTATCAATATTTATTTTTGGTTTTATTTGGTTCTCGGTTTTGTTAATTAGAGAAAAAATTAATGAAGCTTAATTCTAAGAAGGTCTTTAGCTTTTATTCAAATAAAACCGTTTTAATTACTGGAGAAAGTGGCTTTAAGGGCTCATGGCTAGCTTCATGGCTAAATTCTTTGGGCGCAAAGGTTGTTGGGTTTTCAGACAAAGTCCCTACTAATCCCTCTCTTTATGAAGACCTGGAATTAAATGAAGTTATTAATTCTGCTAGAGGAGATATTAGAGATTCAGATGCATTGAATGAATTAGTTTTTGATACTAAGCCAGACCTAATATTTCATCTTGCTGCTCAGCCACTAGTCCATTATTCATATAAAGAGCCTATTGAAACTTTTTCAACGAATATTATTGGGACAGCCAATTTAATAAATGCTGTTAGGTTATTGGATGAAATTAATCACAAATGTTCAGTTGTTTTAATTACCAGCGATAAAGTTTATAAAAATAATGAATGGATTTGGGGGTATCGAGAAACAGATGAGCTATGGGGAAAGGATCCATATAGTGCTTCTAAGTCCTCTACTGAGCAAATTATATATTCAATGATTTATTCTTATTTTTCGAAAACTAAATCAAGTGTTAATTTTTCAACTGCTAGGGCGGGGAATGTTATAGGAGGCGGTGATTGGTCAGAGAATAGAATTGTTCCGGACTTAATGAGGGCCGTTTCCACAGATTCAACTGCTATAGTCAGGAATCCAAATTCAGTTAGACCCTGGCAGCATGTTTTAGAGCCATTGCGTGGATATTTATATTTGGGCTATTATCTTTATGAGAAAAATATCAATCACGAGGCCTTTAATTTTGGACCGAATATTGCTGATAATTACACTGTTTCAGATATTATCAATAAATTCTCTACTTGGGATAAGATAAAAGTTCAAATAGATACTGAGCAAGCAAAAAAATTTAAGTCAGAAGCTGGTCTTCTGAGACTTTCCTGTGAAAAAGCAACCAATTTATTGAATTGGAAGCCATTGCTATCATTTCATGAGACTTGCACTTTTACCCTTGATTGGTATAGATCTTATTTTGAAAATAAAGCAGATATTTCAAAATTCACTAGAGAGCAAATTGATCTCTACATGAGTCTTCTTGATGAAAGAAAGTAAAATTATCAAATATATAGTTGATGAATATTCATCAAGCGTTATTGAAAAGCTTTTAGATGCTGAAGAAATTAACATAGGTTTAATCGGTGACCTTTATATTTCAAACATAAGATCTGATACTACTACAGACTGGAAAAAACACAAAAAACAGCAATCTAGACTTAAAGTAATTGAGGGCAACGTTTGTTTTGAGTTCTTAAAAGATGATAAGAGTTGGTCCTACAAAATTAACTCGTTTGATAAATGTTTCGTTGCTATACCACCAGGAACTTGGTATCGATTCACTTCAATAACTCCAACATCTAAAATATTAAGTTTTCCTGACATGAAACACTCAGAAAAAGATATTGTTAGGAGAAAAGTTTAATTTTTGCTATTTGGGTTCTATTGATTTATTCTAAAACTCAAACTATCTAGACAATAGTATGAATAATAAGTTTATAAAAATTCTTAGATCGCCAATTTCTGGTAAAGCTTTAGATTACAAACAAGGCTCAGATAATAATTTTGAGTTTTTTCTTGCAACTCCAGATAATGCTGAATGTTTTCCAATAATTGATAACATTCCTCGCTTTGTTGATGAGTCAAACTATGCTGATAATTTTGGCATGCAATGGAATTTATTTTCCAAAACACAACTCGATAGTTATTCAGGTCATCCAATTTCGAAGAAAAGATTTTGGGATTCAACTGGTTGGCTTAGCGATGAATTAAAGGATAAATGGATTCTTGATGTTGGATGTGGTTCTGGTCGTTTTGCGGAAGTAGCTTTATCTTCAGGAGCTAATGTTGTTGCTATTGATTACTCTTCTGCGGTAGATGCCTGTTATAGTAATTTATCTAATCATTCAAATTTTTTTGTCATTCAAGCGAATATATACTCATTACCATTCGCTGATGAGACTTTTGATTATGTATATTCTCTAGGTGTTTTGCAACAT
>Ga0181590_10003362_pt1 | contig 13357 bp, 19 predicted proteins | sample 071ome_34_FD_132446 | JGI IMG/M metagenome (GOLD analysis project Ga0181590, IMG submission 132446) | Coastal salt marsh microbial communities from the Groves Creek Marsh, Skidaway Island, Georgia - 071411BT metaG (megahit assembly) | ecosystem: Environmental > Aquatic > Marine > Intertidal... | reverse complement strand
TAGTTTCAATGCCCTTATTATAGTGAGGTGGGTGATTTACCATGTCTACATCACGATTTAGGTAATCACGTATCTTTTTCTCTTCAGGCGAAGAAGAAATCTGTCTACGAGTAGTTTCACCAAGATTACGTTCATATATCGTTTTACCTCCGTCTGGAGATTCATAAATTTTAGGATTTACAATATCATGATGAGACCGAGACTTCTCAATTCTGCTTTTTCGTTCAGCTTCTTCATCTTTTGTTTTTCTATCAAGAAATTGTTCAAAAGTTTCATACTTTTCCATAGAGTCTCCTATTTTGAGTGCGGCGGCATTTTTGATTCAACAAACCAAACATGTTGGCGAAGTTTAGGGTGATACTTACGCATACGCAACTTTTGCGCATTACGTAGTTGAGTTAAGGTTTTTGCGTGAATAAAATGATAAGAAGCTGAATCACGTTTTTCACCTTCTGGAATCATCCACACTTTATTATTACGATTCTTTTTTGCAGCCATTATTTAACCTTTTGTTTAATAGCATAGAGAAGTTTTTGAAGATTTTCTTTTTTATTAAGATTAACACCTTCAACTTCAATTTCCAGTATTTCTTCAAGTTCACGAAGCATTACTTTAACAGTTAAAGAACGATCTTGTTCTTCAATTTCAGGTTTTTCATAAATCTTCAATTGAACTAATTTACTTATAACACTTCTATAACCTTTTGAGAAGTGAGAAGCTAATTCATATACATCTTTTTGGTTTTCTTCAGTATACAGTTTAATTAATTCTGCTTCTTGTTCGTCATTCCAAGCTTTAACGCTCATTATTTACTCCAATTCTAATTCAAGCTGGTTGTTCCATACGTATCGTTGGGCAACCGCTTTACTTGCGTCTTCTAATAGAGGGATAAGAGAACTTACTTCATCAGCTGGAATAGAAAATCCCGATTTAGTGGGATACCATTGTCCAGTATCGCCATCCATCGCATATTCTCTAATATGTAGATAAAGTGTTTCTCTAAATTCATTTATCGTAACTTTTACAGCATTTCCATTTGGTTTATGAAAAGCAGTTCCAAAATCAATATTCATAATGTAATAATCTGTTCTGTATTAATAAATTCTTTTAACCAAGGGGTGACTGGATATGCCTTAAATACCTGTATCAAAGAATATCTTGTCTCTGTTTTTGAGTTATTAATCATACCGTGTGCTATAACATCTGGATCAAAAATAACAGATTGCCCACGTTTTAGTTTAATTTGTTCTAGTTCACCCTTGTTTTCAAATTGATAAATAAAATCATCACTTTCAGTTAAGGCTGTAAGAAGTCTTAAATTGTACTCTTCTGAATCTGTAATGCCTACGTTATTATCATCTGTATGAAGAGGTGTGTTGTTGCCTGGAAGTTGCCTGTGTATTCTTACTCTTGTAGTTTTAATTTCAAAATAGTCTACTAACGGTTTAAATAACTTATAATAAGCTGTATGTGAAAAATCTTCAGGATTTTCTGTTTTACCTTCTCTATAAAAGTTGTGTATAGTCCCATCTACACTTTTGATAGCAATTGCATCTACGCAATCAGCTAAATCATAATCAGTATGAGCTTCAAAAATTAGTTTATCCCAATGTTTAAAATTAAAATCAATTATTGTCTTCGGAATTGTAAGCATACCAATAATCTTTCATTTGTGCGCCTTCTACAGGCCTATCTAAATAATCTTTACCTAAAATCCAGATGTCAGCGTTTTTCTTTTCTATTTGAGCACACCAGTTTTCGTAACACTCTTTGACCCCAGAAAGACCTCTCACATATTGTGCATTTACAGTATGAAAAGCATTACTCCACCAAATAACCGCATCTTCATCAGTTGTAATACCTGATGTTACTTTTTCTGGGTTTTCACATATGTCAGAATGAATATAAGAGTGTTTTAAAGATTTATATCTATCCCAATGTTCTTTGATGGTTTTTTCTGACCCCCACCAGTTAATTTCTCTTTCCCAGAGTTCTTGGCGTGTTAAATATTGTGTATCATTACCGCCTGTTTCGTCTATTTTATACTTTGCGACTGCCCAGTCTAAAAATGCTGGATAATCTTCCCCATTCCATTGAGAAACTAATAGCTTTTTAAAAGCTAATGCAGGTTTACTATAATCATAGTAGACTATTTCTGTGTCTTTATTAAAACCAAAACGATTAAGAATCATATTAGGCTTAAAACTTGCAGCTACAGAATAAAGTTTTTTAATAGGTTTATCTATTTTTATATAGTCTAAATCAACATAATTTTCTGTATTCCAAAAGAACACACATTTTGGAGCAAAGCTCACAATATTATTTATCCACGATAATTGATGTTCAAGATCTGCAGCACTAGTAGTTGGATATATATATTCTTTTGATTCTCTAATTTTTGGATGAAAGTTATAAACAGTTAAATCATTTGCTAAACTTACGTTTATAAAATTCCACCCATCTACCAGAGGCGTGCATATTGTAAGGTCTTCTGTAGGTTTTAATGATAGCGGAGTATAATCATCATGTATATCTTTTATATGTCTGTCAGCTTTAATTACAAACTCTTCTTTTGTAGTTTTAGTCCCAAAAACAGGTTTATCAAACTTTTCATAGTATTTTAAATTAACTAAAAGACACTGTTTGTGTAATCCATAATAACCATTTAATCCTTCTGGATTATTTTTATTCTTTTTTGCTTTGTCCATAATATGACCAGTAACAAAAAAATTTTGTTCTTTAATCCAGCGTTCAATAAATTTGAAGAATGAAGCATCTTTAATTATATGACCAACAGACTGTACGATACAATAATCTACATCATGTTTTAAAGCTTCATCTAACACTTCATTTATTGATTTTCGTACAATAATAGGACCAAAATACTTAAAACGAGTAAAAAATTCTGTAATTTCTCGTCTTTTTTGATCCATAGCTACATTTTGTGTGTGAGCTACATCATCATAAATACCTACAACGTAATTTTTATTGATGCCCATTTTTCGCATAGCTACGTACTACTAAATCCTCAAATTCTTTTGTTTTAATTCCGTGAACAATAATATGATATCGATCCTCGTTAGATTCATTTACATACGCGTGTTCATTTCCTACGTCTAACATCATAGCTGTTCCTGCCTTAAAAGGAACAACCCCTTCATGACCTTTCATCTTCATTTTACATCCTTTTGGATGATTTAATGCCATATTGATTGGAGAAAGCTTATTGATATCAGTATCAGTATGAGGAGTTATGTAACCACCTGGTTCGAGTAGCATAAATCTAACACGATAATAAGCTGAAAAAGGAAATTTTTGTTTAAAGAAACTAACTGTATTAGGGCATAAACCTGAAACTTCTGTCCAACGATAGGGAGTTTCTTTATTAGACTTGTAACCGTATTGTTCATAATGATTAGTTTTTTCTGCAGAAATCCCGTGAATAGCTAAACTACGCCAACCTTTATGTTGATAACCCCCAACACCGTCATTATCTCTGTGTTTTACAAAACGATCTTTTAATGCAACAGCCTCTTTTAGCATAGTTTCATAGTTAAATTCAATATCAAGCTTTAACCAAGGTAGACCGCTATCATTTATTATCCAGTTATAATCGCTCATTAATAAATATCCAACAAATCCTCATCAAAGGCAAAGCTTGTTCCGCAACCGCACGAAGCTTTAGCTCCTGGATTATCAACCTTAAGCAGTTTATTCATTCCTTTATCTTCAAGATCAATAACAGTTCCATATAAAAATTGTAGTGAATCTTTGTCTACTAATGCTGGTGGCGAATCTGAAAATTGCACATCTCCGTCTTTAACTTCTGTATCTACATCAAAGCCGTAGTTAAAACCAGAACAACCACCACCGGTAACTCCAAATCGAAAGTACTGTCCTTCTTCTAAATTTTGTGTAATAAATATTCTAGCTTTAGGAGTAATGTCTGGTAACTTACCAGAATAAGATTCATCAATAATCGGAGCATTTCCGTGAAAATCATCTAGTACTTTGTCAAATAAAGAGTAACTTTTTTGTTGTGGCTGTTCTTTTTCAAGCTCTGCTTCAAGTTCTTCAAACCACTTATCAATGTCTGTGTCTAATGGCTGGTACTTTTCTTGCATGAACATCCTCTATAACTTTCGCATAAGATTTTACAACATTTTCCCAATTATTAGTCATTTCAAGACTATCTAATTTAGAAAAATGTTCTTTTTTATCGTGTGAGTGATAAATATATTGTATCACTTTTGCTAAAGATTGTCCATCTGGTTCATTCATAAAAGTATGAGAATTCATCATAGTAAAAGCGTCTCCTGGTTTTTGAGCAAATATTTGACCAGAAGTTATATCAACAGCTTTTGGATTAGTTTGAATTCTTAAACCTATATCATTAGGGATAAAATCTTCGTGCGGTCCTTTATCAGGTAAAATTGGTAAACATCCACACGCCACAGCTTCTTGAATGTGCATACCAAATCCTTCGGCACGATAAGGGTGTACTACAACTTTTGAAGCTGTAAATAGTCCTGCCATTTCTTCGTCAGTTAGCGTATCGTCTATATAAATAACTTTTGCGCACCCAGTTTTATACTGCATCTTAATGAGTTCATTTAAAATGTTATTTTTACCATAAATCTGTGGAGTATCTTTAATAATCAATCTAGCATTATCATAAGACTTAAAACATTTATGCCACTCGTTAATTAAAAGATCTAAACCTTTTCTCCATTGAGGATTACCCACATAAACGAAATTAAACTTATTAGGGTCAATTCCATATTTTGTAAGAGGTTTTGCAGATTTATTAAATATGTTTTCATTGTATCCATTAGGAATTGTTGTAATATTACTTGGATTTAAACCTCCACGTACTGCAATATCTCTAATATAATTTGAGGGAACAATTAAGTGATCTGCAAAAGTTTCCCATTTATGTTGCCATTCAAATGGTATTTTTGGATATTCCCAAGGTTGGATGTACACAACTTTTGTTTTTTCAGCAGGAGGCCATTGCCAAATTGGTGGGTACGAGTGTCTAATTTGTATATCTGCACCTGCTCTTGGCAGTTCTTTTGCTGCAAGAGTTTTAAGGTCTTTTACAACCTCTTTACTTATGCTGTGCGAAGGATCATAAGAATCAAGAGGAGTAATATATACATCATGATACTTTTGTAATCTTAATGCAAGATTACGGTTGATAATTGTTAGAGAGTGATTATCATAAAATTTTCCTACAATTTCGATATACATTAAAATGCTCTCCCTAGATTTTGTTTAATATAGTCTTCTACATGTTCTGATGGAACAGCAAATAGTTTGGGCCACTGTGCTTGTCCTAAACCCGATGTTTTAAAGTTTTCTAGTTCATGATAGTTGTCCCAAGTAACCTGTGACCAGATTTGATAAAAAGGATCTTTTTCGACTAAATCTGAATGACCAATATTGTGTATTTTTTCATGAAGTTCTTTATCAGGACGACATAAGCTCCAATGAAGAGCAACAAGAGGCGACATTATTCTATTAGCTCCTGCACCTGACTTATCAGTCCACCTAGCATAAGTAAATGTACTATCTTTTGATGTGATAACTCCCTGATTTTCTCCAAAAAACGGAGTATCATCTAGATTTGAGATAAATAAAGTTTGTGAGTTGCCTTCTTCGTCTGTTACAACCTTATAAGGAGTTGCCCAGGTCATACAGATATCAACTTTGTTAAAATAAGGCTCTACAATAGGACAAAAATCATAAAAGAATGCTTTTGCATTTACAAGCATTTCGTCTGCATCAAAAGAAAAAATCCAATCATTAGAGCATTGGGCTTTTAGAAAGTTACGTTCATAGTTATCATTTTCAATTGCAACTTGAGACTGATGAAAATCTTCCTCAATAATTGAAATTTTTCCATCACCATCTATCTGTGAAAGCTCTTTCCATAACGCTTCTTCGTTGATTGAGAAGGTGTTACCACTCCAAGTCATACGATCTTTATCAATTCCTAAAACAATTTCATCTACATAATTGTAGTAACGTTCGATTGATTTAGACAAAAATCTATTAGCATCATAGCTAATGAGGCTTATAGCTGATTTTTTTAACATTCATTCCTCACTTTGAAGCAGTGTTAGAAGTTGGTTTGGCAGGGGCTGGTGCAGGTTTAGTAGCAACGGCTTTCTTTTTCATTCCATAGATACGAATACCACTATAATAATTAGAAGCATCGCTAGTTGCACCAGACAAACGTTTTTCTTCCCAAAGAATTGTAAATTTGTCTTGATGCATTAACATAGCTTCATTAAGCTGTTTTGCGTGCATCGAGTTTGATTGTTGAGAAAAGATAACAACCGATTCTTGTGCCAGTGTTGGTAGAACTTTTTCAAAAAATGCTTCATATACTTCTCTATTTACTGGTGAAACATCAAAAAAACAAACATCAAACTTTGGCTTGCCCGTCCAATCTACGTCTCTAAAATCGCCTTCAATCATAGTAATTTTATCACCATTTAAAACATCAGCAGCTAGTCGATATGTATTAATATTAGCTTCAAGCTGTGATTTCATATTATCCCAGATAAAACCTTCTGGAGCCCACTTGTTTGCTTCTCTATCGTCATACATAAAATTATCAACACCATAGGCATTAATTTTATTACCACGCATAGCAGCGATAAGGGTTGCTCCTTTGTATGTTCCAATTTCTAGATAGTTATGTTCACCAGCAGCATTAACATTATTAATAAAATGTTTCAACCTACGTGAAGATAAACCAAAAATATCACGTTCTCTTTCTGTTAGTTTTGATCTTTCACTATCTGCTTCTTGTAGAGCAGCTAAAACCCAGTTTTGAGTTATTTTACTCATTTTCGTCTCCTTAAAATATGATTATCTATTAGAAAAAATGGAATACAAAATACTATTAGTAGAATCCAAAATACTAACAGTGGGATTGCCCATAAGATTGTACAAATAAATCCAAACCAAGCAATGATTGTAGTAAGAGGTCCTGCACGTCTTTTTGTATTTACTAATGCTTTTTCCAAGTCATCCTTTGATATAAATACTTTATCCACTTTTTATCTCCTTGTCCAGCGTTTTATAAAATTTTGAGTTTGCCCATTTCGTCTGGAGTCGAGCGAGGTTTCTCATTTCCATAGCAGCTTTGCTTTGATCTTTTATTCGCTTGTTATCTCTGGATTCATGATGATAGAGTCGTACAGGTATTTGATAGATGCTGAAACCAGCTTGTCGTCCTGATAAGCAGTAATCGACGTCTCTGTTGTAAGTCCATTCAAAGGAGGAGTCAAAGTCGCCCACGGTATTGATAAACTCCCGTCTAATGTAACAACCTCCAAATGTTGTCCAAGCGACTTCCCTCGTGGAATCGTACTGTCCTGTATCAACTTCCAACTCTTGCTTAAACGTTGCCCCGTTTTCAAGTATAAGCCCACTTCCGAAGTGATCTGGTCGATTGTCAGTGAACTTTCCTCCTGCACACTGAATGTAATGTTGGCCACCCTCGTTTTTTGCGGGGTACAATAGCAGACAACCAAACATTCCTGCTTCTGGATACTTTTCGACATATGAAAGTACCTCCTCAAACCAGCCGTCATGATGTATTATCATGTCAGCATGTAAAATAAATATATCGTCATTAGGAAATTGTTTCCACATTTTTTGAAACATAAGATCAGATCCAATGCCTGCTACATCTTGTTCATAATGAATATCAAGTTCCCAAAATATTTCTTTGTGTTGTACAATTTCTTTTTCAAATACATAAGGTGTAATAATTTTAATACCACCCATTATCATAATCCTCTTTATACTTTTCTCTAATCCAGTTTATTTGTTCATTGTTAAGTAAAATTTCTTCTTTTTCACCTGATTGTTGTAAATGAAGATTTGGAAGATGAACTTTTGCGTAGTCTTCTAAAAATTCTCTTACCTCTTTCATTCTGTCATGCTTAAATAGGTGTGAATAAATTGCGTGAGTTCCATAACAAGAAGTTTGTGTTCTAAAATGTTCACGTAATACAGGACGGTTCATCAGTAAATCATCCCAATTATTAATTAATTTTTCAATATTATTTCCAAGTTCGCCAAGCCATCGCATATTTTGATAAGCACTAATAAAACGTTTTACAGGATCTCTTTTTATGCAAAAAGTAATTTTTGATGCATCATATTCAGTTTCATAAAAATCATGTTTTTGTATCCGCCTTTTAATGTCTTTATAAGCATGATTTCTTTTATCAGGAACACTCAAAAACCAATTAGGATTATTTTCATAAAGATGAGGTTCTCTCATTAAAACCATCCAAGCAAGAGTAGTTCGTGAAGAACATTTTGGAGCATGTACATAGCGTAAATCATAATCAAATAAATTAGTGAAATAGTTCATTTAAATGTATACTCTATCTCACTCTCATGTGAGATTATTTTAAAAAGCTCATTATAGTTAGCTTCTTTTTCATCAAAGTTAAAACCACAAAGAATAATGCGTTCAAAGTTGAAAAATTGAGCTAAAACTATTGCATTTAATCCAGATGATAAACTAGAGCAGTTATGAAAAAGTCTATAATTAAATTCATAACATCTAAAATGATCTTTATATTTTTTGTATTTTTGCGGCGTAGTAAACACTGGTTGAGTTCGAAACCCATCTACTTCTTCACGCAAAATACGATCCAATATTGGATCATCTTGCGCAAATATTGCATTAGCATTAGGATGATGTAGGTTAGCACTTATACTAAAGATACCAGGATATTCAACAGCTTTTGCTTTTGAAGAACCTGCACCAACTATTAAACATTCTTTCATTTAATTTGATTTTTATCTTTTATTTCTGCAATTCTAGCGTGAATCCATTTTTTTACTGCTTCAGATTCTTCTTCTGATAAATTCCAACGAAGTTTCTTATCAGTAACTTCAAAATCATGAGATTCCCACTGTAGTGCATGTAATAAATTCATTTCAATACTTGTAAGCATTAAATTAACTTATCAGTCCATGTTTTAGGGGTTTCGTCCGTTGTAAATTCCAACGGAAGGTGATATTCAAACTCTTTTACTTGTGGTTTAATCCAATCTATCATGTTGTTAAGAGTATAATCTACGCTAATTGTAGCGTTATAATTAAATTCTTTTCTAATTTTATCTGAAGAACAAAAAGCATTTTTAACCTCACGAGGTCTATCAGGAAAGTGTTGTAGATTAGGATATTTATTACAGAAATGTCCTATTTTATAAGCAAGTTGTTTAATTGATATTTCATTATCATCAGGACCAATGTTGTAAACTTCTTTGGCGATATCTCTATCTGAAATCATAATTTTATAAACAGCTGCAATACAATCATTTACACTTGAAAATGAACGTTTTTGTTCTCCATCTCCGTATATAATGATTGGTTTACCTTGTAAAGTACGATTAATCATAATCCCAACCACATTTCTGAAAGGATCATAGTATCGTTGACCTACACCAATAACATTGTGCGGAACTACGGTTACAAAGTTTAGTCCATGTATTTCATGTAGTAGCTCAAGATGTTGTTCTGCTTGAGCTTTTGCTAGTCCATAAGGATCTACTGGTTTGCGAGGCATATCTTCTGTAAAAGGTGGTTGTTGATCGCCATATCGAGCCATTGAAGAACAGTTGATTAACAGTCTTACATTGTTAGCTAAACAAGCTGATGCAACAGATACAGTTCCAGAAACAATTGAATTAACAGTACAGGCAGGTGAAAAGACGCTTAATCCTTCATAAGGAAGTGCAGCAGTATGAAATACACAATCAGCTCCTTTACAAATTTCAGTTAAAAGAGCCGTATCTTGAATATCTCCTCTAATATATTCAGCTTTTTCTGGTACATTACCCTCAACACCGCCGATCATATTATCAATTCCTACCACTTCGTACCCGTCTTTATTTATTAAGTAACGGGCATAAGTGCTTCCTAAAAGCCCGGAAATGCCTGTAATTACTACTTTTTTCTTTTTCACCAAACAAACTCCTTTTTGTAGTGTTTAACAAGTTCAACTATATCTTTATCAAATTCGTGTTTTGGTTTCCAACCTAGTGCTCGTAAAGGTCTACAAGAAATAGCATAACGTTCATCTTGTCCTGGTCTTTCATAAGATAAATCATAGTATTCATGAATTTTAGGAACAGATCTATTTAGGAAACCCATATAGTATGCTTTAATAATTTTTTCAACCGTATCTTTATTCATTTGTTCAAATTGAGATGATATATTGTAAATATTGTTTCTTTCTGCTTTGTTATAAAGCAACAAGATAGCTTCAGCTGTATCTTCTGAATGGGTCCACGTTCTGTATGGTTTTCCCATGTTGTGAAGTTTGATTGCTTTGCCTCTTGTTAACCTTTTTACCGATAGCGGAATAAGTTTTTCAGGATATTGATAGTATCCGTAGTTATTTGATGGTCGTGCTATAATGTAATCAAGTCCGTGAGTTCTTGCCCAACTTTGAATAAGCAAATCAGCAGCAGCTTTAGAAGCAGAATAAGGATTAGAAGGGTTTAACACATCCCACTCATTAAATTCACCTTCAATAATATCACCATATACTTCATCTGTTGACATTTGAAAGAAAAGTGGTTTATCAGAACGAATTACAATTCTGCTATTGATTAACTCTAGAAGATTTCTCACACCATCAATATTAGATTGAATAAAGTTAGAACAGTTTTGGTTTCCGATATCAACATCAGATTCAGCAGCAAAATTAAAGATAACATCACATTCTGGAAGCCATTTAACCTCTTTAATATCTTCTTGAACCCATGTAAACTGGTTTCGATCATACTTTAAGTGTGCACGATTTGCTACGTGTGTAAATTTATCAATTCCATATACTTTCCACCCATTACGTAAAAGTAATTGTGTAAAGGTAGTACCAATAAAACCTGCGAATCCTGTGACTACAGCTATTTTATTCAATTTCATTCTCCATAATCGGATGACAAATAATTCTATTATAGATTCCAGTAGAAATTGATAAACCACGCAGAGGAACATAGTATTTTTTAGCTTCACTATTGTCTATTTCTTCAAGTGTCGTTGGTTTTTCGTAGATATAAGGAAGACAAGAAGGTAAAAACTTATTTTCATCAGAATAGTTTGGAAAAAGATCTCCTAGATGATTTTGATTAAGGTGGAATAGAGTATTGTAATAAGAATCTAAAGTTTTATTCATTAAGTCATCCATCTCAAAAGAGTCCCAATATTGTAATATGGCAGCAGCTGCAATATCGCTCATTTTAAAATTACTTCCACGTTCATTAAATCGCCTATCGACAAATCCAAAATTACAAGCAATTCTTACTTGTTCTTCAAGTTCTTTATTTACAATTGCTAATCCTCCTTCTCCAAACCCCAGAGGTTTTGTATGATGAAGAGATATAAACGATGCATCTCCCAGATTGCAGCTATTTGTTCCTTGATAAAAAGAGTAAGGAGTTGCAGCATTATCAAATATTACTATTTTATCTGTTTTTTGAGCAAAGTTAAGAATGTATTCTAAATTCTGTAGATGTCCAAAACAATTAGTTACTATATAGATTTTTGCGTATTCACGTGCATAAATATCAGTAACATTAAAGTTTAATTGTGAATCAAAATCTACTATGATTGGTCCAGTGGCAGGCCCTTGTGAAGCAGCTGGGAAAGTGAAGTCTTGTGTTGCAATTCTCATACTGCTGTCTACTGATCGGTGCATAGCAAATATAATAGCATGAAGAGCTGCGGCTCCCGAACATGTAGCTATAACAGCTTTTGAATCATCAATTTGAAGCATTTTATGAGCACGACGTTCTAGTTCTGATACAGCCCATCCCCAATTACTAAACTGATTATTATTATGAGCTGGTTCAAGATACTTTTTCAATTTTTCATAGTTAATTGATTTTTTAGATACGAATGTTTTCATATATAGTTTTCCAATTAACAAAAGGTGTTATGCAATGGTTTTGTAAATGAGTAGCGTGACCTGGTACGGGGCATAGTGCTCCTACCTGCGAAAAAGCTTTCCAAGTCCAAGAGTCATCAGCAAACACACCAGAACGTAGTAGTTCATACTTATAATGTAACCACGTTTTTCCTAATGCTGCGATTGTAAGAGTTGCACTAGGTATAGTTCTTAAATGACCATAAGGTCCTGCATGAAGTTCTGTATCTTTATGCCTATCTATAGTGTACCTATCAGGATAATCATAAGGAGCGTAAAATCCTTGATACCCTTGTTTAAATATTTCTTTCATAGCTATAATTGCATGTTCTACGTGTAAGTAGTCATCTTCGCAAACATAGATAATTTCATTAGGATATTTTTCAGCAATTTGTACTAAAAATTCCATTAAATCAGGACAAGAGTTAGCAGTTACGGGATGATAAGTTGGATAGGGATGGGATTTACGTAGTTCATCTAAAGAAGTGATATCGTGACGATACCACCACGCTTTTGTATTATGCTCCATCCAAGTAAGAGTATCGTGCGTAGTTCTATCATTGATAACGTACAAAATATCTTTTTCATCAAGACCTGGTTGTAGTGATATATAACACTTGCGTAAGATCTCAAGTTTTCCGTGACCTTCCCAACGGGGTTTATCTTCAAACCCATCTCCGAGAGATCCTGGTGAAAGATTTGCCTCACAACTTCTAAATAAAACGATCATGGTTTATCCTGTACTATTCCAGATTGAAAAAACTGTCTATCTATCATATCTTCAAAAAGTGTTTCTCCTGCTGATAGGGTATTTTCATTACCAATAGAGCATTTTGGGATTATGTGAGTACCAGTTCCTAAAAAGTTTTCATTTCCTACTTTACAATAACCCATAATACCTGCGTATGGGGAGAATACGTTATTATCGCCAAGTACCGTATCATGATGAATAGATGAATAGCAGTTGAGCTTATTAAAATTGCCAATCTCTGCGTTAGCATTGACTAGAGAAAAATTCATAAATAGATTGCCTACACCCATTGTGCTCATTTTTGATACATGAGCATAACCAGCTTCTACATTAGGAAAATGCCACTGATTAGTAGGGTAGTGGTTTGTAAAGTGTGAGATAAAGTTTCTTCGCCATTGTTTATTGCCAGTAGCTAGAATGAAACGAGCTGATGCAGGATATTCAAACTTTGTAGGACCTTCTTCACCTATAAGAATAGCCTCATCATTTTTCAGAATGATGAAGCCTCCAAAAGTTTCTTTAACTGCGTGTCCTAAAATGATTTGTTCAAAAACTTCTTGTGCAAAGCCACCGTTGCCAAGAATGTAGATATTAGACATGATTCCCTCATATAGTTGGTGGCCCGTTCTGTTGCT
>Ga0181590_10003360_pt1 | contig 13362 bp, 8 predicted proteins | sample 071ome_34_FD_132446 | JGI IMG/M metagenome (GOLD analysis project Ga0181590, IMG submission 132446) | Coastal salt marsh microbial communities from the Groves Creek Marsh, Skidaway Island, Georgia - 071411BT metaG (megahit assembly) | ecosystem: Environmental > Aquatic > Marine > Intertidal zone... | reverse complement strand
TTTCACATTGATTCTTCTTTTAATTTCAGTTCTTCAATACCAAAAAAGTATTAACCTAACAGTATTACTTTTTAGCATTGCAATTCTAATAAGCATATTAACCTTTTCGCTAGGTTCTATTTTGATCGAAATGTCAATAATCTTTTTTTGGATTTTTATACATTATTTAAAAAATATTTCATCAGATAAATTAGCCTCTCTTGTAGTTGCTGCTTATGCTTTATTATCTTTATTATTGATTTATACAGCAATAATTAATTTTCCAGTTTATGACGGTCTATATTTTAGTAAAAGGTTTCTACTTAGAGATCTTATGCCTTATTTTTTCAGCATGAATATTTCTGAGTTACTCTTTGGTTACAGATTTTTTTATAGCCCTTCGGGAGAATCAGATTTCGAATATATGAGCACAATTATTGAAATTTTCTTCAAATTTGGACTATTTGGAATAGCGCTTTTATGTATATCCGCATATCAAATAATAAAAAAATATTTTCACAGTCAACAATATCAACTGATAACAATTTTTTGCCTATCCTCAATGATTTTCGGAGCTGGTATTCTTACTTATCAAATATATAGTATCTTATACATATACCTATATCTATCCAAGAATGAATAGATATTTCCTTACGACTACTTTCATTGCCATCAGTAGGCTATTTGGAGCACTATTAGTTACCGGAAATACTTATTTAATTAATAATTTTTTTAATGAAAAAATCTTAGGAGAGTTTGCGTTTTTTCTGTCAGTGATTACTATCAGCAGTTTCTTTGTCAATAGAGGAAGGTCAGACTTTATAGTAAAATTTTCAAACGCTTTTGATTTTAATGATTCCAAAATCTTCCTTAGAGCGTCATTATTTAAAGTTTTTTCTGGGTCGTTTTATGTTGCCTCAGTAGTTTTCATATTAGTTTTTTATAAGATTTTTACTGAGTTTTCAAATTTTGACATTATGTCATTGTCGATACTCTTCTTTATAGGCATTTTTCTGTATTCGATAATGCAATTAGTCACCGAATTTTATCGCGGTAAATTCAACTATTATGTTTTTGTTTTTTTTGGGATTATTTCGACTAATCTTTTCTTATTGATATTCTTATTGTCGCAGTCTTTTCTAGGCTTTAATCTTCATCCTGTTAAGTTGTTAATCATGGCCCTAATCATTACAATATTAGGGCTATTGTTTTTTTATAGACTTATAGGTTTTGGAGAAGGAAATAAATTAGGAAATAATCCAGATAAGAACGATATAAAACTGTTCTTTTATTCTGGAATGATTTACCTTCTTGGAGAGAATTTTGCATATCTATACGGAAGTTTTTTTTATAATTATGAATTTGTAGGTCAATACTATATTGTTGTAAAAATTAGCATGATTTTTACAATTATTTTTTCGGCATTAAATAGTTACCTGGAGCCACAAATCTCCTCTTTTTTTATTAAAAGAGATTTTAGGTCAATATTTTCATTATATAAATCAACTAAGAGATATTATTTTTTAGTAATTTTTCCAATGGTGACATACTTCTTTTTTGGAAAAGAAATAAACTCTTATTTTTCAAATGATGAGTATTTTATTCAGTTAGTTTTTTATTCAGTTTTAATTATTGGTATTAAATACATATTGGCCTCTTTTCTTGGGCCATGTGAAGTTATTCTAAAAATGACTGATAAACTTAAAGCCTATACAGTAATTCAATTTATTTCATTCTTTTTTCTTCTTCTAATTTCAAAACATTTTATAAGTGCCTATGGGCTTTTGGGCTTAGTTATATCAATTTCTTTATATCAAATTCTTATATCATTTTTGTCATATCTGATCTACATAAGAAGCTATACAAAGTAAAATGATTTTGAGTTATAAAATTAAACAAGATGAAGAAAAAAATTTTATTGGCTTCAAACTCATCACATTATGTCTACACTGCTGAAAAATATCTCAGTAACGACATGCTAGGTATGTATTGCGCAAGCTTTCTCATAGATGAAAGAAAAATCTCACTTTTCCCAGGATTCTATAAATATTACCTAAGTTCTAGGGCTATTAGTCCAATTTTATCGCCTAAAGTGAAAAATATACTTTGGCCTGAAGTCCTTCTTAAAATTTTAAATAAGGTTGACTTTATTCCAGTTTCAAGAAGATTTCTACTTCAGAATAAGTTTTTTTCAATTTTGACATCACGACAAATACTTAAGATAAAGCCTGATATTTTTCATTTTGTAAGTGGCTTGGGCTATGAATCTTTGATTAGAAACAAAAATTTAAAATTTGTAGCTATTTGTGATCAGAGAGCGACTTATTATAAACATGAGCAAGAAATTTCAAATGAAGAACAAGTATTAAATAATCTAGGTTGGAGTCATCCCGAATTGGATTTCTTTGAAAGATTAGAGGAAGAGTATCGTATATCTGATTATATAATTGTTAATTCGCATTACGCCAAGAAATCATTTGTAAGACATGGGTTTAATGAAGAAAAGATTGTTGTAATTCACCTTGGTGTAGATATAGATATTTTTTATCCATTAAACATCCAAAAGCATAAAAAATTTCATGTGGTTTTTGTAGGAAATATTCACCCTAGAAAAGGTCTCCAGTATCTTCTTAAAGCATGTGAATTTTTATATGACAAGGTCGAGTTATTATTAATTGGAAATATAGTTGATAAAAGTGTTATCACAGAAGGTAAAAATGTAAAAATCTTGGGGCATATGCCAAAAAATAAACTCAATGAAGTGCTAAACAAATGCCATGTTATGGTCCTTCCTTCGATTGATGACTCGTTTGGACTTGTTGGCCTAGAGGCTTTGGCGGCGGGTTTGCCTTTGATTAGCTCTTCAAACTGCGGTGTTTCAGAATTAATTGAAGACTCTGTCGATGGCTATATAGTAGAACCGAGAGATGCTATGGCTATTTCTGAAAAAATACTTTTGCTTGCAAATGATGAGAATCAAAGATTAGAAATGTCAAGAGCTGCTCGTAAGAAGGCTGTAAAATTTTCATGGGAAAAATACAAATTAAATCTTGGAAAATTTATAAAAAAGATTAAATGATTGATATCCTAATTAAACACTATTATCCAGGTTATAAAGCGGGCGGCGCATTAAGGAGTGTAATCAACTTTACTAGGTATTTTTCAAGTTCTGGTATTGAGGGCATTAAGGTTTTTACCCTCAATCATGATTATAAATCTAAAGAAAAATATCCCAATATTAAATCTAATTCGTTCAATGTAGTTCTTAATCATGATGTTTTTTACATGACACCTCTATTTAAATCATTTAGGATTTGTACCGAATTAAACTCATCAGATAATAAACTCATATATTTGAATAGTTTTTTTGATTTTAATTTTTCTATATTTGTAATAATTTTAAAAAAGCTTGGTTTTTTTCCTAATAAGAAAATCCTACTAGCGCCTAGGGGCGAGCTATTCGATGGTGCTCTTAAAATTAAACCCATTAGAAAATATACTTACCTGTATATTTCTAAAGTTCTAGGTTTATATAAAGATATTATTTTCCATTCATCGACAAAATTAGAAAAGCAAACAATTAAAAAAAATTTTCCGCATTGCAATGTTCATGTAGCCCTAGATATGGTTTATCAAGACTATAGCAAGGGTTTTGAAAAAAAACAAAAAGAGCTAGAAAACGATGATTTAAGATTAATTTTTATATCTAGAATTGCCCCAAAAAAAAATCTACTTTTTTTAGTTGAAGTTTTTAAAAATCTTCCAACTAACTACAATCTTGATTTATATGGCCCTATTGATGACCAGAAATATTTTAATCAATGCAAGGAAAGATTCTTAGAGGCAGATTTAAAATTTAATTATCTTGGCGATCTTGAGTATGAGAGAATTAATGATAAATTAAAGAACTATGATTTTTTTATTTTTCCTACAAAATCAGAGAATTTTGGTCATGTAATATTTGAGTCGCTTTCTGCAGGCACTCCAGTTTTAACTTCATATGAGACACCATGGTTAGATCTTGAAAAATATAATGCCGGATATAATTTAAACATTGATAATCCAGAATCTTTCCAAAAATGTTTGGAACAATTAATGAGGTTGGATGATGCTCAAAAATTAGAATTTAGACTAGGAACTCAAAAATATCTAAATAACGTTGATTTCTTAAAAGACATTATCAGCAAGAATAAACAAATTTTTGAGTTTGCTCAATGAAAAAGGCAAAAGTTTTGGTTTGTTGCAGATCAATGCATGCTACTTCTGCAGCAAAAGCATTAGATGATTTAGGCTATGATGTGACATTTCTTTCAGGATTTATTACAAATAATCATTTTTTTTCCTATTTGCCTATTTTACAAAGAAGATTTTATCCTGAATTAGGAAACATTAATTTAAAAAGATTTGTATTACAAGATATATTAGAAGTATCCCTAAATTTCTTGAAAAAAACTAATCTAATTTCACAAAGTAAATATGAATTTATTGCCGATTCATTTTTCGACTTTTTTACAGCGCTTTTTTTTAACAAAAAATATGATATTTTGCATTGTTTTCTCCAATCCTCACGACGATCTTCGAATAAAGCCAGAAAGCTTAACAAGTTAATTATATTAGAGGATAGAAGCAATCATTTTTTGTTTAAGTCAGATATTCTAAGAAATAACTGTTCTTTAAATAATCTTTTTAAGGACACAAAGAAACAAATAATCGACTGGAATATTTCATTAGAAAATTCTAATTGTTTAGTTGTTCAATCACCATTTTCTAAAGAAATTTTTTTAAAATATCAAAGAACTTTCTCGAAGGAAATCTTTGTTATTGAGCCAGGTATTCAGTTCTTAAGGGATAACTCTCATCATAAAAAGAAGTCAATAAAAAAACCCACTGATGCTTTAACTTTACTTTATGTTGGTAGAATAGAATGTCTTAAAGGTTTAGAGTCTTTTATTGGATTCATTGAGTCACATCAGGACTTGAATTTCAATTTATGGCTTGTGGGATCCAATTATATAAAAAGGTCGACTGACCCAAGGATTGAATATTTTGGACAGCTCTCCCACGACAAACTAATTCCCTTATATAAGGCTGCAGATATATTTGTTTTCCCTTCATTTTCTGACTCTTGGAGTTTCTCAGTTGCTGAGGCAATTATTTATAATTGCATACCTATAGTTTCAGAAAATACAGGTGCAAAAAAACTTGTGAAACATGGTCATAACGGTTTTATAGTTGATCCATACAGCCACAGTGATATTTATATTTATTTACAAAAGTTATCCAATGATAAGAATTATTTTGAAAAAATAAAAAGAAATTTAAAGAATTCAAATTTTCAGGATTTGGACTTCAGTTCATACAAAAAAAAGATTGAACTTTGCTACCAGAAAAGCACAAATGAAATGTTGCTACAACAGAAAGTCATAATACTGACTGAAATTATTTCTCCATATAGAATCCCTTTATTTAATATGCTTGCCAGCAAAATTAAAAATTTAGAAATAGTCTTTTTTCGTAATTCTAATTTTCAACGACAATGGACGATTGAGCATGAAAAATTGAAATTTAAATATTTGGTTTTAAAGGGCTTCACAATAAAAACAAAATATGGAAGCCCGCTTTATGTTAGTTTTGGTTTATTAAAGAAACTATTTATTCTTAGACCAAATATCATAATTGCTGGTGGCTATAACAATACATCTTTCTTATATAGTTTGATTTATTCAAAAATTACTAAAACTAAGTTCTTAATTTGGTTCGAAAGTACTGAGAGTGATTACAGAATAAATTCAAGAGTTATTCAGGCAATTAAAAAAAGACTTATTAGTTTTAGTGATGGTTTTATAGTTCCTGGGCAAGCAAGTTTGAATTATATTATGCAACTTGGACTTGGCAATAAACCTATTTATATTGCCAGAAACTCAATAAATACGAAATTATTCAAGATAAATAAAAAGTATAAAAAAGGAAAAAATCATTCCTTTCTATGTGTTTCAAGAATTGAAAAGCACAAGGGAATTAAAGAATTAGTTCTTGCCTTTGAAAAAATTCTGAAAGATGGTTTTCAGGCCGAATTAAAAATTATTGGAGTCGGGAATAATTTAAATGAAATTAAAGAGCTTATCTCTACTAGAAAGATTCCCAATGTCTATTTACTTGGTCACAAATCACAAGAAGAATTAGTAGAGTTTTATTCAAAAAGTCATGTATTTGTGATGCCAAGTTTTTCAGACCCTTGGGGATTGGTGGTTAATGAGGCTCAAGCATGTTCGTTGCCAGTAATCTGCTCTAATAAGGCTGGTTGTGCAATTGACTTAATAGATGACAATTTGAATGGTTTACTTTTTGACCCTTATGGAGATTTAGAGCTTTATAACACAATCAAGAAATTCTTGACTTTGCCCTCGATTAAAAAAGAAGAGATGGCAAAATTATCATATGAAAAATCTATCAAATATAGTCCTGAAATAACGACCAATGGATTTATAGAGGCTATCAAAGGGCAATGTGCGGAATAATTGGAGTTTTTGGCGATGAGCGCCAAAGTGTAAGAGACAACTTAAATTTTCTTGATCATAGAGGGCCAGATTTTTCAGATGTTTATTCTGATAATGACTTATCAATTGGGCACACTAGGCTTTCAATCATTGATTTATCCTCATTGGGAAATCAGCCAATGATTTGTGAAGAAAAAAGATATGTTATTGTTTTTAATGGAGAAATATATAATTTTAAGGAAATAAGGCAAGAATTAGAGTTGAAAGGCTATAGTTTTAAAAGTAGCTCTGATACTGAGGTTCTTTTAAGCCTTTATAAGGACTGCAAAGAAAAAGCACTTGAGAAAATTGAAGGAATTTTTGCTTTTGCAATTTGGGATATTCAAACCAAAGAATTATTCATTGCTAGAGACAGGTTTGGAGTTAAGCCCCTTTACTATTTTAATGAAGATAAAAAATTTGGTTTTGCTAGCGAAATAAAAGCACTTTCAGGTCTTATTCAATCAAAAGAAATTGATTATGACTCATTAAGAAAATATTTAAATTTTATTTGGTGTCCTGGAACAGGAACACCATTTGCAAAAATTAAGCGTTTAGAGCCTGGTTGTTCTCTTACTATCAAAAATAAAAAAATTATTAAACATAAACAGTGGTTTAAATTACCAATCCTTAGAAGTTCTCTTAGGAATCTTAATAAGTCAGAATCAATCCAAGGAGTAGTAAAATATTTAAGAAGTGCAATACATAAACAAATGATATCTGATGCTCCCGTTGGTGCTTTTCTTTCTGGGGGGTTAGATTCAAGTTCTATTGTGCTATTCGCCAAAGAATTGAACCCCGATATTAGATGTTTTACTATTGATACAGGACAACATTCAGAATTAGATAGGTTTAGCAGCGATCTTCCATATGCTATGGAGGTTGCAAAACATTTAAATGTTGATCTAGATATAGTTAAGTTGTCATCAGAAACTTTTGTAGATGACTTTGAAAAAATGATTTACATGTTGGATGAGCCATTAGCCGATCCTGCAGCATTGAATGTTTATTACATATCCAAACTTGCCAGAGAAAAGGGCATTAAAGTTTTATTGTCGGGAACTGGAGGTGATGATATCTTTACTGGCTATCGAAGGCACAGAGCTATAAATTTCGATAAATACCTTGACTTTTTCCCTAAAGGCTTCATGGAAAATTTGAAAAATTTATCAAATAAAATAGAAATGACAGGTCCATTTAAAAGAAGGTTGAAAAAATATCTTTCATCTCTAGACCCGGATCCAAACAAAAGGCTAGTTAATTTTTTCCGATGGTCTGATGATGAATTAATTACATCAATTTTATCCGATAATATTTCAACATCTTTGACTGGAGTTGATCCTGATGTTGACTTTATTAACTTTCTAAAATCCTCTGAATGTGAGTTAAATAAGTTGAATAAGATGTTAGCTCTCGAGCAGAGATTTTTTTTAACGGACCACAACCTATGTTATAACGATAAAATGTCTATGGCAGCAGGAGTAGAAATTAGGGTGCCATATTTAGATACAGATCTGGTTAGTTTTGCTAATAAAATTCCTGACCGATATAAACAAAATAGACATACTAGCAAACTAGTGCTCAAGAAAGCAATGGAGCCATATCTTCCTAGAAAAATCATATATAGGCCAAAAACTGGTTTCAATTTGCCATTAAGGACCTGGATTAAGAACGATATGAGAGATTATGTGCATGAATTGTTATCTAAAGAAAATATAAACAATAGGGGAATTTTTTCATATCCTGAGGTAAGTAAGCTGATTAACTATAATGAGAAAAATATTATTGATGCAAGCTATACAATTCTTTCAATTATGAGTGTAGAAATATGGCTTAAAAAATTTATTGACTAACTTTGTGTAAAAAATGAAACAAGTGCTGCAAAATTTAAAAACTGGCGAAACCATATTGGAGGAAGTACCATCACCAAAAGTTTCCAAAAAAAATATTATTATTAAATCAAACTATTCTGTGGTTTCTGTTGGCACTGAAAAAATGCTTATCGATTTTGGAAAAGCTGGATACTTTAGTAAAGCTAAACAGCAGCCAGAAAAGGTTAAGCAGGTTATAGATAAGATTAAAACTGATGGTTTTTTTTCAACATATGAAGCTATAAAATCTAAATTAGATCAGCCTATCCCTTTGGGTTACAGTAACGCTGGTGTTGTTGTGAGTTCTGGAAGCGAGAATTTCAAAGAAGGGGATAGGGTCATATCTAATGGTAATCATGCAGAATTTGTTAAAGTTCCCCAGAATTTATGTGCAAAAATTCCTGAGTCTGTTGATGATGAGTCTGCTGCATTTACTGTAATTGGAGCAATTGCGCTTCAGGGTGTCAGATTGCTTAAACCAACTATTGGAGAGACTTTTGTTGTAATGGGTCTTGGTTTAATTGGGTTAATTTCAATTCAGCTATTAAGAGCGAATGGCTGTAATGTTATCGGAATAGACCGAGATAAGAATAAATGCAAAATTGCTCAAGACTTAGGCTATGAAACCTTCCTTATTTCTGATGATCTTAACCCTCTTCAAAAAGTAAAAAAATTTACCAAAGGGAATTTATCTGATGGAGTGCTTATAACAGCATCTTCAAGATCAAATAAAATTATTAAGCAATCTGCAAATATGTGTAGAAAAAGGGGCAGAATTGTACTAGTTGGTGTTGTTGGTTTGGAAATCGATCGTAATGATTTTTATGAGAAAGAAATTTCTTTTCAAGTGTCCTCTTCATACGGCCCAGGTAGATATGACCCTTTTTATGAAAAAGAAGGTAATGACTATCCATTGCCTTTTGTTAGGTGGACTGAACAAAGAAACTTTGAAGCATTCCTTGGTCTTCTTGAGAAAAAAGTTATTAATTTAAAGCCATTGATTAGTCATGTATTTGAAATTGATAAAGCTGTTGAAGCTTATACGCAGATTAATAGTAAAAACGCCTTGGGAATACTCCTAAAGTATTCGGATAATGAAATTAAAAAGAATAACCAAACATTAGTTAAGTTAAATAATACAAATTTTCAGTCAGAGGATAGTTTAGAAGTAGGATTTCTAGGCGCAGGAAATTATTCTTCAAGAGTTTTAATTCCTGTATTTAAAAAATGTGGAGTAACTTTAAATACTGTTTCTACAGAATTTGGTCTCAGTGGAGTTCATCATGGGAAAAAGAATGGATTTTTATATGCCTCAACATCTAATGATGATGTACTTGGTAATGATAAGATTAATATAATAGTTATTGCTACTAGACATAACCAACATTCCGAACAAGTTATTGAATCTTTAAATAAAAATAAAAATGTTTTTGTTGAGAAGCCTCTCGCGCTAACTATTAAAGAAATTGAAGAAATAGAAAAATCCTATTTATTGTCCTTGGAAAAAAGATATTCAAGATTAATGGTCGGTTTTAATCGAAGGTTTGCCCCCCATATATTAAAGATGAAAAAATTGCTTGATAAAAGAAGCTCTGTAAAAACAATAATTATGACTATTAATCCAGGATACATTCCTAAGAATCACTGGACTCAAGATAGAAAAGAAGGTGGCGGTAGAATCATTGGTGAGGTTTGTCATTTCATAGATTTATTAAGATATCTTGTTGGGTCTAAAATCAAGCGATTTTATGCAGTTAGTATAGGCAAAGAATCTAATGAGGATGTGTTAGAAGATAAAGTAACTATAACTCTTTCCTTTGAAGATGGCTCTATAGGGACAATACATTATTTTTCTAATGGGCATTCAAGCTATCCAAAAGAGACTATTGATGTTTTTTGTGAACATTCGATCTTAAATCTCAATAACTATATTGATATGAGAGGTTATGGATGGCCAGGATTCAGAAAAATGAAGTTATTTAAACAAGATAAAGGCCAGTCAAAGTGTGTAGAAGCGTTTATTGATTCTATAAAAAATGGCACCGAATCGCCTATTCCTATCGAAGAAATTATTGAGTCATCGAAATTTTCAATTGAAATTGCTAAATCAATTCAGGCTGAAAATTGATGTCAATATATCTATATTTTACAACTCTTAAATACTTAAGAGTTGGGCAAATATTTCACTTAATAAAAAATAGATTCTTTAAAAATAAGGAAAATTATTCTCAACAATCTCTTAAAACAAGAAAAAAACCTGAAGCAAAACTTATATCAATTAAAACCAAGGATTCATATTTGGGAGATGGAAGATTTTTCTTTTTGAATGAAATTCAAAAAATTCAAACTCAATTAATCTGGCACAAAAAAAAATTAAGTTTATTATGGGAATACAATTTACATTATTTTGATTTTCTTAATTCAGAAAGTTCTTACAGGCATAATTCCGATTTCATATTATTTGTTAAAAATTGGATAAGACTTCATAAGAATATATCTTCCCCTGCTTGGGATCCCTATCCTACTTCATTGAGAATATGTAATTGGATTAAGTGGGATTTAAAATTTGGAACACTTGATTCTGAGGCTAAAAGGTCTTTAGTTCGCCAGTCAAATTTTTTAATGAATAATATTGAATATCATTTACTTGGAAATCATGTTTTAAAAAATGCGAAGGCACTAATTTATGCTGGGCTATATTTCGAAGATGCTTTATCTGATAGATGGTTGAAGAAAGGTTTAGAAATTTTTAATAAAGAACTCCAAGAGCAATTTTTACCTGATGGAGGGCACTTTGAACTATCTCCAATGTATCACTCTATTTGTTTGGAGGATATTTTAGACATATATAGTCTCTATATTTTCTATGACATAGACATTCCTTTTTGCTTAGATGAACATATTAATAAAATGTCATTGTGGCTTCAAGCAATGTCGCATCCTGATGGAGAAATAAGTTTTTTTAACGATTCTTGCTTAAATGTTGCTTCTTGCAATGACGATATATTTGATTTTTGTCAAAAGTTAAAAATTAATCTTGATAAGCTGAATCAAGAGATTATTTTTTTTAAAGACTCAGGATATATCAGAGTTAATAAAAAGGATTATGTGGCTATTCTTGATGTTGCAAAGATTGGTCCAGACTATCAACCAGGTCACGGTCATGCAGATGTTTTAAGTTTCGAAGTTTCTCTTTTTAAGAAAAGATTTATTGTTAATTCAGGTATATCTACATATGATGCTAACAAACTTAGGTTAAATCAAAGAGGTACTAGCCTTCATTCATCATTAACTATTAATGATGAAAACTCTTCGTTAATTTGGGACTCTTTTAGAGTTGGAAAAAGAGCAGTGCCATATGATATTTGCATTGAAAAATTAAATCAAAGTTGCAAAATCCAAGCAGCACATGACGGTTTCTCCAAATTTTTCAAAAAAAGAACCCATAGAAGAGAATGGTTTTTTCATAATAATTCGATAATAGTTCAAGATAATGTTAAAGGATTTCTGGGTGACAAAGTAAAATCAAATTTTTATTTGGGTCCAGAAGTGAAGTTTATCCGGCAAATTGGTCAAGAAATTTTTCTAAAGATTGATAAGAAAGATATAAAAATTGAATCTGAAGGCGATGGAGAGATTTTTGTTACAGAAGGCTTTTATTATCCTGAATTTAACTTAAAAACTAAAAACTATAGAATATGTATCCAACATATTATAGGCAGAGAGTTATTTTGTAAAATTTCATTAAAGATATCATGGAAAAGATCTTAATTATTTTTGGAACAAGACCTGAGGCAATTAAAATGGCTCCTCTTGTAAATAAATTATCTAAATTTTATAAAATTTCTGTTTGTGTATCTGCGCAACACAGGCAAATGCTAGACCAGGTCCTGGAAATCTTCAATATTAAGCCAGATTTTGATTTAGATATTATGTCTGATAATCAAGATTTATTTGATATTTCTTCAATACTGCTTTCAAAGTTTAAAAGTGTATTAACTGATGTCGCCCCTGATCTTGTTCTAGTTCATGGAGATACTACCACTTCCATGATTGCTTCATTGGCTTCATATTATTTACAAATACCAGTAGGACATGTAGAAGCAGGACTAAGGACTCACGATATATTTTCTCCTTATCCGGAGGAGCTTAATAGACAAATAACTTCAAGAATTGCTAAATATCATTTTGCCCCATCTAAAATCGCAAAAAATAACCTGATTAAGGAAAATATTCCTGAAGACAATATATTTGTAACTGGAAATACAGTAATAGATGCTGTAAAGATGATTACAAAAAAATCCTCAGAATTTAATTTCTCAAAGAGTTTTCTAGAAAAGGTGCCAAAAAAAATCTTTGATCATGAAGATTCTAAAATTATATTAGTTACTGGCCATAGAAGAGAAAATTTTGGAATCGGTTTCGAAAATATTTGTTTTGCTTTAAAAGAAATTGCAAGTAATTTTCCAGAAGTGATAATTGTCTATCCTGTTCATCTTAATCCAAATGTCCTAAAACCCGTAAAGAATATTTTGAAAAATGTGCCTAACATTTTCCTTGTTGAACCCTTGGATTATATAAGCTTTATCAAGCTTTTAGAGATGTCTTATATAGTACTAACTGATAGTGGCGGTGTTCAAGAGGAAGCACCTAGTCTCGGAAAACCTTTGTTTATTATGAGGAGTGTTACCGAGAGGCCAGAAGTGATTGACTGTGGAAATGCTATGCTGGTTGGGACAGAGTCAAGTTCAATTATAGGAAATGTTTCATTAGTACTTGAAAATCAAGATATTTATAGGAAAATGAGTCAGGCAAACTCACCCTATGGTGAAGGTGATGCTAGCGATAAAATAACAAAGATTATTCGAGAGGTATAGGTGAAAGTTTCGTTTATTGGTTTAGGTTATATAGGACTTCCAACTGCGGTAATTGCTTCCTCGAAAATTGATGATGTTATTGGAATCGATGTAAATGAT
>Ga0181590_10003350_pt1 | contig 13379 bp, 22 predicted proteins | sample 071ome_34_FD_132446 | JGI IMG/M metagenome (GOLD analysis project Ga0181590, IMG submission 132446) | Coastal salt marsh microbial communities from the Groves Creek Marsh, Skidaway Island, Georgia - 071411BT metaG (megahit assembly) | ecosystem: Environmental > Aquatic > Marine > Intertidal... | reverse complement strand
TTCCAGACTTATCGTCCCACTGACTAACCGTACTTCCGTTAAGAGTTATTGTGGAACTATCATTCGCATCTAACCACAATTCAAGATTAGCAGTCACGGGAAGTGATGACCATGTAGACAAAGCGGCTCTTTTCCATGTATTACCACTAGTACAAACATATAGATAATCACTGTCCCAACTAATATCCCCTTTGGTACCAGTATCAGTACTACCTGATGGTACTACAGGATTTGATAATCTTAATCCGCTTGCTGCAACGATGTTGTCTATTTCTAGTTGGGATGGTTGTATAGCCATTATGCTACATCGGTTGGTGAGTCGCCAGTATAATATCTTACATCATCAAATTTAGCGTCATATTTATCTTGGATATCACCAATAACAGGCTTATTAGACACACTAGTATTATTAGTAAATTTGTCACTAAAACCTGTTGGTAAACAACCAACTACTGCTGTGCCATTTTTTATATCATTAGCGCTGATAGCTTCATCAATATCATTTGCCATTATATTACCTCTCTATTCTATCTTCTAGTGCCTCTAAAGTTTTGCCCAGTGTTGCTATTTGTATTTTTAGTTCAGTCATTACTTCTGTATTTTTTTCTAAAGCCCTAAATAAAATATTTGTATCTTCTTTGTGACTATTTAATCTTTCCATAATAAATTGACGATCTTTAACATATTGACTTTGATTAGCACATTTTTCAATCATCTCTTCAACTTCTTTGCGATTCACTAAGTTTTTAATAAAAGTTGTCCAGAAACCTACTAGTGTGATGATTATGCCTACCATAGCAACAGTTAAGTTTTCAAAAAAATTACCTATCGTATTTGGGTCTGACATTATAGTTCTCCAAGCTATTGTATAAAAAAAGCCAGAGATGCCTAACATCCCTGGCTTCTCTAAAATAATATACACTAATTATCAGCCAGTTTTTGCATCATAATCAACAGAAACTGGAACTTGTTGACCTAGCTTGTATGTGAGTTCTCCAGGAACATCGCGGCTAGGACTTGCGGCTTCGTCTGTAGATGTTGCTGATGTTGTGTCTCCTGCAATATCCCAGAAAGCATCAGTAGCAGTAGTAGGCGTACTTGACCAACTGCCGCTATAAATATTCCAATTGCCTGCTCTGACAGCTGTTGCTGTTCTAGTAGTGGTTACTACTTCTTGGCGAGCAATGCTTCTGGCGTTAGAAACGTCATCAGCTGCATATGACAAGAAATCATTGCTGACACCGCCAGCTAATGTCTTAGTAACTCTTTGAATAACACCTCTTTGGTTTTCTGACTTGAAAGTACCGCCAGAAAGAGCCTTGTCCGCATAATCTTTAGTGGCTCCATCTACAGGTGTTGAACCAAAAACACCCTGATCATCTCTAACTGATTCTTCTTTTGTAAGAAGTGACGAACCTGTACCGATATTCATACCAACACCGCCATTATTAACGGTACTAGTAGCTGTTACCGATGTACTACCATCTGTTTGAACTGTGGCCATAGTTATATTCTCCATATATTCGTGGGTAAAGTTGTATATATACGTAATTTTTTTACCCCAAAATAGCTAATTTTTTAAGATTTTACTGGCAATTTTTTCCAATGTATGGATATTAGTAGTTTTATAGATAGAAATTTCATTATTTGACAATATTAAATCTATTTGTTTATCTGTCCATGCCTGACCAGTAATGATAACATTTATATTTGGGTTCTTTTTTTTAAGCATCATAGAGACCAATATATTATCTGATATGCTATCTAAACTAAAAGATGTAGAGGGATATATCGTAGGTAATTTTTTAAGATATAGAATATCAGCTACTTTATGCATTAAATTGAATGTGTAAGTTTTATAGTCTATTATATATCTAAGATCAACCATATTATCTATACAAATTTTTTTTATACAGTCTATCTCTATTCTAAATCTGTCATATTTTCTATTACAGAGAGGGTGATTTGGGCAGACTATTTCTATGGATCTGGCTCCTGCTTTTATGGCTCTTTTAACAGCATCTTCTCTGGATAAAAAATCAGAAAGACCAAAAGGATAGTCTATAATAGTTCCTAAAATTATATGATCTGGTAATATTTTATTTACTACTCTGGTATATTGAGGTAGTACAGATATTACTGATGGAGAAAAGGATACCGCTTGTTTGATTTGTTCTTTAGTCTCTCTTTCGTCACTAGCAAAATCATAGTATCCATACTCAAGACGTTGTAGCATTTTTATCTTTTTCTGTTTTTGAGTTTGTCAATAGTGGGAAATTTTCTATCTCCTAATACACCGTCAGCAAAACCATAATATACAGCTTCTTCAGCATTTAATATCCAGTCGCTTTTATTATCTATCTGAGAAACTATATGTTTTCTTGCCATAAATCTTTTCCATTTTTTTTCTGCAACCAATGGGCTGCTCATGCATCGTTCTGTAAAAATATCTATCATCTTATTTGATTCTTTTTCACTCCATTGCATACTACTCATAACAGCTTTATGTTCATTGTCTATGCTTAGAGATCCATAATGTATAAGCATATATGTATTTGGCATTAATACTCGATAATGAGGAGCCTGAAATATAATACTGCTAGCAGATTCTACTTTGCCATAGGCTAATATAAAAATTTTACTAGCTGAAGTTTTTATCGTGTCATAGATAGCTAGTCCATCTTCCCATACTCCTCCAGGCATATGCATGTGTACAAGAATAGGATCATTAGAAATACTATTAAGATATCGAATGTTTTTTTCAAAAATAATTGCAGATCTAAATTCAACACCACTTTCTTCTTCCGAATCAAAACTAGAGTGCAGATATACCTCTCTTTCTTTTAGATTAATACAAAGAGAGTGGATATTTTGTAGATCATAATCTGTGCTGGAAGTACTCATCATTACTCTTTTGCAAGAAACTTGTATACTCTATCATTTATATCTAACATTACTGTTTTTTCATCAAAGACTTTTCCTATTGATATCCTAAACCTGTATCTAGTAAAGATATCTAATGTTTCTATGCCGTCTGTTTGCTCTATAAGCATTACAATATCAGGAGTAATATTGAAATTTGTATGACCTAGCCAAAAATTGAAAATTTTGCTTGATGCAGTATTTTCAGTATAGGGTATAACACCCATAGGAGTTAATATCACTTTTGTTGGCTTAGAATAAAATTGTAATTCTGCTGGCTGCTCCTCAGTTTCTTCAGGTATATCTTGATCATAAAATTCTGGTTCTATTTCATTCACTAAGTCAGAATCTGTATCTATATCGTCTTCACCCAATGGATCATACCATTTTTGCCAGACTATAAGGTTTTCTTGTAAATTACTCATAGTCTATTATAGTGCAGCATGGGGTTGTTGCAATTATTTTTCGGTCTTAAATACTTCCAATGGAGATATTATAGGATGATTAGAAGATTTGTAATTTTTCTTTAATTTTTGCAATCTTATTAATTCCAACAGAGTATTATGTACAAATAAAGTGTTGTATGGATTAGATACTTCATGTTTTTTTAAAGTATCCATTATATCATTTTCCAAAAGCCCCTCATTTAATGAATAGATAGTGAGTGCATAAAATCTGGCAATAGGGTCTATTGTTTTTGCATTATCGTCATTAAATTCAGGCCAGTCACAAACAATATTAATTGTGCCATCTTTATTTATACCAATCGATAAAGAAGACATAATTGGATTATCTTGAACTATTTCAGGCGGTTTTTTATTAAAATATTTGTAAAGCTTTTTGAATATATTCATAGAAAAAAATTTCTTTGCTGCTAATAAGAAAACTGGAAGACTGTAAATCTGGATAAAGCCTTATCAGATATAATAAGTCTATATTTTTCTTTTGTTTATGAATGTGATATAAAAATGGTCTTATAATTCTAGGATCTTCAATCTTAACATAATTTTGAATATCATTTCTGATATTCTCTTCTATGTTGATATCATCATTGTCGTCAAATAAAATAGTGGGATATGTAAATTTTTTTTCCGATGTAGAAACAAATTCAAGTGTATTATCTTTTGTATTTAGAATCGGTATAATTAAACCTATCTTGACATCATATGTATTCTTTGATTTTCTTGATGCCCTTTTGGATATTTTGTCGTACTGCTTCTCTTGTAACCCCATATTCATTTCCTATTTCTATTAGAGTTTTATCTTCAAAGTAATATTTATAGATTTGTTGTCTTTGTTTCTCTGATAATACAGGAGACTGCAATAAAGATTCAATCGTTTTCGAGAGTATTGTTTTTTCCTCTTGATTAGACACTATCTCTGCTGGATTACACATGGATAAATCTTTGATATTTGAGGCAAAGCTTTTCATGTCTTCATTAGATATATTGTCTATCGATAGTTTCTTATTTTTCTTCTTATATTTGTTGCTAATATAAGTTTTAATAGCCCATATTCCACACTGATTTCTATACGAATATCTGGTTTTTGACTGACCATTAAAACCAGTACGGTTTTTATCCCATTTCCAATCTGCTGTCATCAGAGCTGACGCTATATCTGAAATTGCGTCCTCATTTGATAATAGTTCTTTTTGTAAGCCATTATAAAACGTTGGACCAAATTTAGATACCATTTTTTTAGCTAAAATTATATATGTATTTAGGCTTTCAAATTGTTTGTTGTCCATACTCAAATCCTTTGTAAATTGTGAAACTATTTATTATCTTTTTTATTATCCTCTTGTAGCTTTTTCCACTGCTTTGGATCTGGCCTATCGGGATCGCCGGGTTTGGCCGGTTTATAATCATCTCCTTCCCTTTGTTTTTTTCGTCTAATATTTTCCCATAATCCAGGCTTATCTGCTGCATAAGTATCATCGTCACCCAGAGGGACATACTTTACAAAATCATGAATGGTTCTCATGTAGTCCTCTGTTATTGCAATTTTACCCTGTAGCCAGCTCTCTGTCAAGTTTTCTTTTACCATTGGGTCCTCTAGAGATTCAAGGATATTCTGAGCATGGCGCATGATAGCATTAAGAGACCCAATGTTCATTTCAAGAAAATCCTGTTTGTACTCCCTTAATTCCATTTCTGGAGTCTCATCTTCCATTTCGTTAGCTTTGATTTGCTTTTGTACACTATTCATAATATCTTTATAATTCATAATTGTTCTCCAGAAAAATATTTTTTAAGGTTAGGAAAAATGGTTTTGACTATTTTGATTGAAGCAGCGTTGTCTGATGGATAATGAACGCCTTGTAGTACTCTGGCAAGACCTGTCTTGTCTGTTAAAGCTTCAAATTTAGATTTATGTTCTGGGTAATCGCTGGTTAAAAACTCAGCTATCAGAGCGGCATACATAGTGTGTCCACTAGGATAGGATGGAGTGTGGTGTGTTTTTGTAATAATTCTATCAATTTTAATATCCAATAAAGTAGCAATCTGAAAAGGTCTAGCCCTATTATAGAAATATTTAAGATGATCCACTATTGCAATAAGGCAGGTATAGTACGTAGTTCTGAATAATCGTTCATTAAATTTGAGATTCAATGCTTTAATTAACGGATCGAATAATAATAAGGGGTCTTCATCCACTAAATAAATTAAATTAATATCTTCTTTAGATCTATTAGCGGCAAGATTAGAAATATATTTTATCTCACTCAATGTTTCTTGACTAGAATTTTTATTAGGCTGTTCAACTATACTGAATAAATCTATATCGCCAATTTCTGGAAAATCCATATTTGAGTATGGAGATTCTTGATATGTGAAATCAGGAAAATATTTTAGAGAGTCTAATGAAAGACTGTTCTGTATTTCAGATATAATTCTGGACATATTACCAAGCCTTGCATGACCAGTATCTTGCTTTCCATTTTGGTCCAGGGTTGTCGCAATTATGTCTGGCTCTAAAACTTTTACGTCTTTCTGGTATATTCTTTTTAATTTTCATATTTGGATCGCCAAAATTAACCTTAACTACATTACCCTTTTCGTTTTTGACGTAAACGCTAAATTTTTTGGGGCCATCTGGAGTTCTAAAGGGCTTATTTAATTGAACTTTACGTCCTTGATATTCTGAACCTAATACTTTTCCATCTTCATCATAAACTTCAGAGGCTTCAATTTCCCAGATAAACTCATCCCATTCATCATCCCAGTGACAATTTGAGGCCAATAGATTATCATGCACATCTTCTAAAAGTGTTGATTTGCTTTTTTTTGTTTGTGCAATACACACAGCTATTCTTTGCTGACTACTAGGATATTCTTTTTTCATTGTCTCGCTGCTCATGCAACGTGATATGAATTTTTGTTTATCTTCATTGTTTTCTGGTGTTGGAATAGGCATATATTTTCTCCTTTAGGTCGGTAATTATGTTATACACCTCACTAATTTATCAGAGCAGTTTTTCCAACTGAGCTGATTTGCTGTTTTTACCCCTTCTGGATTTTCTCTAATATTATTTTTATAACAATTTATCATATGAGCTATTGTTTGATCTATTTGTTCTTGCGATATTTTACCCCAATTAGAAGTACCCATAAACCACTTATTATCTACAGCCAGCTCTGTTTCTGGCATATCAACAAGAAAACTATTTTTATCATTACAATATTCGGTGTGGGCTGAATAATTTGATGCAATTACAGGCTTATTCATTGCCATAGTTTCTAATAATTCTAGGTTCCAGCCCTCTCCTCTTGATATATAAATACCACAATTTGTATAAGAAATTAATCTAGCCAATTCTTTATGACTAGACACTCTAGGGAAAACCTTAATTTTATTCTTAAGCTTAGATTTTTCAATTCGTTCCAGCCATTGATTCTCCTCTTCTTTGTTTAAGAATGGATTATATGTCACCATCCATAGTTCAACATTATCATTTTCATTAAATGCATTATTGAAGCAATCTATTATGGTATCATGGGCTTTTCTTTTTTCCCATTTACCAATAGTGACAAAAACATAATTGTCTGTAGCATTAGTAATATTGCTATCAAAAATGGTAGTGTCAACACCCATAGGCACAACATGAACTGTCTTTTTAATTTTGTTTTTTTCTAGAATACTCTTGGCCCAAGAAGAAGATACAATAATTTCATCGGAAAAATTCAAATTATATAGTTCTTTTTGATTAAATGTATCTACCTCGAAAAAAGGAAAGGTAAAATATTTTCCATTTCCTGGTCTATTTAATAGATCAAACTGATGCCATATTTTTATTGCTGGTGCATCATAGGGTATCATGCTGGATAGATTTATCGCATGAGATACTATTTTACCTTCATCATTCGATTCAATATTGGGATTGCCTATTGGTGTCAATCCAACATTATTGTCTACGGCAAGCTCTTTTAGTATATTGATTGAAGCATATCCGTATCCGGTATATCCTATCGGTGACATTAAATGTATATTCATGAATAAATCCTATTATGAGTACGGTTGACTTGTATAAAAGTTGTTGTTTTAGGTATGTCTTTTAGTTTTGATGCACCAATGTATGTGCAACAGCTTCTCAATCCTCCAAGTATATCTTTTATGGTTTCTTCTGTAGTGCCTTTATATGGGATACTGACGCATTTGCCTTCACTTGTTCTATAATCAGCAACTCCACCATTGTGCTTGTGCATAGCCTCTTTGCTACTCATTCCATAAAACTGTAATGATACTTTTCTTCGGTCTGTTGTATATCCAGGATCTTTTGACTGCCACCATGTGCTATTTTTATTAACACACCTATATTCATGTTCCCATTCTCCTTCGCAGCAGTCTGTACCAGCAAGCATACTTCCTAACATAACAAAATCAGCATTTCCACCAAATGCCTTACAAATATCTGCTGGAATTTTACAGCCTCCATCGCTACATATATGTCCATTTAAACCATGTGCTGCATCTGTGCATTCCATGATCGCAGAAAGCTGTGGATAACCAACACCGGCTTTTAATCTTGTGGTGCAGACACTCCCTGATCCTATCCCAACCTTGACTATATCAACGCCAGCATGAAAAATTAGTTCTTCCACCATTTCAGGTGTTACAACATTGCCGGCCATTATAATGATATCAGAATACCATTCTCTAATTTTTTTTATAGCATCTACAAAGTGTTCGCTATAACCATTGGCTACATCTATACATAGATTGGGTTTGCATTCAGTCTTATCATATACGGTTGTCAGTTTATGTAAATCATTTTCAGATATTCCTGTCGAATAAAAGCAATATGGATTGTATTCAGAAAAATAATTTAGTAACTTTTCAGTGCTATAATGTTTATGTAGGGCAGTTAGGCAGTCGTATTTTGACATTGTATCTGACATCAACATAGAGCCTGTAGTGTCCATATTAGCAGCTATAATAGGAACACAATCTATTGTTCTTTTGCTATGAGGAAACACAAAATGTCTTGATAAGCTTACTTCTGATCTGCTTTGTAGGGAAGATCTTTTAGGTCTGATAAGAACATCTTCAAAATCTAATTTCGTATCATTGATGATTTTCATGTTTTAGAACTTTCCCGTCTCTAAATAAATATCGTAAACCGTAGTCTATATAAATTTCACTATATTGTTTAATAGATTTTATTGCTATAACTTCAGCATAAAAGCTATCAAAATAACATTTTACTCTTGCATTAACCTGACTTCCTTCTTGATGGTTATACATATTGCCATAACCCATAGGTAAATAGATAACATAACCATGTCTTTTGCATTCTGCACAGCTACAATTATAATTCACATATGAATAATTATATATTACGGGATCTGCTTGGTAGTTTGTTCTAAATGATAGAGGCATTAACGGAAATGTTTCTATTATAGTATCTAGTTCAAATCTTTTTCCAGCAAAAACACCCAAACCTTGAATTTCAGATTTTTTTAGATATATGTTTTTTGGCTCTATGGTTAAGTCCATGATATTATTTTTACTTGTTTCACTAATCATATTATCCCCTTACATTAAAAAAATACCATCTATTATAGTTATCTATGTTGTCTGAACTATTAATATGTTCTAAATACGCAAAAATATCATTCCAATTAGAATAGACCATTTGATGAGGTATTGTTCCGAAAAGCCAATCTGGTGTTCTATCTTTACCTTGTGTCATATGTACTATAATAGGTTTTTTTTGTCTATTTGCCCAAAATATTTCTTCGTATGTTCCACACGGATGGGTATCTAAGTCAAGATTTACAACTAAAAAATCACTTATATCAACAAGTCGTAAGTCCACGGATCTAATTGTCTTCATCATTACAGTAAGCTCGTCATATCTTTGTTTGCTTTTAAGTTCAGACTTAATGATATGACTAGTATGATCTTCTAATCCTATTTCCGTGGGTTTGGTAATAGGATTCAGAACAATAATTCCTAAGTTCTCTAAAAATGGCGTAACATGTTGTCGCCAGCCGGAACCTCTATCATAAACCCTATCTATAGCACCAGCTAAGTAGCATCTTTGATTCTTCAGTCTTTGCATTAGTCTTGATATATTCCTGGAACCAAAAAGTCTAGCAAATTTTTAGAAGGCTTCATGTTTTTCTCAGCAAAAAAGAGCCCTTTTATTATACCAGCAATACAACAGAATAACAAAATATAATAGTACATAATTATTTTTTTTGGTTAAAGTAAACACGAGTATCAATATTATTCCATAGATCATCTATCAGATAAGAGATAAAAGTCCAATTACCTGCTGAGACACCAGTGCCAAATTTTGGACAATGTATTTGTACTCTTGAGATTTCAGGATCTTTTTTTAATTGTTCGAATTTATTCTTAACAGACATCATACAGTATGCTAGTGAGGCGTAGTTGATTTTTCTAAAACCCTTATTGTTTTTTTGACAAATCATACTTGCTAATATCAATGAATGTCCATATTGTTTATCTTTTAAAACTTCAACGAATTGGGTTTTTCCAAGACTTCTTTGTTTGGGTAGCATATCAAAATTTTCTTTAACTACAGGATACTTATCTGCAAGTGTTTTATTAAAACCATTATGGATAAACCTATCATCAAAACATGAGTATGGTAATAAGATAGTAAAACCAAGATCCTTGGCTAAGACACTAGATTTACAGGTATCAAATATATTATTCTTTTGATCGATGCTGTATGAGTGTGTATTGTTTTTCGAGTTTGTTATCATAATTCAAACTTTATCTATTAATTTTAGGCCATTTACCTAGTGGACACTCTTGGTCTGACCAAGCTAGCTTATTCATAAATATTTTTCTTTCACTAAGATTACACCCACACATCATGCAACTACTATCCTGCTTATTATACATGTCGCAATCTGTTGTGCAAATATTGAATCTAAAATTGATTTCATCTTGAGTGCTTTTTGGAAATCCAGCCCATACATGAAACCATAGTGATTTAAAAAAGGTTACTATTTTTTGTATCTTCATCCTTATATTCCTTTACTAGCAAAATATTGCCATCCTTATCTCTGTAGTAAAGATCTAAAATTTCCACCTGCTCTGTTGACTGGAACCATTTGCAGGCTCCGTTTTCTATTGATATAGACATATGTCTAGTTTTATTGTTTTTGAATGGACGAAAATCAGATGAAAGTATATATTTTTGTTTTTTCCATACAAATATATCACCTGGTCTTATTTCTTCAATATATTTCATCTTCCCATTGCTCCCAGACCTCTTCCTCTTCTAGCTCTATTTTTTTATGCTTAAAAGCCTTTTTTAATTTAGTCTGGTCTTTTCTGTCAACAATATAGTCTTTATTTGTTGTCTTATGTTTTTTATGCTTAAAATGATTTCTACGGTTTTGTTTTCTATCTTCTTCCATTGCCTTCCTCTCGGATCTTCTTGCTTTAGTATCATATCACAACACACCTTGCATGTCAAGACTCATTGTTTTTAAAAAAAATAAGGCTTGACTTGATTCAGCTGAGATATATATAATTATGCAGAGGGTTAAGATTAATACTTTGGTCGTATGATACCATTTGCCTCATAGTTTTCATTGTCTCTATACCTTGGATCTTCCAGCTTGATTGCATTTTGTGCAAATTCATTGATAAATTCTTCTTTAGTGACTTTTTTCTTTTTTAATGATAAGAACAGGGCAGCACAACCCGATGCGAAAGGTGTTGCCATGCTAGTGCCTGAGGTCTTTGAATATGTATTATTAGGGGTGCAACTTATAATGTCTTGTCCTGGGGCTAGAAAGTCAAGAGACTCACCGCAACAGCTAAAGTTACAGATATTTAAATCCTTATCTACTGCACCAATACTAATAGTGTGCTCAGAATTAGACGGAAATTGAATGTCTACATTATTACCAGAATTACCAGCTGCAGCAAAAATTAAACAACCTTTATTTCTAGCATATTTTAAAGCTGACTCAATGCTTTGCGATTTACCTGGCATTCCAAGAGACATTGATATAATATCAGCGCCATTATCGGCTGCAAATTTTATTGCTTCTGCTATCCAGGCAGATCTGCCAGAACCAAGATCTGATAAGCATTTGAGAGGCATTATTTTTGCTTCTGGTGCTATACCTACTATTCCTCTGTGGTTATCTGATGCTGCAATCGTACCAGCAACATGAGTTCCATGACCATTTTTATCCATAGGCGTCTGATTATCTTCTACAAAATTATATCCTGGCACAAGACTATCTGCTAAATCTTCATGTTCTAAATCACACCCAGTGTCTAATACTGCTACCACTATTCCATTCCCTTTAGAATGCATCCAAGCTTTATCTATATCAAATAATCTAATATTCCATGGATAGAATTGTCCAGATTTTGGATCTAAACCATAGATCGGATTCATTATATGAGGTAATAGTTTTACATCATGCCTTCTGTTTCTGACTCTCATAATTCTATTGACTCTTTTCTATTATTGTTTCTATAGCAGCTCTGGTTTTTTTAATCCAGTCTATATAATCACTAACTCTTGTGTGTCCACCCATATCTCTTCTTGTAGAATCTGGTTTACCATCAATAGATAATACACAAGAATTAATTCCAGCAATTTTTTTATCTATGAATAATCCACCACCACTATCTCCTGACCCTATAAGAAATTCGAGAGATGTTTGTGGAGAATCATTTACTTTTGTGATAAGTATATTATTTTCTATATCAGCTACCACATTAGATCCGGCCCTTCTCTTATTATCAAACTCCTCCTTCTTTATTCCTGTATTAAAATTTCCTCCTATTCCCCACCCAGATATTCCACATATTTTAGATTTTTCATCTCGACCTTCATATAGTTCTGGATAAAAATCTATGTCTATTGGTCTTTGTAATCTAGCTATAGCTATATCGTTTTTACCAAACACATCGGAGTCATATTCAGCATGAATTGCTACTATTGCACACGGATATGCCTTATTATTAAAGATAACGTGCTGTGTAATAGAGTTCTCTACGATATGAGCAGCGGTTAATATGTAATAACGATCAATTAGTACACAAGATGCAGCAAAAGGATTATTAAGTTTATCTGCATAAACACCTCTTATTTTTAGTACACATTCATATTTTTTACCATATTCAATATACTTACTGTCAGGAACTGATGGGTCTATTGTTCCAGCATTAATAATAGCAGAGCAGCAAAAAAATAAAAAGATTGCGAGGTATCTCATATTATACCTCCTTATTTTAAAGGTTTATTTATCACCTTATTATAATACACCTTAGAATCTTGTATTACATTTTCATTCCAACTCTTGTAATTCATTAGATGTCCAAATATAAAATGACAGTATTTATCGCATAGGGTTATCAGATTGGTTGGATCTAATTCTCTATTTGGATCTAAATGCACAGGAACTATATGATGCACTTCTGGTTTTTTACAAGATCCGCAAGCTTGACAACACGGTTGCTTTTGTAAGTGTTTCTCCCTGACGCTAGACCATTGCGACGATCTTACAGCATATCGTATTTTTTTATCAAAAAACCACATACTATTAGTCTAATATACTAGCAGCAATCAAGCATCCTTTAGATACAGAATGAAGGGGGTCTTCGGCGTGTTTGACTACTTCTATCGGTAATGGAAATTCTGATTCTAATAATTTTTCATTTAGCTTATTGATATACCCATCTGCTTGCGAAGTTCCACCAGCCACAACAATCCTGATAGGGTCTTTAAACTTTGGCAGAGATTTATGTCCAGATAAAGCAAAAGATAGCTGTTTAGCTGTATATTCTATTAATCTTTCGTAGTATGATGCTACGGCACTTAGAACTGGATTTTCATTAGGTTCTCCAACAGTAAAACCACCACCCTCCTTCTCTACTTGCACTACACTATCTGGTTCTCCAGTAGCCACAGCACTCATACGGTCTACCCAATCGCCTGACTTTGT
>Ga0181590_10003347_pt1 | contig 13386 bp, 7 predicted proteins | sample 071ome_34_FD_132446 | JGI IMG/M metagenome (GOLD analysis project Ga0181590, IMG submission 132446) | Coastal salt marsh microbial communities from the Groves Creek Marsh, Skidaway Island, Georgia - 071411BT metaG (megahit assembly) | ecosystem: Environmental > Aquatic > Marine > Intertidal zone... | reverse complement strand
TTATTGGTGGTAAGAATGGATTTGGTGTAAAATTGGCATTTATTTACTCCAAATATGCTCGTATTGAAACAATTGACCACAATCGCGGTAAACGCTACATTCAAGAGTTCCGTAATAACTTGGGAGAAATTGGAAAACCCAAAATCACCAAGGCATCTAAAAGCAAACCATTTACAAAGGTGACATTCCTTCCAGACTATGAGCGTTTCTATGGTAAAGAAGGTTCTACGCTAACGGATGATATGTATTCTCTATTCAAAAAGCGAGTTTATGATATTGGTGCTGTTTCCGACCGTTCTGTTCGCGTTAAGTTCGACTCTCAAATGATTGAAATTCGCGATTTCCAAAAGTATGTTGATTTGTATATTGGTGCTCGTGGAGAGACCAAGCGTATTTACGAAGCACAAGAGAGATGGGCGTATTCTGTATGTCTTTCCCCATATGGTGAATTCCGTCAAGTTTCATTTGTAAATGGTATTGCTACATTTGGAGGTGGAAAGCACGTTGATTATATTATGAACCAACTTGTTCGTAAGATTGTAGATGAAATTAAAGCGAAAAAGAAGATTACAGTAAAAGCTAACACTATTCGAGAACAACTTATGTTGTTTTTGGATTCCACAATTGTAAATCCTGGTTTTAACAGTCAAACCAAGGAGGTTCTGAATACAACGGTTGCCAAGTTTGGTTCGAAATGTGTAGTATCGGACGAATTTGTGAAGAAAGTTATTAAACTTGGTGTAATCGATAAGGCAATTTCTCTCACGGCTGTTAAAGAAGGTAAAGAGGCACAAAAAACAGATGGCAAAAAAACGCGTACAATTAAAGGTATTCCAAAGTTGATTGATGCGAATTGGGCTGGTACATCTAAATCAAAGGATTGTGTTCTAATTCTGTGTGAGGGAGACTCGGCAAAGGCTGGTATTGTATCTGGTCTTTCGAGAGAACATCGAAACAGTATTGGTGTGTATCCACTGAAGGGTAAGCTAATGAACATTCGTGATAAACGCCAGGACACAATTAATAAAAATGCCGAAATTACGGATATCAAGAAAATTATGGGATTGGCTACGAACAAAACCTATAAGAATGATGATGAATTCATGACTCTTCGTTATGGCCGTATTATGGTTTTGACAGATGCAGATGTGGATGGTTCTCACATTAAAGGATTGGTTATCAACATGTTTCAAACACAATGGCCTGATTTGGCTACCCGAAACGGGTTTCTCTCGTTTATGATGACACCCATTTTGAAAGCACGTAAAGGACGTCAAGAATTGAAGTTTTACAATGAAGGTGATTATGAAGAATGGAGAGAAGCGCAGGATATGCGTGGATGGTCTGTTAAATACTATAAGGGGTTGGGAACTTCAACAGATAAGGAGTTCAAGGAATACTTCGTAGACAATTGTGTTATCGAGTTTGAACGTGGAGATACTTGTTTCGATTCCATTGATATGGTATTTAACACGAAGCGTAGTGACGACCGTAAAGAGTGGTTGCGAAACTATAATAAAAACAATGTATTGAAATTTAATCGCGATAACCCACGCATTCAATATCAAGACTTTATTCACAAGGAAATGATTCATTACAGTAAATACGATAATGAGCGTTCAATTCCCAATATGGTGGATGGATTGAAAACATCATTGCGAAAAATCTTGTTTGCGGCTTTTAAGCGTAATCTTTCGAAAGAAATGAAGGTGGCTCAATTTGGTGGTTATGTTGCCGAACACTCTGGATACCATCACGGTGAGAGAAACTTGATGGAAGCAATTGTTGGTATGGCACAAGATTATATGGGGTCTAATAATATCAACTTGTTTATGCCAAACGGTCAATTTGGAACTCGATTGATGGGTGGAAAAGATTCGGCATCTGAAAGGTATATTTTTACACAACTGAATTCTCTCACTGGTAAAATTTTCCGCCGTGAAGATGCTCCAGTATTGACATATTTGAATGATGATGGTCAGTTGGTAGAACCCGAGTTTTATATTCCAATTCTTCCAATGATTTTGGTAAATGGTTCAACAGGTATTGGAACTGGATATTCGAGTAATGTTCCATGCCACAATCCAATTGATATTATTCGAACCATTCGAGAGAAGTTGAACGGAAATACTAAACACATGTCTCTCAATCCTTGGTATCGCGGATTTAAAGGTCGAATTGTTTCCCTTGTTAAAAATGAACCGCGTTATCTCTTTATTGGAAATTACGAGGTTGTAAAGGATGATGTTGTGCGAATTACCGAATTGCCTGTTGGAACCTGGACGGAAGATTTTAAGGCTTCTCTCGAACGTCTTATGGAAGGTGGAGCTCCACGTGGAAAATCAGGAACAAGTAACTCGACAACAAGTAAAAAGAAGGAAACAAAAACAGTCAGTGCTATTGTTAAGGAATACAAAGACCATTCTACAGATAAACATGTTGATATTACAATTACGATGATGCCAGGTATTGTAAAAACATTGGAGGCTAAATCTCTCACTCGGGGTTCTCTCAAAAGGAAAACGGATGAAGTTGAAGATTGGGATAATGAAGTGGTTTGTACTGAATTTGAAAAGAAAATGGGGTTGGTAAATTCATTCTCTACAAAGGTATATAACCTGTTTGATAAGGACCAAAGAATTGTATCATATGGTTCGGCAAATGATATTATTGACGAATTTATTCCGCTTCGTATGGAATACTACACGAGGCGAAAGGAATATCAGTTGGAAGATTTGACGCGTCAAATCACGCTTCTCTCGAATAGGGCTCGTTTTATTGAGGAACAATGTGATGGGTCTCTCGATTTGCGTAGGAAGAGGAAGGACGCGGTTATTTCGGAATTGCGTGAGCGTGGATATGATGAGGTTGACGATGATTACAAATATTTGCGCTCAATGCCAATTGATAGCGTTGTTGATGAAAACATTGTAAAGTTGCAACGAGAGAGAGATGAAAAGAAACATGAATATGAAGTATTGATGGGAACAACCGAGAGACAAATGTGGGAACAAGAAATGTTGGAATTTGAGGAAGCATATGAAATGATTATGAGAGAATGGAATGAAAAACAAATTGAAATGGTTGATGAAAAGAAACCGATTAAAAAGAAGAAGGTTGTTCGTAAGAAAAAGGTTGTTCGTAAATAAATATTTTTGCAAACAATATTTATAAACAATATTCAAATTTTTTCAATTATCTCCAATATTTTTTTACCATAATTATGTTTTACAACCGAATTAGGTGCTGTTTTAAAAATGTTATATTGGTCATCCAAATCAGATTGAATATGCGCTAATTCTCTTTCAAATTGATGCTTTTGTGTGTCATTTTTAAATACTAATTTTGAGTTATTCATTAAAAAACTTTTAAAGTCTATACTTGTATGATATTTATCGACCATATAATAATGACTAATTGTTTCTGGCATATACGTCATGTTAAAGTTTGTTAATTGTTTTACTAAATTAAAGAAGTTTTGAAAACGAATATTATTTATATCTTCACACATTTCGGGATAATATACGTCATCAAAGAAATAGAAGTGAATGTTGTATTGGTAAAGTATTTTGGTTTTCCATGTTAATCTTATGTTTAACCATTTTTTTAATTCTGTATCAATATATTTGTATTTTTCCAATTGGTTTAAAATGTTTATAGATGTTTGGATTTGTTCAGTTATTACATATAATAAATCCGTTTTTGATTTATTTAAAGATGTTCGTCTATGGTCGATTACCCGACCTCGTTGGTCTGTATGTGTATAAATAATAGTATCAAATAACTTATATTCCAGTTTATGATGAATGTAATTAATAACCTTATCAACCCATTCTTTTCCTCCACAATTATTTGTGTATAAAATTACGCCATCTATTTTTCCTGTATCTTTTTTTGTTTTTAAAATGTTAAATACATTAAATATGTTGGGACGGAATATTTGCGGAAATGTATCTAATAAATTGAAAAAGTTTTCTTCGACGTCAATTAAAAATCGTATTTTAGTAATAAATGAAGAGAATTGAGAGAAATAACCAATTGTTTCGTCAAAATCAAATACAACAACTTTTAAAGGTGTATCGGATATATTTGGAATGTGTGTTAAATCAGTGAGATTAACAGATATATCCATGTAGTTCTGAATATATAATGTCATTTATATCTATACTTTCATTAAATAATATATTTTATTTATAAATGAAAATAAATAAAAAATCGAATAAACGAAAGACCATTAAACGAAAGACCAATAAACGAAAGACCGATAAGTTATCAAGAAAGGATTATGAAAATATTCTCTCTCGATATGGTCTCTCAACAGTAGGAACAGTTGAAATGCTCCGTGATAGAACCGAAATGGCGTTGGGAGTTAAAATGTGTAGGTGTTTAAAATCTGTATCAAAACAAACCAAACGAAGCGAGAGCGATATATTTGGGATATGTTCAAATGCTGTTCTCACACAAAAAGGTGTAAAATCCAAACAAATAACTTGTTCAAAAAAACGATTGGCACAAGGTCTTACAAAAACACGTCGTCGTCGTCGTTAATCATCCACAAAATCACATAAGGCAACCAATAATTCCTCCTGTGAATTTAATTTTTGGTATATAACATTTTTGTGCATCGAGAGAGAGAAAAATTTACCTGCGTAATTTCTACACGTTAAGCAAATTCCATTCTCATTGATATAAATATCTACGAGAATACCCCCGTTTGTTAATTTTGGAACATAACGACGTTCTCCATCTCTCCATCTCTCGAGAGACAATAAATTACACCAACGAATATAATTCCCCATATGTAGTTCTTGAAGTTCATCTATATGTCTATAAAATTTAAGACGGCGAAGCATATCCGAGAGAACATCACCATCAACCGCATACTCTTTAAACGAGAGAACCTTTCTTTTTAAAATATATGTTGAATTGAACGATTGGAGAGAAATTTCACGATTTTTCATAGCATTGTCTATATCCTTTAAAATCATATCCGCAACAGCAGATGTATTATCCATTAATTTATTAGACTTATCATTTAAATAATCAACATGTTCGTGTTCTAATATACGTTCAGCTTCATCAAAATATTTACTATATTTATTACGATTATCCTTCATATCACGAATTGTTGATACGGATGTTTCGTCGTCTGTTGAAGTTTCATCTCCAAGTAACTGTTTTGTATGAGAACGCATGAGAGACGAGAGAACCGAATCCAATGTTCCCTTTTCTGTTGATGCGATTGAAGTTTCTTCATCAGATGAATCGTCTACCCATACACCTTTATCTTTTATTTGACGCCTTCCCTTATTAATACGGGTTGTTCGTTGTGATGAAGGTGAAACAGCACGTGGTCTTACTGTTCTTGTCATAATTTATATAATTATTTAGAGTAATTTGTATATTTGTTTATACATTTGTATTATTTCAAACGTATAAAAAGTATTTTAACAATTAATGAAATAATGGGGTAATAATAAAAATATCATTAAAAAAATATTAAAAATATTACCTATTTACGAACAAGAACCCATTGAGAACCATCCTCTCCTGTCAGCACTTGTTTAGTGCGTGGGGGACCACGAGTAGTTGGCTTACGACGGTGTTGTTCGCGTGATGATGTTTCACGGCGAGGACGTTCAGTGCGTGGACGACGTTGTGGGCGAGGGCGTTCGCACGCCAAATCAGCACCACTTACACCACTCACGTTTTTCGCTTGATATTTATGCTCGGAATTTTGACTATCACCAAGCTCAAATTGAACAGTCTCTCCTTGAACAAGGAAACGGAAACAATCCGCTGTTGTTACAATATCATCGTGATATACGAAAATATCTTCACTCTTGTGCTCTCCGTCTGTGAGACACGTAATGAAACCATACCCACCGCGCTTGTTAAACCATTTAACTTGACCAACAAATTGAGACATACTTTATATTAGTAATAGTATATTACACTATCTCTTTAAACCACTTTTGATATTATATTCTCTCGATTAAGAATTCCATTTCTCGTTCATATTTCACCACATTTTTCATTGCCCATTTTTGCATTTTCGTAGAAATATATTTTGCCCTACATACATTTTTAGTATGATGTAATTTATCACTCACCCTTTCACACGCAAAATCCACTTGTTTTTTACGTTCTCTCTCGTTATCAAATTCAACATCTTTAAGTAACCGCACAAATTCTCTATTCGCTTGATATGTTCGTATATTTTTAGCCGAAAACGACGAATTAAAAGATTTCAAATATTGGTTAATTGTATCTGCTGAGAGAGAAACAACACTACGTCCATACCTATACGAAAATACATATCGACTTGGGGATATGTCAATACATTTTTCAAACGCAGCACGAACCCCTTTCTCTCGAAGAACACAGCGATTTACCTTTCCCGACTTACCAACAAACTCAATTATTCCTTTCGAACGATTATAGTGTTCTTTTAATAATGTAGTAGTTCCATATGTTCCATTGTCCTCCTCATATTTTTCATTTCCAACTCTAAAATTACAATAAAACATTATTTTAATTGCGGTCGCACACATAAATTTTCTAACATCCATATCTTCATCTCTCGATACACGCAAACCAACACCAACATCTCTCGTTAAATGATTTTTAATAGTCGGTATCATTGCTACAAAATCACGCATCTTATTCAACATTTTCTTTTGGTTCGCAATCGTTTTATCTGGATGATATAAATATTGAGACCTACCTTGTGTATCAATCGCCTTCGCAATTATATCTTTCGAACCAGGTTGAATTTCTACATATGGATAATTGGGTGGAATGGGAATTGGAACTCTTTTTAACATTTCGTTAAAATCCTTTTTTAAAATACGTCGTTGACTTCTTGTGGTTTTTCCAGTTCTCACAAAATATTTCTCTCCATCGCGTATAAAAATTGGTTCATTTGTCATTTATATTCATACTCTATAAAATTGAATGAAAATACACTGATTTAGACATTTCACACCTATAATTAACAAGGATAGTATGACGATGATTTTTAAGCTGGTTGATTTCAAGTTTGCCGACGAAATTTTTGAAAATGATGATGGTGAAATTTCCCAACCAAAGTTTGTTATTCAAGTTTATGGGTTGGATAAAGAAGGAAAAACGTATTCATTCTTTCTCGAAAATTATAGTCCGTTCTTTTACGTAAAGGTACCTAATACTTGGACTTCTACCACTGCTCGACGTTTCATTAAATATTTGAAGACACGTGTTGGACCTCGTCATGAGAATGGTATTAAGTTGTGGAATATTAAAGAAAAACACAAGTTGTATGGTTTTGACAGTGGTGCTAAATACAGGTTTATTAAAATCCGGTTCGATAACACAATTGTTTATAACCGTGTTAAAAACCTGTTCTATACAAATATTGATAAGCATAACAAAACTATTCGTAAGCTCACTGGACTTTCTTATGGAAATGGAAAAAACAAAACTGTTCTCGAGTTGTATGAAGCTAATATTCCGCCACTTTTGCGGTTCTTTCACCTGACTAACATTTCCCCTTCAGGATGGGTACAAATTAATGATTATGACGAACATGATGACCCCCTTACTATTTGTGATTTTGAAGGAACTACCGACTGGTCAAATGTTGTTCCATATGATTGTGAAGATGTGGTTCCATACAAAATCTGTAGTTTTGATATTGAAGCAAGCAGTAGTCATGGTGATTTCCCTATCGCTATTAAAACATACAAGAAACTTGCAACCAATATTGTTGATTATATGCGCGAATTTACCGACGATGAAGCCGAACTAATTTCAATGGAAAAAAGTATTCGGGTTATTGTTGAATATGCGTTTTATCCAGCTGAAACCGATATTAGTATTTACCCGACCGACACACAAGAACGCATTGGCCGTATTATAGACCGTGTGTATCCTAAAAAGATGCCATCTCTCGAAAATCTTCGTGAAAGGTTGGATAAATTTACAAACATTGATTTTATGAAAACAATTGAAAAACACGAAACAAATGAAAATGTTATTACCGATTATTATTATCAAGCGGAAGGAACCACATCACAAAATAACACTTCTCTCGAACAAATGTTTAAAAGTTCATTGATTGAACGAGAGACAAAAATTAATATTCTCACAACAGCACTTGATTTTGCCTTCCCAAAATTGGAAGGTGATAAGGTTACATTTATTGGTTCAACATTCCTTCGTTCAACCGACTCAGAACCCTATTTGAACCACTGTATTGCTCTTGGAACGTGTGATGATATTTCAGGTTCTGTTATTGAGAGCTATTCAACTGAAAAAAAAGTTCTACTCGCATGGACCAAACTAATTCAACGTGAAAACCCTGATATTATTACCGGATATAACATCTTTGGTTTTGATTATAAGTTTATGGCTCAACGTGCAAATGAACTGGGTTGTATTGAAAAGTTTCTTAATATCTCGAGAAATCAAGGTGAGGTTTGTTGGGAATTTAATCGCGAAACTAAAAAGAATTTCATTAAACAATCGTCAATTACCCTTGCTTCTGGAACACACGATTTGATGTATATTGATATGCCGGGTCGTATTCAGGTGGATTTGTATAATTTCTTCCGTCGAGAATATAACCTCACATCCTATAAATTGGATTATGTTTCTGGTCATTTCATTAGTGATAAGGTTTCAAAGATTGAATATAATGAGGAGGCAAATGAAACTACATTTTATAGTCGAAACCTAACTGGTCTGTTGAACAGGGCTTACGTGAGGTTTGAAGAAGAGGCTCATTCAACTGATTACTATGAAGGTGGACGCAAATTCGAGGTTTATAATATTGACTATGACGGCGGAAAATTCTACTGTTCGGGAAATGTCTCTCCAGACATTAAAAATAAAAAGGTGAAATGGTGTCTCTCCAAGGACGATGTTTCACCCAAAGATATTTTCCGTCTCTCGAATGGAAATTCTCACGACCGTTCAGTTGTTGCGAAATATTGTATTCAGGATTGTAACCTCGTTCATCACTTGATGAATAAGATTGATGTTATCACTGGATTGGTTGAAATGGCATCTCTCTGTTCAGTTCCAATTTCCTTCCTTGTATTTCGTGGTCAAGGAATTAAACTTCAAAGTTTCATGGCGAAAGAATGTCGTAAAAAGAATACGCTTATGCCTGTTCTCGAAAAAAAGAATGATGGTAGTTATGAAGGTGCTATTGTATTGAAACCCAAATGTGGTTTGTATTTGGACGACCCCGTATCTTGTGTGGACTATAGCTCTTTGTATCCTTCTTCGATGATTAGTGAAAATATTTCACACGATTCAAAAGTTTGGACGAAAGAATATGACTTGAATGGACGACTTATTCGCGAGACTGGAGAAAAAAAGCGGATTGGTGATGATGGAGAACCGATTTACAGATATGATAATATGGATGGGTATTCGTATGTTGATATTACATATGACACGTATGAATTTATTCAAAATGCGCGTGGTAAAGAAGTGAAAACCAAGGTTGGGTATAAAATTTGTAGATATGCTCAGTTCCCTAATGGAAAACTGGCAATTGTTCCATCGATTTTGAAAGAATTGCTTGCCTACCGCAAAAAAACTCGAACATCGGCGAAATTCAAAACTGTATTGTTGAAGGATGGTAGTGAGATAACGGGTTTGGTACAGAAGAAAGATGATACCGTATCTATTTTGGATATCAAAAAAGAGAACCATGTTGTTTCTCTCGATAATGTAGAGAGTATTTATGACACGTATAATGACTTTATGAAAAATGTATTGGATAAACGTCAGTTGGCAGCGAAAGTTACGGCGAACTCTGTATATGGACAATGTGGTGCGAGAACATCGTCATTTTATGAAAAGGATGTTGCTGCATCAACCACTGCTACTGGTCGAAAGCTGTTGATTTATGGAAAGCATATTATTGAAGACATTTACAATGACCGTCCGGTTGAAACTAAATATGGAAAGGCTCATTCATATGCTGAATATATTTATGGGGATAGTGTTATTGGAGATACTCCCATTACTCATAAAGATGAGAATGGAAACATTTATGTCTCTCCTATTTCCGAATTGGGGAGGAATAGTTGGAACATTTACGCAGAGTTTAAACCATTTGATACATATGAATCGAACCGTCGCTGTAAATCTCAATCTATTCCTGATAAACCAATGTATGTTATGACACGAAGTGGATGGCGTCGTGTTGTTCGAATTATTCGACACAAGTGTAATAAGCGAATTTACCGTGTTGGATGTGATACGGGTATTATCTCGGTTACTGAAGACCATTCACTCTTAAACACATCTGGACAAATGATTAAACCGAGAAATTGTAAAATTGGAAAAACCGAACTAATGGTTCGACCTGATGTTATTCTGGAAGAACCAATTAACACGACAAAGAAAATGACACGAGATGATGCGTTTATAATGGGTATGATGTCGAGAGACAATGGGATTGTTGATGATATATTGCTTAATCAATCCTCATCTATTCTTCGCGAGTTTGTTGATGGATACTTCCGTGATAATACGGAAATTCATTTAACGGATACCGCATCAACGCAACGAATGTTTATTATTCTCTCTCGATTGGGGTTCTCTCCACGAGTAGTTTCAGAAAAAGAATTAGAAATTAATCGAGAGATTGATGATAAAAAAACAAATGTTCTCTCGACAAACAAAATTGTCTCTCTCGAGTGTAATGATTTTGTATATGATATTGAAACGGAAGATGGAACATTCCATGCTGGTGTCGGAAATGTTGTTATTAAAAATACTGATAGTGTATTCGAATCGTTTAAACTGATGGATAATAACGACCATTCTAAACCATTGAATAAGGAGTTGGCTCTTAGACACACTATTGAATTAGCAAAGGAGGCAGGTGCTATTGCTACCAAGTTTTTGAAACCACCTCACGATTTGGAATATGAAAAGACGTTTTTGCCATTCTGTTTGTTGTCTAAAAAAAGATATGTTGGGATGTTGTATGAAGAAGACCCCGAAAAATGTTATCGTAAATCGATGGGTATTGTATTAAAACGACGAGATAATGCTCCAATTGTTAAAGATGTATATGGAGGTATTATTGATATTCTTATGAAGGGTGAAGGTGTTCAAGAAGCGGTTGATTTTACAAAGGAATGTTTGGAAAATATTGTTAATGAAAAGTATCCAATGAATAAACTAATTATTACAAAATCATTGAATGGACACTATAAAAACCCTGACCAAATTGCTCATAAAGTATTGGCTGATAGAATTGCTAAGAGAGACCCAGGAAACAAACCATCTGCGGGCGACCGAATTCCATTTGTATATTTTCAAACAAATGGTAATGTTAAGAAACAAGGAGAAAAGATTGAGTTGCCAACGTATATTGTTGAAAATGGATTGAAACCAGATTATTTATTCTACATCACTAATCAAATTATGAAACCTGTTCAACAATTGTTCGCACTTGTACTTGAGGATATTCCATCTTATAAACGACAGGTTCCAGCACTAAAATCAAAAATCGAGGCAATTTATGGAGAATTTGAAGATGACGTTAAAGCACGTGCTAAAGAAGAGAAAATTAGAAATAAAGAAGTTGAAAAGTTGATTTTCCAAGATAGTATTAACGCGGCAAAAAACAAAAAGAATGGTCAGCGAGAAATTACACGGTTCTTTGTAAAAAAAACACCTGAAATTATTGAAACGAATGATGTTGATAAGGTTGTTAAAAAAGCTATTAAAAAAAAGAAAAAGAGCATTATTGGAAAAAAAATTCGTAAAACGCCAAAATAACAAATAGTATAAATAACCAATTTTTATTAGTTGTATAATTATAATTATAATTATAATTATAATTAAAATTTGTATTTATAATATATAATAATGGTTGAAATTTATGTTCCATTCACATTAGATTTAAGTGCTGGTGTTATTGTATTTGGTGAAACATATACACTTGATAAAACAGATGTTGATTATGAATTTGTTGGAAATTTCTATAATCTTACACCAACTGATATTAAAAATGCGTGGTTATACAAGGACCAAGACAGCGGAGATGCTCTTTTCAAAGTAACATCTGCTGGTGAAACACAAATAAAAAACACCCTTCACTTGGATATTGTAAATAACAAACTTGTATTTAATTTACAAGGCAACAAATCTAAATTCGATGGTGCTCGTATTTCACCAGATGATGCCAATATTGGCGAAATGGTTGTAAAAGCAATTGCGTCTTGTTTGTTTGGACATCCAGAAGCACAAGCATCTATTAAAAACGATGCGTTTGTATCGTCGCAAATAACAAATATTGAGGGATTACCAAATGAATTTGTTGTTCGCTCACGCGGTATTAATGTTTTAGATGGTGATTTCAATGTAAATGATGCTCTTAAATCATACTTTGAACAACTTATTGCTAACGCACCAGAACGTTTCTCTCTTGACGAAAATGTTGAACATGGATTGCCATTTAAACAAGGGGATACAATTGTTATGGATATTGTTATGAATGTAAGTGTCGCAAGTGAAACACAAACATATAATCAAATTAATGGTTTTTCAATCCCCCAAAATCACACAATAAACGTAAATAGTATGTTTAACGGTTCTCCTGGTTATGATGACAATATGTCAAGATTAGAAGCACGTAAATGGCGTATTACTTGGTCTCTCGCACACGATTATCTTTCTTCATCGTCTGAAGAAGCGGTAGCAATTGGTGCTGATGGTAAATTACCTGTAAGCGACCCATCTGGTGGATGGAAATATGAAAAGTTAGAAGGAGATGAACAAAACAAAATTAACTGGTATTTCTATGGAGATATGTCTGGAAATTATTCAATGAGCCAAATGGATTGTTTCTATGTTCGTGTAAATATTCCATCTGCGTCTAAAATCCCTTGGTTAACAGCATATTCAATGCCACAAGGTGACGGTTTAGATGGTTCAAGTTGGTATCGTTCAAGATGGAATATGACTGGATACTATGATGAAGGTGGTTCAAATGTTGCACGTGGCCGCGATGTTATTATGTATTTCGGAAGTATGACTCCTAACAATGTATTCGACCACATTGATGGAACTGACCCTGAATTAAACGTATTAGCATATCGCCAAAGTGAAGTTACTACTAATGCAGGACCCCGCAATAGTAGCGAAAAACTTATGTTAGTTGCTCTTTCAACTGATAGTAGTGTTGCGACAGGAGAATATAACTTTACAGTGAAACAAGTAGGATACAGAATTGCTAGCAAGTCTCCACTTATTTCATCTCTCATTTAATATTCTTCATCTTCCTCTTCTTCCTCTTCTTCTTCTTCTTCTTCTTCTTCCTCTTCTTCTTCTTCTTCCTCAACCGCATCATTATTTTGAATGCTATTATTTAAT
>Ga0181590_10003343_pt1 | contig 13395 bp, 10 predicted proteins | sample 071ome_34_FD_132446 | JGI IMG/M metagenome (GOLD analysis project Ga0181590, IMG submission 132446) | Coastal salt marsh microbial communities from the Groves Creek Marsh, Skidaway Island, Georgia - 071411BT metaG (megahit assembly) | ecosystem: Environmental > Aquatic > Marine > Intertidal... | reverse complement strand
TCGACCTCAATCAGGAGGCCCTGCGACCCTGGTTCCCCCTTCCCCAGGTGCTCGATGGCCTGTTCGGATTGTGCGAGCGCCTCTTCGGCATCCACATCCATGCCGCCGATGGCGAAGCACCGGTGTGGCATCCCGATGTGCGCTTCTTCCGCGTCAGCGACCGTGACGACACCCCGCTCGCGGCCTTCTATCTCGACCCCTACAGCCGTCCGGCCAGCAAGCGGGGCGGAGCCTGGATGGATGAGTGCCTCAACCGCTCCTGCAACAGCAGCGGTGAGATGACCCTGCCGGTGGCCTATCTGATCTGCAATCAGACCCCCCCCACCGACGACACCCCCAGCCTGATGAGCTTCGAGGAGGTGGAAACCCTCTTCCACGAATTCGGCCACGGCCTCCAGCACATGCTCACCCAGGTCGACTATCCCCAGGCCGCTGGCATCAACAACGTGGAATGGGATGCCGTGGAACTGCCTTCGCAGTTCATGGAGAACTGGTGTCTCGACCACGCCACCCTGATGGGCATGGCCCGCCACTGGCAAAGCGGTGAGCCCCTGCCGGAAGCCGATTTCCGCAAACTGCAGCAAGCCCACACCTTCATGGCCGGCTGCGCCACCCTGCGCCAGGTGCACTTTGCCCTCACGGATCTGCGCTTGCACAGCCAGTGGTCGACGCAGCTCGGCATCAGCCCTGAACAACTCCGCCGCCAGTTAGCCCCTGCCACCACAGTGATGCCGCCAATTGACGACGATCGCTTTCTTTGCGCCTTCGGCCACATCTTCGCTGGCGGCTATTCCGCTGGCTATTACTCCTACAAGTGGGCTGAAGTACTGAGTGCAGATGCCTTCGCCGCCTTTGAGGAGGCGGGACTCGACCAGGAGGAACAAGTGCAGGCAACGGGGCAACGGTTCCGCGACACGGTGCTCAGCCTTGGGGGGAGTCTGCCTCCTGCGGAGATTTACCAAGCCTTTCGCGGAAGGGCTGCCAGCACCGAAGCTCTCATTCGTCACTCCGGCCTCACCCCCGTAGCCGCCTGAGCGGCGAAACTCCACGGAGCTCAGTTTTGGCAGACGAGCAAGCATGATCCCTATGCCCCAGCACGATCCCCTGGCGCTGTCAGAGAGCTGGGGTTCCCAATCGCATGATCAGGTCGGAGAAGCTCCCCTGATCAGCCTGGTCGACGCCCTCGAAACCAGCTGCCTACGCCGCGGGATCACGCGTGAGGCCTTTCTGAGCGAGCTCTTGAGATCTGTGCACCAGCGCCGACTCATCCCTTTATTGGCGATGCTGCCTCGGAACTGGAAACAAACTCCGTCTGCCCTTCCCAGCCATCTAAGGGGCCTCGGATCAATGCTTGAAGGAGGCTTGGTCACGCCTCTTCTTCTGGCAGCGCTGGCCGATGACTTACAGCATCTGATCCCCAAAAACGCCTCCACCCCAGCAACGGTGACCAACGCCCTAACGCTGTGGTCGTCCACAAGCGTGACGTCCAGCGAGGGCACCCATGAGCTACCTCAATCGATCCAGGCCTGGCGTCGCCAAAGCCGCCAGGCCCCAAAGGCATCGGACGCCAGACCGAGTCAGACCAGATCAACGTCCCAAGGATTGCTCGGGCTGGGGGCTGGCCTCGTCTGGCACAACAACGGCCTGAACACTCTTCAATCAGCGTCGAGTCGTTGGGGCAATACCCTCCTGGCCCAGGTGCTGAATGCGCTTGGTGCCAACCGGCTACCCAGTCCCTGGATGCAAGCCACCAACCGCAATGCGCCATTCACGTTCGAGGGTGTCAGCACACCGCAAGAGCTCATTCGCTTGCTCAGCCGTCAGGGCTGGCAATGCCGAGCCAGGATCCGAGCCAGCGTGGCAAGCTTCGGACTCGGAGCCAGCAGTCCAGACCCATCAGGATCAACGGGATGGCAGCAGATCCCGCTAGCCCTGCCTTACCGCACAGGATTACTTGCTGATGGCAACGAGCTTGAAGCGTTGCTTCCCCACTGCAGCCTCGAATTAGAACTCACCCCTGCAGACGGCGAACCAGCATCGCTGCTGCAGTACTACCAGGGGACCGAAGGATTGAATGGCTGGGCCGCCTTGAACGATCTGCATCGTCCCTGGCAAAACGATCGCCTGAATGGAACCGTCAAGTACCCCGGCGAGCCCCTGGAAGGACAACGTCTTGAATTGGCCCTCGACCTCTGCGATCTCATGGCCGCCGTGCACAACACAGCCGCCGCGCATGGAAAGCTGCAGACGGGAGGCTATGGAGCCCTGGGCTTCTGCATTGACTCCACTGCCCTGCTTGAGCAGGCTCTGACGGGTCGCTGCCATTTGTTTCCCCTCACCCTTGGCGGCATCTGGAGGGAACGACTGCGTGACCATCTGGATCAACTGCTCAACCAGGGCCTAAGGGTCACGGATGACTCGAGCGTGGAGCGCTATCGCCGGGCGCTCGACACGCTTCCATCCGACCTGAACATCCATGGGCTCGACTGCGCCAGTGCACTGGAACGACTCAGAGCAAGCCAACCGGAGCACAGCCCCTTCCTGCTGGTGCGCCGGCTGAGTGGGGAAGACAACCCATCCTGAACCACAAGAACCATTCCCCTGGCTCAGGTGCCTCACCATCCCTGTGACCATGCCGATGGCCATCAGCTCTAAGGAGCCAAAATTGTGTGCATCAACTGGTTGAGGGCCGTTGGATGCCCCATCAGTTGCTGATGGGTGATCACATTCACATCATGCCGCTGACCCACCGGCAGCACCGCCCGCCACCCAGGCACGACCATCAGATCCCATCGGCAGTAAAAACTGACGCAATCCACGCTCTGCAACGCTGCACAATCCGCATTGAGTTGGTTCAGCAAAACACTGCCCCGTTTCATATCGGCGATCCCTGCAAACAACCAACGGGGAACCCCCTGCGCGATGAACGTGCCCTGCTGAGGACTGCCAACACTAATGAAACGACGGCAGCGCTGGGCACCCCCCAACTCCTGAAGCCAGATCCGGCTAATCACCCCACCCATGGAGAACCCGAGCAGGTCAATCTCCTGCTCACCCCAGCGGGCCTGGATATGGGCATCCAACAATCTGGCTAAGTCACGCAGGGGAACAGCTCCGAGACGGTGGGGGAGGTGGGGGACAAGCCGAGGGATCCCTTTCTGGTTAAGGCGCTGCTCAAGGCGCCAAAACACCCGCGGTGTGTCCCAGAGACCGTGCACCAGAACCAGAGGTCTGGGAGTGTTCACACCGTCCAGTGGCGATGACGTTCCACGGCGACCGTACCGCCAAATCCCGGAATGGGCGCAGCGCACTTGCGCAGCAGCACCCGCATCGGCACCGCGCCGTACAGGTCTTCGAGCAAGGCCAGAATCCGCTCGCTGAAATGCTCGATGGTGAGACAGCGCAAGTGGGTCACCATCGCTTGGATCGCCTGCACCGCAAGGCTGTAGTCGGCCGTCGCAGCGAGGTCGTCGTTGAGAGCTGCTTCGTCGAGATCGAGGTGCAGGCTGAGATCGATGCAGAACCATTGGCCATCAGCACGTTCATGCTCAAGCACCCCCACGTGAGCCCAAACCCGCAGGTCGGTGATGTGGATGGCGTCGTTCACAGCGGCAGATCGCGATGGCTGAACTGGCGTGTGCCTGAGGCGAAGTCGGCGGCAATGTGACCATCCCCCCTCAACCGATAGCGGTAGGTCACAAGTCCTTCCAGTCCCACAGGCCCGCGGGGGGGCAAGGTCTGTGTGCTGATCCCCACCTCGGCCCCAAAGCCGTAACGGAAGCCGTCGGCAAATCGAGTGGAGCAGTTGTGATACACACCTGCGCTATCGACGGCCCTCAGGAACCGTTCTGCCGTCGCCGTGTTGCCGGTGGCGATGGCCTCCGTATGCCGAGAGCCATAGCGGCGGATGTGATCCAAAGCTGCATCGAGATCAGCAACCACCTTCACCGCCAAGGTCAGGCCGAGATATTCCGTGCTCCAGTCGTCCTCATTTGCCTGCGTGGCGACCCCCAGGGCGCAGCTGGCGGGGTCCCCACGTAACTCCACACCGGCAGCTGCAAACGCAGGCACGGCCTGCTGGAGAAAGGACACCGCAATCGCTTCGTGCACCAGCAGCGTTTCAATCGCGTTGCAAGCTGCGGGGTACTGGGTTTTGCTATCGAGGGCGATGCGCAAAGCAAGCGCACAATCAGCCTCGTTGTCCACATAGAGATGACACACACCATCGGCATGGCCCAGAACGGGGATGCGCGTGTTGTCTTGGATGAAGCGCACCAGTTCGTTGCTGCCCCTGGGAATAATCAGATCCACCAGACCATCCAGGCGCAGCAAGGCCAGGCTTTCTGTTCGCGTGGTGAGCAGAGCGAGGGCATCAGCACTGACACACGACTGAGCCAAGCCTGCTTTTAAAGCCTCCATCACAGCCTGGTTGGTGCGATTGGCCTCACTGCCACCTTTAAGGATGGCGCCGTTCCCGGAGCGGATCGCTAACGAGGCAATCTGCACCACCGCATCTGGACGGGCCTCAAAGATCACCCCCAGAACCCCGAGAGACACCGTCACCCTTTCGAGCACCAATCCCCGATCCAGCTCACGGTGCAGTTGCCGAGCTCCGAGGGGATCCTGGAGAGCAGCCACCTGGCGCACACCGGCAATCGCTCCCTCCAACTTCGACTGGTCCAACTTCAGCCGAGCCACCAGCGCCGGCGCTAAACCATCAGCCTCCGCTTGAGCAAGATCGGCGGCATTGGCAGCCACAATTTGCTCAGCGTGGTTATGCAAAGCCGCGGCCATGGCTTCAAGGGCCTGCTGGCGCTGAGCATCGGTGGTCTGGCCAAGGTCAGTGGCCGCTCGGCGAACCCCCGTTGCTAAACGGAGCAGCTCAGCAGACGGTTCTGGCACAGCTGGGCTGGTCATCGTCAGGAGTCGTGGTTCCGCACTGCATCATCCCGTTTCACGCGTCTGAACCGTGAAGACCGATCCGCAAAACGGGTGCTCAGAGCAGTCGATCAAGGGCTAAACGCGCCGCCCCCAAGCGTCCAGCTCCATTGCCGAGGGCACAGGCCTCGATCTGCAGGCCCTCACGACTCACAGCCTGAACCCTGTCTTCCACTTCCTGGCGAATCGCCGGCAAAAAATGCTCAGCAGCGGCGGCAAGCCCTCCGCCGAGAAGCACCAACTGCGGGGTGAAGACGTACACCAGGGAGCTGACGCCCACCCCAAGCGACTGGCCATAGTGATTCCAAACCGCCTGGGCTTCTGGATCACCCGCAGCCGCCCGCCGAGCCAATTCGGCCGGCTCGCCATCCCAAAGCCGACGCAATGCCGCAACGCTGGCGAACTGCTCCAAGCTGCCGCGATTGCCGCTGTTACAGGGCAGACCCTCAGGATCAATGCTGATCAAACCCGGTTCGGCGGCGGCACCGTTGTGGCCGGTGAACAACTGGCCACCAAGCATCACTCCGCCGCCGACACCGGTTCCGAGGGTGAGCAACACAACATCGGTGCACCGGCGTGCGGCCCCCTTCCAGGCTTCTCCAACAAGGGCGCAATTGCCGTCGTTGGCGAGGGTGACGCGACGACCAAGACGCGCCTCCAGCCATTCTGCTAACGGCACTTCTTCCCATCCAGGCAGATTGATGCAAACGCGGGCCACGCGTGCGGAGGCATCCATCGGACCAGGAAGTCCCACCCCCACCACCGGGGCACGCCGATCGGGATCCAACTGTTCAATCGCTTCGCAAAGCGCCATGCACACGGCTCCAGGCACCGCCGGTTGGGGCGTTGCCACCTGAGCCTCGGCCAACAGGGTGCCGCAGACGTCAAAGCGACCCAGCTTGATCGCTGTTCCTCCGAGGTCGACACCGATGACCTGATCAGCGTGAGACATGCTCAGAAGCGGAAGAAGACCTGGAATTGGCTTTGCCAGGTGCCTTGATTGTCCACCGATCCTTCCAGGCTGAGGTTGGGATTGATCTGATACGAGAGCGTTCCTTGGGGAGGGATGTCATTGCGGTTGGGTGCAGCTAACACGGAGAAATTGAAGCGGTCAGTGAGGTCAAGACCAAATTCGGTGACCAAGGCAAGCTGAGGAGGCACCCGTCCAGACACCCGCTCTTGATCTTCCTGGATCTGAGGCGTCAGATAGGTGGGGTAGAGCGCAAATTGCAGGCGCTGACTGAAAGCATCTGTAAGGGATCCGATCACAGGAGAAAGCAACGACTGGCCCAAAACGGCTGCCAAGGCTGTTCCACCTCCAGAACTACTCAAACCGGCCAGAGAATTACCACCAATCAGGCCTTGAAGCTGGGCACGAGGCATCGGCGGAGAACTGCGAAGCGTGAAGTTGTCTGCCAGGCGATCAGCAGGACCACTCGTTTCGACCATCACTTTGACAAGGCGAAGCTGGCCACCAGAACCGAAGGTATTGCCAGTGCCGTTGCTCTCAAAAATATTTCCTGAAACGGCGTTATTACCGGTTCCGATCGAAACACTATCGGACACGCGACTGGTCAGGGCAACATCGACGTAAGGCACCAACCCCATTGAGGGGGTAAAGACAGCCACATTGGCAGCTTTGCGGTCAAGTTGAAAACTCGTGGTGAAAAATGAGATGCGACCTGTGAGCATTTGCACCACCCCTTGCACCTGCAGAGATGGGTCAAGTGATCCATTCAAAGTGAGTCTGCCCTTGGTGGTGAAGGCCGCCAGCGGAACCATCGTCACTGACAACTTCGGCCCCAAGCTGACGCGTAAATCGTTGAAACCAAGGGCCGGGAATTTAGGCATCGCCGCTTTAATCCGGCGACTGGCATCAGCCTCCACTTCACGCCCCATCAACACAAGAGGCTCATCAAACATCCACTGCTCCTCCAGCAAAGTTTTGAGAGCAACCGGCTGGGACGCATTTGATGCAGCACTTGCTGCTCCACCAGCTTGAGCACGATTGCGGGCAAACAGTGCCGGCGCTGGCCGAATCGCCCCATCACGCACGATCAGAGTGCCGCCGATCCGCGGCCGCACCAAAGCCCCAGAGACCGTGAGATCAGCCGTGATTCCCACATCCGCAAGCGGCACGTTGAGGCGGGCTTGACTGACGGCAAAGCTGAGTGGTTTCGACTCCTGACTGTCGGCTAGCAAGCCAAGCGCCCCTTGCCCTTCGATGCGACCTTTCCGGCCAATCCGAGCCTGAAGAGACTCCACCTCCAATCGATTGAAATCAAAAACCATCGACGCATTGAGATCTCGGATCTCCTGCTTTTCCACGTCGAAACCGACATCCTTGACCACCAAAAAGCCATTGGCCTGAGGGGCAGCGAGGGTGCCGCTGAGGAGCAGCCGCAACCGCGCATCGCCACCGACCCAGCTCACGCGGTCATCGGTAAATCCAGTCAGGAAGCGGAGGCCATCGCCACGACTGAGCACCCGCACATCCATGCCCCCAGGGGTATTGAGAGGCACCTGACCGGTGACCATCATCGGCTCGACAGCCGACTCATCACGCAACGCCACATCGAGAAGCAAGACCCCCTTTTGAAAGCTGATCAGAGCGCGATCGAAGCGAAGACGATGGCTGCCGATACGGGCATCCTCCAGCACCAATTCCGTGGTGATCAAAGGGGATCCATCATCTGACCGGTAACGGCCCGACAGCCCGATCGCCCCCTGCAGGGCAGGCGGCACAGGGGCAATCAACGCCAGCAGGGAGAACGGCAGATGACGAAGCGAGAACGCCAGCTCGCCCCCCTGCAAAGGGCCGCTGATGGTGGCAATGAAGGGCTGGATCTGAAGAGCATGATCCACGTCATCGCCTTCCACCCAAAGGTGCCCGCTCGCCTTGACGTCAAGGTCGAGAGCGTTCAAAGCAGGGCCGCTGACGCTGATGCGAGCATCCATCTGTCCGCGCAGATCCTCGGATTGAAACGAGGACGACTGGCGCTGTAGCTGCTCCCGTTGACGAAGCTCCTGCTGAACGTCGAGTAGGGCCTTGAGCTGACCATCGAGGGAGCCGCCAAAAGTGTTCACCAGCAGGGTGCCGAGATCAGCAGCCTTTCCTTCGGTAAAGAGAGGATCGTTGTTGAGGTCGGTGAAGCTGAGGGCAGCTTGGGTCAACCACCGGGCGCTGAGGCCGCGGGCATCCAAGTCGGCCTGCAGTCCTCCACCCACAAGACCTTTTGCGGACAACATCACTTGACCGCTGCTGGGTGGAAGCAACTCTCCACTGAGTTGAAAACGGCGATTGCGATAGCTGCCCTCCAGCAATGCCTGCCGCAATTGCAAACCCAGCAAGCCAGGGCGATCAAGGCTGACCGAGCCGGTCATCCCCAAAGGCTGCAACCCCAGCACGCCCTCGCCCGAAAGGCGTCCATACAACCCCTCGAACCGTCCCTTCGGCGGCAAGGCCAGCTCCAAACCATCCAGGGGCATCGCCTCCGCCCGCCAGCGATAGGCCGCAGGGCTGCCCTCAAAACGGAGTTGCCCCCCCTGACGCGTCAACACGACGGATGTGGGAAGCCAGTTGCGACCAAGACTGGCCTCAAGACTGCCTCCAATCGAGTTGTCGTTGGCGGTCATGGCCAGTTCTCCTCCGCCCCCGGGGCGACCGTTGAAGCGGCCAGACCAGTCCTCCACCAAGCGCAGAACGCCAGCCTGAGGAACGGACAGATCCAAGGCGAGATCGGGGCTCAGGGCCGACAAGGGCCCTGTGATCTCACCAGAGGCTGACAGCCGACCCTGCAATGGTGTGCCCACCAAAGGACTCAACCGAGCCAGGGAAAAGTCGGTGAGTACGAGGCTGCTCTGCAGATCACCCACCTGCACAGACGCCCCCTGCAAACGCAGGGGCAAAGCAGCCTGGACCTTGAGATCGGGACTGACGAACTCCGCCAAACGCAGGGTTCCAGACTCCGCATCCCAGTTGGAGCGAAGCGACCAATCCTTGAGCATCGGATTGGAGCGCTGCGCCAGCTTCAGCGCCAATCGAGGTGTGGCGGTCGCACCCGTCAGACGGAGGGATCCTTGAACGGGCGTGGTCTGGCCCAGCAGATCCGGCACTAAGGGGATGTGAGCCCAGGCAGCACCACCCAGCTCAAGGGCATCGGTCTGAATGACAAGGCGTGGATACAGATCCCCTTTGGCTTGGAGATTGAGACCTGGAGCCTTCAGGCGCAACTGATCAAGACTGGCGCGGATTGCGGCGGGGTCGCGCCAATCAGCCCGGGCTGATAACGACAGATTGAGCGGCCCTTGAACCGGCATGGAGTCGGGCAACTCCCACTGCCCATCCATGCTGAGTTGGGGTTGATGCCACGGTCCTTGCAAGGCAGCCGTGAGTTGGCGCTTTTTCCCCGACTCCTGCAGTTTCAGGGCCAGGTTGAAGCTCTGGTTGAGGGCCACATCACCCTGCAGGAGGGCGGTGTAGGGCCCATAGGTCCACGGGCTACGAGGAAAGTGCAGTCGATCGCCCTTGCACTTGAGCTGCCACTGCTCGTTGCGCAGAGGCGACTGCAACGCTGGTGAGGTGAGAGCAAAGCCGACGAGAGACACCCCTCCCTGGCATTGAGCCTTCCCAGCGCTCCATCCCAACCTGATGTCTCCCGCCAGTTGCCCTTCAAGACCGATCTGCTGCTCTGTGGGCAGAAGACCTTGGAACGAACGCAGCTGCAGCTTGTCGATCCGCGCCTGAAGATCCAACTGAGGCTGGCGCCAACGTCCCTTCAAACGCATGGCCACCTTGCCCTCGTCGGGCAGAGCCATCTGCAGCTGGGCATCGGCCCACGACTGGTCAAGATGCACCGCCGCTCGCCCAGCCAGACGAATGTCGAGGTCGGCGGGTGACACCCGCACCTGAACGGGATCCAGGAGTTGAATCTTGAGGTCGAGGGAGGGGGGAGGCTCGGTTCCTGCGGGTCCAGGCACCCAGTAGGCACCTTCGGTATTGCGCTCTAGATCAACCCGTGCTCCACGCACTTTGACCACTGCGACTGGCTTCCATCGGCGCAGGCTGGTGAGGGGATCAAGACCAACCGACAACGCAGCAACCGATGCCGTAGAGCGGTCTTTTGGCCCCTGCATGACACGGGTGGGGCCTATGGATACCCCCGAGAGGCCCAAGCCGCGATAAGGACCGATCCGAACGGGGTGACCCAAAGGCTTGGACAGCTGGCGCTCCAACTGAGGGCGGAACTGGTCCACCGCAGAGGCGGCGATGCGATCAAGGGCAATCCACGCGATCGCCCCACCCAGGCTCAAGCCCACTCCAACCTTGATCAGCAGACGCGACGGGGTCTGCGGTGGTACCCCACTGCCCATCGCCCGCGTCAGTCCCTGGTGAAGTCTGCGCAATATAAAGAGAGCATTCACGATCCACCAGCCCCATGAACCTGCCTCAGCTGCTTCAAGATTCCGCGGGCTGGCTGGCCTGGAGTGGACTCGGCCTCGCAGGACTCACGGTGGTGGCCTTTCTGGCGCGCTGGGGCTTGCGCTTCCGGTTGGTGGGAGTCACCAGCTTCACCTTGCTCCTGGCCATTAGCAGCTGGGCCTTCAGCGTCAGCTACACCCCTCCAGTGGTGGTGGAAGGAGCCCTAAACACCCCCGTGGTCTTCGACAACGGCAACAACCTGGTGATAGCCCAAGCACCATCAGAGATGGACGCCTCTGCAGTGGAGCCAACTCTGGCCCAACTCGCCGGCAACCTTCGGCCCGGAGGGCGCAGCAGCAACGAGGTGGTGATCCGCCTACGCCAACTCAAGCCGGTTAGCGAAGGCCTGAGTGAGCCGGTGATTCTGGGGGAAACAACGGTGAGCACCCTGACGGGAAACACCATCGCAACCTCGACGCGCCGTGAGGGATGAGCCATTCCGCCTCGATCGGCGACCTGCCGCAAAGCTTCAGGGATGAACAACGACAACTCAGTGCCGAAGGCATCACCACCTGGGAGGCGCTGCGGGCGCTGAGCGACCTGGATCTGAGCCGTTTGGCCCGCAGCGGTCGAGCCACAGCCCGCAACCTCAAACGATTGAGGGGAATGGCTGATCTTGTTTGCTGCCTGAACCTCCCACCGGCCGATGCGGCGCTGCTGATGCATGCCGGCATTGCAACAGTGCCGGCACTAGCAGCGGCCACCCCTCAGGTGTTGGTCACCCGCACAGGGCGACTGGAACGGCAATTGAGAAGCGGCAGACCGCCAGTGGTCGACTTGGTTTTGGCCAAACGATGGATTGATGCGGCCCAACGCTGGCAGCCATCGAACTGACCCCCTACCGATGCCAAGCCAAGCTGGTCGCCTTTCAAATAAGGATGTTCTTTGGGGAGGTTGACGCGTGATCCTCCAAATTCGATGGTTGGCAACAGCCCTTGCGCTGGGCGGAATGGTTCCGGTTAACGCCCAATCCGATCTGCTCAACAGCGTTAAGAACAATCCTGGAGAGGCCAAAGCTCTCTGCAGCCAGTTCCGTCAGCAAAACGCCGCAGGTCAATCCGTTTTATCGAAACAGGCGATCAACGCCTTCGCTACGGCTCGCAATCTCACGTACCGAGATGCGGATGTGCTGACCACTTACGTGGTTGGCCTGCATTGCGATGAGGTCTTCTAAGACGACCACCACTGCCGCCGACCAGCAGCTGGTGTTGGCCGACGGTGTCGTTCTCACCAGCAGGTTTTGGTCTCCTGCTGGAACCGGTCCATGGCCCACGCTGCTGATGCGCCAGCCCTATGGCCGCGCCATTGCCTCCACGGTCACGGCGGTTCATCCGCAATGGTGGGCTGACCAGGGATTTTTGGTGGTCGTGCAAGACGTGCGCGGCCAAGGGGATTCCGGCGGAGTCTTCCGTGGTTTCTCGCAGGAAGCAAACGACACGGCAGCCACCCTGGAATGGGTGAGATCGTTGCCGGAATGCAATGGCCGTATCGGCCTTTACGGCTTCTCTTACCAGGGCTTGACCCAACTGGTCGCAGCTCCGGGCACCCCTCCACCCGACTGCCTGGCGCCAGCGATGACGGGCCTGCACGAGCGGGATCACTGGAGCTGTGAAGGCGGTGCGCACTGGTGGCACCTCGGCCTGGGATGGGGATTGCAGCTGGCAGCCCAGCAGGCGCGACGACGAGGTGATGCCTCGACTTGGGAGGAGATCCGGCGCTGCCTGGAGGAGAACCGTTACTGCCGCGATGGGCTGGCGTTATTGCGTCGCCATGATCCCAACAGCATGGTGCTGGGATGGCTGGAACGTGATCCTCAGCAGCACTCAGCCTGGACCTGCCATGAACCCCCAGACGGCTGGCTAAGGCAACCAATGCTGTTGCTCGGGGGCTGGTGGGACCCTCACCTGCGCGGAATCATCGATCTGCATCAACGCAGCCTTGCCGCAGGAGGGCAGCCTGACCTGCACATCGGGCCTGCAACCCATTTGAACTGGTGGCCTGAAGCCCAGCAGCTGCAGCTCAGCTTTTTCAAGCGTCATCTCTGCCCAGACGCCCCTCCCTCATCCGGTCACGACTCGCAGCCCAAGACATCAAGCCTGAAGCTGTGGGATCAACGGCTGGAAATCTGGAGCAATGTGGCCCCCGATCGCAGTGCTGGCGGTCGATGGAGGCTGTCCGGCACCTCCCTGGCCTGCTTCGATCCAGGGGATGGGCAGCTCTCGCCCATCAGCCTGCCTCCCTCACCAAACGAGAGCAGCGGCGAGGTGGTGATCGTGCATGACCCGTGGCGAGCCGCACCTGCCATTGGGGGGCACCTCAGTCCATCTCCGGGCCCCTGCGACCGTGCAGCTGTGGACGCCCGCAGTGATGTCGCCACCTTCACCAGCTCCGCCCTCAGCGATGCCCTGCTGCTGCGGGGCATTCCCTGCCTCACCCTCTTCGCCTACGCCGATCAACCTGGGTTCGACTGTTGTGTGGCGCTGTCGGTGTGTCGCGCAGACACCAAAGCCGTGCAGCAATTGAGCACGGGGGTGTTGCGGATCCTGGGCGATCACGCCCTGGAGGAACACGAACGGCGGGTAAGCCTGCAAGCTGTCGAGGCCCATCTGCAGGCGGGGGATCAGCTTCGCCTTTCGATCGCCGCTGCCTGCTGGCCGGCCATCGCTGTCAATACAGGAGATCCCACTGTTCCTCCAGGGCCTGCCAGCAGCGCTTGCCGGGTCACCACGCTTCATCTCACGATGTCGCAGGCCGAACTCGGTTTCGAGCCCCTGATCACCGCGCCAGAACCTTGAACCTCCGTCAAACTGACGCCAACTCACAACGCCTTCCACCGTGAAGACCACCGCCTGCATCCTTGCTCTTGCCCTCGGAACGCCCCTGGTGGCATCGATGCCGGCCAGCCGCGCTGAAGCCGTCTCAGGCGTTGGAAGCACCATCGCGCAAGCGGAGACCACACCCACCACTTCGCTCAG
>Ga0181590_10003341_pt1 | contig 13400 bp, 9 predicted proteins | sample 071ome_34_FD_132446 | JGI IMG/M metagenome (GOLD analysis project Ga0181590, IMG submission 132446) | Coastal salt marsh microbial communities from the Groves Creek Marsh, Skidaway Island, Georgia - 071411BT metaG (megahit assembly) | ecosystem: Environmental > Aquatic > Marine > Intertidal zone... | reverse complement strand
TCCCCCGGGAGATCCGAAGCGTATCGGGTGCGATCGATTGTGCATGTGTGCACGGGGCGTCCTGAGGCTGCGTTGGCAGATGTGGCACGGGTGGTCGATCTTGCCGGCGACGGAAACGCCGAAGCGATCAATCTGCGGGCGTACGTAAGGGGGCTTGTCGGCCGCGAGATTGACCAGGGGCTTGATGAAATTGAGCGGCTGATGATGGGAATGCCGGAGCCCCCGCCGGAGTATCTCGACACCCGTGGGTTCCTCCGTCACCTCGCCGGGCGGCAGGAGGGAGCGCTCGCTGATCTGGACGCAGCGATCGAGCAGACGCACCTGCAGCGTCGGCAGATGATGCGTCTTCGCGGTCACATGGATGGCATCCAACTCCTGCAGGGAATGCGTTCGCTGGACCATGCCTTAGCGGTGATGTGCCATCATCGCGGGCTCGTGCTGGAGGCCCTGGGGCAGTCGGAGCAGGCCCAGGCAGACTTCGATGCGGCTCGGCAGAAAGGATTTGCTCCAGAGCGTGGCATCCTCTAACGCAGTGGTCTGCTGAAAAGCCTTCAAGAAAGGCAAAAATGGCACTCTTTTCGCTGTCGAGAGAGACGTCTTCTTTGCGGCGAATTCGCTGCTATACTTCCAGCGTTCGAGCGAGGCAGTCACCTGTCTCAGGCTTGATCCTGTTGATGAACAGGAGGTGGCGGAGCGAGAGCCCACATGCTCGGTTCATCTTTTCCGCAGGATGCTTCCCTGCCCCGAGGCAGCGAGCATTCTGAACGGTTGGGCAGGAGCCATGGCCTGACGTCGGGGGTGTAGCTCAGTTGGTTAGAGCGCCAGCCTGTCACGTTGGAGGCCGCGGGTTCGAGTCCCGTCACCCTCGCTTGCTTCTCGCGGAGATGTTCTTTCCTCCGCGGTGTTTCTCCAGCGATGGGTACCCGATGACACCCGCCTCCAGTGAGATCGAGCACGAAGACTCGAGGCGTTCTCGCTGTCGAAATCGGGGCTTCTGACGCCTATTCCAGGTCTTCGAGCCAGAGGCGGATCTCGTTTTCGTACTCGCTCGCAAGTCCGCCAAGAATGAGCTGCCGATGGAAGCTTGCGGCCCCTTCCGGAACGAGGTCTGCGGCTTCGGCACTCGGGAACCTGCGAGTCGGATCGGCGGCGACAAGGCCGGTGCAGAAGTTGAGTAGCAGCTCGCTCGAGGCCACCTCTGGCGGTAGGAGTTCTGGTAGCCGTTGGACGAGCGTCCGCTTCGCTTCGAGAAGATCACGAAACGTGGTGAGGCCCGCAAAAGGTGGCTGCCCCGAAAGCATCTCAACGAGCACGTAGCCCAGACTGGCGAGGTCGGAGCGTGGTGAACACTCACGGCCTTCCAGCACTTCCGGTGCTGCGTAGGCCGGGGTGCAGGTCCGCTGAGTGGGCGTGTCCTGGAGATCGATTGCGGAACCGATGTCGATAATCTTCGCGTTGCCGGTCCGCTTGAGCATGATGTTCGACGTTTTGATGTCGCTGTGGACGATCTGCTGTCGATGGAGTGCTGCGAGCGCTGCGAGGCACTCGCGGACGATCGCAATGGCAATGCCCGGCTTCAGCCGTGACTGCCGAGGCCCCGCGGTCACGATCACGTTATTAAGGTAGTTCCACCGTTCGGGCGACACGAGCTTTCTCGTGCGTTCGAGCATCTCTGGAGCAAGCAGCCGCGAGAGGTCGTAGCCGTCGATCCACTCCATTTCCATCAGACGGATGCGGCGTTGTTCGACAAAGTTGTGGACGTCGAGCAGGTTGGCTTGCTGAATCTGTGCCACGCGGGCGGAGACCGCAGCAATTCGCGTCATGCCCTCTTCGTAGAGCCGTTCGCTGTCATACCGTTCGGGGGAAAAAATTTTGATGGCAACCGGAAGGGTGAAGCCGTCAGCGCCGCGGCGAGTGGAGAGGAAGACGACGCCTTGGCCGCCAGCCCCGAGCCGTTTGCTGAGATGGTGGTAGTCGGTCCAGTTCATCCGGCCGACGGAAATCAGGTCGGAGTAGCGGTTGAACAGCTCCTCGGGGCACCGTGAGATGGCCGTTCCGTCAACCGAGATGGTCGGCCGGCCCTCTTGGTAGATCGTCGTTGTCATCGGCTCCTGACTGAGGGCTTCCGCCCGCATCCTTACTGTGTGATCCTGCGTCACTCGCTGGCGTGCTGCGACGTTGTCATCTTCAAGCTCATTCCCAGGCTGCTCGTCGAGCTGGCGACTGTCTGAGGACTCAGTTCGTGGCGGCCTGCTTCGAGGTGGCTGGTTGCCCGACGCCTCGCGAGCTCTTGCGTCAGTGTCGGATGATTCGTGCATCCCGTCTCCCCCAACCTTTTTCGGTAGCGATCCCGGTGTGGCTACCGACATCGCATGGACGCCTCGGGAGATCAGAGCCGCTCAGGAAATCCGAGGTGTTTGTCGACGAGGTTGGCTAATGGCTCCCCGGTGAGATAGCGGTGGAGATTGTCGCAGAAAAACGTTGTCATCGCATCAATCCGGTGTTTGGACTGTCCTGCGACGTGGGGGGTGATCAGCAGCCGCGGAGCCGTCCAGAGCGGGCTGTCGGCCGCAGGAGGTTCTTCGGCGGTGACATCGACGGCAGCCGAATCGAGATGCCCGCTTTCGAGCGCTTCCACAAGCGCGTCGGTGACAACGAGTCTGCCGCGGGCAGCATTAATCAGGATGCTGGATGGCCGCAGCGTGGCGAGTGCAGTGGCATCGATCATGCGGTCAGTCGCTGTGGTCAGCGGTGCTGTCAGGAACAGCACGTCCACCTGGGAGAGGACGGTCTGGATCTCGTCAGGTGGGAGGAGGAGTTCCACCTGCGGCGGCTTTTCGACCGGGAAATAATCAGTGGCGAGAATCCGGCAGCGAAACGGCTCGAGCACCTCAACGAGCCGGCGGCCAACACCACCGAGGCCGATGATGCCCACGGTGGCCCCGGTCAGGTCGCGGGTGGGGCGTCGAACAAACTCGCGTGCCTGTTGCTGCTGGAGGAACAGCGGTAGCCGGCGAGTGCAGGCGATCGCAAGCCCTAGGGCATGCTCTGCCACCTGGTCGGCAAGCACGCCAGAGGCGCTCGTGACGGTGATCGATGAGTCAATCACAGCCGGCACGAGACAGTGGTCGAGACCCGCTGCTGAGGACTGGATCCAGCGGAGCCGGCCTGTCTCAACGACTTTTTCCCAGGGCACGGGCACCTTGGCATGTCCGCAGAAGATGTCTGCAGTCGGGAGTTCCTCCGCGACCCTTTCCTGGCCAGCGTTGACAATCTCGGCGGTTGGGGCGGCTGCCTGAATCGCCTTGATGTGATGCGGTTCGACTGGATAGCAGAGCACGATTCGTTTCGGTTCGACGCGGGGCGTTGCTTCCAGGGAGGAGGCTTGCGGGTCGCGGGATGTGTCGTTGTCTGGCGAAGGCACGGATGGCATACTCGGGGTTTCGGGGAGAAGCCGTGGGGACGTCCTGGGGCTCTCGTTCCTTGCGTTCGCGCAATCGTGATCCTCCGTGGGCCAGCCTGCAAGCGCGGCTGGCAGTGCTCATGCGGCTGACGCTCTTAGCAACCCTCGCACTGATCGCTCTACGGGTGGTGATCGGCCTGCATTTCTTCCTCGAAGGCTCAAGCCATCTGCTCGATCCCCAGTGGTCGAGTGCTGGCTTTCGCAGGGCGGCTGTGGGGCCCCTAAGCGACTTCTACAAGCAATCGCTGCCCGAACCGGGTAACTTCTCAGCCACGGTCGCGGCGCTCGACGATCGCAGCACGGAAGAGGTGCTGGCGACCTGGGAAGCAAACGTGGTCGCCGACTGGCAAAAGCGGGTCGCAGCACGGCTCGCAGTCGTGGCGGCTGACGACGCGGCTGCCGCCACTGAGGCGGGACAGCAGGCGATCGAGTCAACCACCGCAGAGTGGAAGGCATATCTTGAAGAGATCACGCCCGACATCGAAGCCTACCGAGGCGAACTTGCTCGCTTGGCGGCGATGCGGAGGTCGGGCGGTGCGGAGGAAATTCCGTACGTGATCGAGCGGATTCGCGACAAGCAGCGGGAACTCGGAGGCCAGGCTGCTGGCTGGAAGTCAGACGCTGAGGCCTTTGGTGATCGTGTTGTAGGCCGATTGGCCGACGCGGTTTCGCCGGCATCTCGGGCGGCGGTCTCCGCTGTTGCTGATCGCACCGACCTCTGGAAAGCCGATCAGTTTGTCAGCTGGTCGCTGGTGACGATTGGTGGCTGCCTGGTGGTGGGCTTCCTGACGAAGTTCAACGCGATGGGCGGCGTGCTGTTTCTGGCGTCTGTGGTGGCGACGCAGCCATTCTGGGTGCCAGGTGCCCAGGCAACGTATGACCAATGGGTGGAGATGGCTGGCCTGCTAGTGCTGGCATCAATGCCGTGCGGTGGCTGGATGGGCCTCGACTATTTACTCTCGCCGCTCACGCGGCGGTGCTGTCCCCTGAGCAAGGATTCACGATGAACCTGACGGAAGAGCAGAAGGCAATCGGAAAGGCCAACTTTACCGACGCGGTTTCGGTGACTCGGCGTGATTTCCTCACTGGGACGGTCGCAGCTGGCATCGCCAGTGGCGTGGGCCTCGGTTCGCTCTACTTTGGCTACGGGGCGAAGGTGGGGGATCCGGTCCGCATTGGCGTGATCGGTACAGGTGACGAAGGCAGCGTGCTGATCGGGGCGCACAACCCTGAGTACATGCAGGTGAAGGCGATCGCCGATATCCGTCCCTACAACGTGTTCCGTGCCTTCCACGGCGACATGTCGAGCCCCAACGCGTATCGCGTGCGACCTGGCCTGATGCAGAAGTATGGCTGGGCGACCGAAGACGAAGCTCGGAAGAACGTGAAGGTCTACCAGGCTTACGAGGATCTGCTCGCCGACGAGGAGATCGAGGCTGTGGTGATTGCCCTGCCGTTGCATCTGCATTCGGTGGCTGCGGTGAAGGCGATGCGTGCTGGCAAGCATGTGCTCACCGAGAAGCTGATGGGGCACAGCATTCATGAGTGCAAAGAGATGGGCCGTGTGGCGGCTGAGACCGATCGTCTGCTGGCGACAGGTCATCAGCGGCACTACAGCGTGCTCTACGACGACGCCGTCTACACGCTCGGTAAGGCTAATCTAATCGGTGATGTGCACTCGATCCGAGCTCAGTGGCACCGCGGCAATCTGCCCGGCAAAGACAGCTGGCAGCCACCGCTTCCTGGTGACGAAGCCCTGGCGAAGAAGCTTGTCAGCTGGCGTCGAGCTCGCGACAACGCCAAGCCGGCGGAGATCGAAGCCTGGGAGAAGAAGGTGGCCCAGCTTGAGGCCCAGCTGCTCGACACGGATGTGGATGCCGCCGCCTATGGCTATCAGGAGAAGATGCTCGCTGATGGGAGCGTGCGAACGCCTCTGGAAGAGCTGATTCGCTGGCGGCTCTGGAACCGCACCGGTGGTGGCCTGATGGCCGAACTGGGAAGCCATCAGCTGGATGCCTCTGGCATCTTCGTGTCAGCGATGCACGAAGGTGGCAAGAAGGTGAAGCCACTGACGGTCATGGCGATGGGTAATCGCAGTATCTTCCCTGCAGACCGGGAAGTCGATGACCACGTCTACTGCATGTATGAGTATCCAGCTCCCGGCTACTTCGACGAGGCTGGTGAGGTGACAGATCCCAACAAGAAGATCGTGGTCACCTACTCGTCGATTAACGGCAATGGGTTCGGTGGCTATGGCGAAGTCGTCATGGGAACCAAGGGCACCCTGATCCTGGAGCAGGAGCAGGATGTCATGCTCTACAAGGACTCGGCCCGTGACACGCGAGTGACTGTCGGTAAGGCAAAGGACGGCACGCCCACCCTCGACACGACGGAGAGTGGTGGTGGCGGTGGTGTGGTCGCGGCGGCTACCGAGGGCTCGGCGGCACCACCTTCCCGTGGCTACACCGAAGAGATGGAGCACTGGGCCTGGTGCATCCGCAACCCAGCCCCGGAAAACCAGCCGCGGTGCAAGCCTTCGGTTGCTCTTGCGGATGCGGTCATTGCGTTGGTGAGTAATCAGGCGATCGCGAATCCAGGGACGACACCGCGAATCGAGTTCCAGGACTCCTGGTTCGATATCGATAGCGATGAGACGCCAGAAGGTATTGCTCCAGATACCACCAGCGACCGCTACACGTCGTAGGCATTGCTGCAGCGGCAGGTGATCAGGCGAAGGGCCGGCGGGTGGTCAAACTGCTCTCGCGGCCCCGGTCGCTTTGTTGAACTGCGGAGCGACGCATCTGCTGTCGAGGTATGTGCTGCACAGGTGCTTGGGGTGCTGGCGCTTGGGGTACTGTTGCTCGACGGCCCGGACCTGGACGGCTTGACGCTGGTGGCACGGGTGCCGTGTGAGCCGGTTGGTGTGGCTGCTCGAGGCTGTTGATTGCCTCTCTTCTGGCCGTTTTGTTCGGCCGCGTCTGTTGCGTGAGCCCTCCTCGAGGCCTCGCTCAGGTGGCGTTCGACGCCCCCGCCACCCCCAGATGCCCACGCCAAAGGCCCACGCTGAGAGATCCGCGCACAGCAGTCCTCTCGCAGTGTTGGCAGGTGGGGGTGAGGCAGCGTTTGAGGTGTTTGCTTGACTCGATTGGGTACTTCTGTACAGTATTCGCAGTGCAGTGTACGCACGTTCATTTTTTGGGTGCGTTGTGCCGATGTCGTTTGCGGCCGGTGTTGTGTGCGGCCGGTGACGCTTTCAGGAGCTGTTACAGGCAGCATGCGGGAGGGAGTTGTGGAATCGCAGGAGCTGGATTTTTCAGAGAAGCCGGTGCTTTCGATGAAAGACGTTTCTGCTGTTGGTGCAGCTCCTGAGAGAGGTGTTTCTTCTGAGATACGTGCGTCTTCCAGCAGAGCGGTACCTACCCGAAGCACGCTGCCTTCCGGCATGGCTGAGCAGTTGGGGGTGTCGTTTGCTGCAGCAGGTCTGTCTGCGGAAACCGGTCTGCCTGCGGAAAAGGGTGGTCTGTTGCCGGGGGCGTGTGTTTCCAGTGGTTTTCGGGAACTCGACAAGCTGCTGCCTGCGGGAGGGGTGCGGCGTGGCAGCCTGCTTGAGTGGCTTCCGGCAGCTGTGGCCGTACACGAGACGCCACCGGAATGGACGCCGTCGAAATGCTTGACGAGCCAACCGAATATTCGGACTGCCCGGGCTCCCTCTGCTGCCCGGGCTCAAGCACTTCAGGGCGTTCGTGAAGGTCAAACGCATCAAGCAGCTCAAGCAGACCGCAGCGAGCAGAAAGCTCCGGGAGATCAGAGGGCTCGGGGGCGTTCGAACTGGAATGCGTCAGAAGGTGGCAGCCTTGGCAGTGGCGTTGTGACGCTGGCGATGGCGACGGCCGTGCAGGTGACGCGAACCGCTGCGAGTGAGATGGGGGCTGCTGCCACGGTGCTGGTGGTGGATCGTTCAGGCTGGTTTTACCCGCCGGCTGTCATGCGGTGGCTGGGAGCAGATCGCTGGCAGGTGGCTCGAGGCCAGGTGCAGCTCATCGTGGCACGTCCGTCACGAGATGATGACGAGATCTGGGCAATTGATCAGGCGCTGCGGTGTGCCGGAGTTGGTGCTGTTGTGGCATGCCCGTCGCAAGCAGTGGTGTGTTCCAAGGTGATGCGGCGGTGGCAGCTGGCAGCTCGTGCCAGTGGTGCTGTTGGCATGTTCGTACGGCCTTGGCAGTGTTGGCGAGATCCGTCATGGGCCGAGGTTCGGCTGGTTACGAGTCCCTTGAGGGCGAGTCATCACGCAGAAGTGTCACTGAGACGCTGGCAGATCGAACGGCTCTCCAGCGTGCTCTACGGCGAAGGACGTAGCTGTGAGCTGTCGCTCGATCTTGAGCGTGGTGTGGAGGGCCTGCCTGCCGCACGCTGGCTGCCGCCTCGCCAGCAGAGCCTTGGGGGAGAACGCAGCCGTCGAGAGTCTGCCTGTCGCACAGCGGGCAACGAGGTTGTGGTACTGCAAACGCCAGGATCGCTGGGGCAGGAAGGTGCGAGCGGCGAGGCTGTCGGCGGTGTCGTGAGAGTGAGTGCAACCCCGGGAGATCTCTCTGCAGGCGGTGCTGTTTCGGTGCGTGCCGCTCTTGGCAGTGTTGTTGAAGGCAATGCCGCTCTGGGCAGTGTTGCTGGAGGCCGTGTTGTTGGAAGCCGTGATGACTCAGCGAGCGTCTGTTTTGAACAGGTTCTCAGAAAGGGAAAGGATGGTGTGGCATGTCGCGCATCATGACGATCTGGTTGCCAAGGTGGCCGGTGCAGCGACGGTTTGTTGAGCGGCCTGAGCGACGGCAGGCTCCCTTGATCGTGTGTCGCACAGAGCCACGAGGGGTGCAGCGGGTTGTTGGCTGGTCCTGGGCTGCGGCACGTGTGAAGCCCAGGCAGATTCCAACTGGGAAGACGCTGGCTGAGACCCTGGCAGCTTTCACGCTGGCATTTGGAGCAGAGGTCGGCCAGATGGCCGAGGTGGATCAGGACGATCCGCAGGCCGACAGGCTCGTGCTGGAAGGGATTGCTCGTTGGTGTCGGCGGTTTTCACCAACAACAGCGCTCGAGGACGCCGAGCATCCGGAGTGTATTCATGTCGATCTTGCCGGCACGGCCGAACTGCTCGGGGGTGAGCAGACCGTTGTGCGAACCGCCGTTTGGACGCTTGCCTCACGCGGCCTCTACGCCCGTTCTGCCGTTGCTGATACGCCAGCCGCTGCCTGGGCGGCGGCCCATCACCCCACTGCTCTCTGCCCTCCCCTGAGTGCTTCCCGGAAATACAGTGCTTCCCGGAAATACAGTGGTCGCCGATGGGCGGTTGTGCCGCCGGGAATGCAGACGCAGTGGCTTGCCGAGCTGCCCGTCGCCGCCATGCGTGTGCCTACAGAGGCGATCGCTGTTCTGGCGGAGCTGGGCGTGCTCACGATCGGGCAGCTGCTGCAGCTGCCGAGGAAGAGTGTCGCAAGCCGTCTCGGGCCGCTTACTGCGCGGAGGATCGCGGAGTTTGAAGGGCGTCGCGCCGAACCTTTGCTTGCCGTGGCCGACGACACGTTTCCACAGTCGGAGTGTCATCTCTCTTCACCGGCCTCCACACGTGAGGCGGTCGCGTGTGTTCTTGAGCCGCTCGTGGAACAGTGCCTGGCTGCTCTGGCATCTCGAGGGTTTGGAGTAACGGTTCTCCAGGTACGACTGTCGGAGGCTGTGTCTGTTTCAGCAAGACCGACGCCGAGCGTGGTTGATATCGGCCTCTTTCGGCCGAGTGTGTCTGCCCGGCATGTGGTCGATCTTGTGCAGCTGCGGCTGGCGAGGATGCGGCTGCCACGCGAGGTGGAGTCGATTGCCGTGGAGGTGGTGTCGGCAGGGGCCCTCGCAGCGAGGCAGCGGGTGCTCTTCGATGGCGTGGCGTTGTCGTCGTCACTCAAGGCGGGTGAGCAGGCGGTGCAGCTTGGTGGTCTGCTCGATCGTTTGGCGGGCCGTCTCGGTCGTATGGCTGTCTTTGAGCCACGGCCTGTTGTCGACGCACAGCCTGAGCATGCGTGGGTAGCGTCTCCACCTGAGCCAGGCAGGCAGGCATCAGCCACAGCTGCAGCGGTGGTGGCTGCCAGGCTGAGGCCTCTGTGGATGACGCCACGGCCTATTCGCGTGGAAACAGCGTCGGTGGTGCCAGATGGGCCGCCGTTGTGGTTTTGCATCAGTGGTGTTCGGCATCGTGTCGCCGACGCCTGGGGGCCCGAGCGGATCGAAACTGCCTGGTGGCGAGGGTGTTCGATTCGTCGTGATTACTACGTCGTGGAGACAGAGTCGGGCGAACGCTGGTGGCTGTTTCGGCATCTTGGTGAGAGCCGTGGTCGTGTCGGCTCGGCCCTGCGAGGCCCCAGGCGTTTGGCTGGCCGGTCCCAGCGTTCTGGCCACAGCGTGCACGCAGATCGTCTTCCGCAAGCGAGTCGAGCAGCTCGAGAGGGGAGTGATGGCAGCCGCGATCGTGGGGCCTGGTTTGTGCACGGGCAGTTTGCGTGACGCCCTGTGTGCTGATGAAGAACACTCTCTCCAGCCTGGTGGCTTCGACGTGGTGAATGATGAAAACGGTCTCGCAATGCCTGTATGCCGAGCTGCACTGCACGAGCAACTTCTCGTTTCTCCGCGGTGGTTCTCATCCAGATGAGCTTGTGCTGCGGGCTGCTGAACTTGGCTATACCGCTTTGGCGATCACTGATCGGATGAGCCTTGCGGGGATGGTGCGAGCGCACGGTGCAGCAAAGTCTGCAGGCTTTCCGCTGATTGTGGGTGCGGTGCTGACGGTTCGGCGTGGCTGCGCAGGGCCAGCGGTTCTGCGGATGAAGCCTCCTGTTGTGAGTACTGCTGGAACATCATCGCGGCTGGAAAAGCAGCCTCGGGTAGGCAGTACTGACGACGACGCCTGTGACGAACTCGTGGTGTGGGTGCAGGATCGGGGTGGCTATGCGAACCTCTGTCGCCTGCTGACGGCAGGTCATGCTGCGGAAGGCGTGCTTGAGTATGAGCAGGTGGCTGACCATGCCGAAGGTCTGCTGGCAGGAGTGGCGTTGCGGCCGCTTGCTGAGGCAGCGCACAAGCAGGAAGGGCTCTCTGTGTCGTCTACGCGTGGTGCTGCGCTCGCCACGCTCGTCTGCTGGCAGGAGGTTTTTGGCGATCGCCTCTATGCCCTTGCGGAGGTTGCACGCGAGGGGCACGACGAGGCCCTGCTGGGCTGGTATGAGAAGGTTGGACGCAAAGCAGATGTGCCCCTGCTGGCTGCGGGTGATGTTCGCTACCACGTGCGGAGTCGGATGCCGCTGTTCGATGCCCTCTGTGCGGTGCGGCATGGCTGCACGATCGAGGAGGCACGTGGCCAGCTGCTTTCCAATGCCGAACGCCATCTGCACCCACTCGAAGCAGTCAGGGAACGTTTCGCCAGACTTCCTGGGGCCGTTGAACGTACGGCAGAGGTCGCGGCTCGGTGCTCCTTTTCACTCGATGAACTGCGGTACGAATATCCTGACGCAACCGTGCCTCCCGACCGCACGCCGAGTGAGCATCTGGCGCATCTGGCCTGGAAAGGAGCCCACAAACGCTACCCCGCAGGTGTGCCGGAAAAGGTGCGAGGGCTTCTTGAACATGAGCTGAGTCTGGTCGCAGAACTCGGCTACGAGGCCTACTTTCTGACCGTGTTTGACATCGTGCGATTCGCTCGTCGGCAGGGCATCCTCTGCCAAGGCCGCGGCTCAGCGGCCAACTCCGCCATCTGCTACTGCCTGGGTGTGACCTCTGTCGATCCGGCCCGGGCCAACCTCTTGTTTGAGCGGTTTGTCAGCCGAGAGCGGCAGGAGGCTCCCGACATCGATGTCGATTTTGAGCACCAGCGTCGCGAAGAGGTGCTGCAGTACATCTACGCGACTTATGGACGTGAACGAGCCGGGATGACGGCGGAGGTTATTCGCTACCGGCTCCGCTCTGCTGTTCGCGACATGGGGAAGGCGGTTGGGCTTTCACTTGATCGACTCGCGTCGCTGGCGGAGTGTCTTGATGTGGCGGATAGCAGCGAAGCTCTGCCCGGCCGGCTGCGTGAGGCGGGACTCGATCCTGAGGGGGAGACGGGCCGCCGTCTGCTCTGGCTCGTGAACGAGCTGATCGGCTTTCCTCGACACCTCGGTCAGCATGTGGGAGGGATGGTGATCACACGAGGGGATCTTCGCGACCTCGTGCCCATTCAGCCTGCCACCATGCCCGGCCGCACGATTGTGCAGTGGGATAAAGACGATCTCGATGAACTCGGCATTCTTAAGGTCGACTGCCTGGCCCTGGGCATGCTGACGGCGATTCGCCGAGCCTTTGATCTCATCGAACGCAGCCGAGGAACAAAACTCACGCTGGCGAGTGTTCCGGCAGAAGACCCGGCGGTGTACGAGATGATTTCGCAGGCCGACACCGTGGGGGTGTTTCAGATCGAGAGCCGTGCCCAGATGCGCATGCTGCCAGGGCTGCGGCCTGCCTGTTTCTACGACCTGGTGATTGAAGTGGCGATCGTGCGACCAGGGCCGATCCAGGGTGATATGGTGCATCCCTATCTACGGCGACGAAATGGCGACGAGCAGGTGGAGTATCCCAGCGAAGCGATTCGTGAGGTGCTGGAGAAAACGCTCGGAGTGCCTTTGTTTCAGGAGCAAGCGATGCGGCTGGCTGTCGTGGCGGCTGGGTTCACGCCAGGCGAGGCAGATCAGCTGCGTCGAGCGATGGGCGCCTGGCGGCGGCCAGGGGTGATCGAAGCCTTTCGACAGAAGCTGATTGCCGGGATGCTCGCTCGAGGGCTCTCGGAGCGATTCGCAGAACAGGTGTTCGGGCAGATTCGCGGCTTCGGTGAGTATGGATTTCCGGAGTCGCATGCAGCGAGCTTTGCATTGCTGGTCTACGTCTCGGCGTGGCTCAAGCATCATCATCCAGCCGCGTTCACCGCCGCACTCCTCTCCAGCCAGCCGATGGGGTTCTATGCTCCCGCTCAGCTTGTGCGGGATGCACGGGCGCATGGAGTGAAGGTGCTACCGGCAGACGTGCAGGTCAGTGGCTGGCATGCAAGGCTGGAGGAGCAGCCCACCAGTGGCGGGCAGAGAGGCAGTGATGCCGACATCGTGGGGCCCCCTGCATTGAGGCTCGGGCTTGAGATGGTGCACGGCCTCGGTGAGGCCGCAGGGCGACGTGTTGAGCAGGCTCGGCAGCGAGGGCGGTTTACGAGTATCGAAGAACTCGCCCAGCGGGCTGCACTCGATCGAGGGAGTCTGCTGCAGCTTGCCCGTGCTGGAGCTCTCTGCTCACTGGAGACGGACCGTCGCCGGGCTGTCTGGGAGGCGATGGATGGCCTCGATCGACCTGGCAGCCTGCCGTTGTTTGAGCAGGCCCGCGATGGCCACGCCGCAGCTGAAGTGGGGCTCGTGGAAACGGATGGCGAGGGCCTTGAGCCGATGACACGCTGCGAGCGTGTGTTGGCGGACTACCGCACCTCGGGGCTCTCGCTGGAGGCCCATCCCGTGCATTTTCTCCGCAGGGAGCTGGCTGGCCGTGGCGTTGTGACCACTGCCGAGACGGCCAGATTGCCAGAGGGACGGCGGGTTCAGGTGGCAGGATTGGTGCTCTCTCGACAGCGTCCCTCGACAGCCAAAGGCATCGTTTTTCTGACCGTGGAAGATGAGACGGGCAGTGCCAACGTGGTGGTGCGTCCTCCCGTTTGGCAGGCAGCCGATGTGCAGGCCAGGCGGGGGGCGGTCGTCCTGGTGGAAGGCCGGATCCAGCGGCGGGGAACGGTCGTACATATTCTCGCGACACGGCTCCGTGGTGAGCGGGGAATGTCCCCTGCCCTCCCCCGGCAGTCGCGGGATTTTTGCTAACACGTTCTGCTAAAACTCCT
>Ga0181590_10003336_pt1 | contig 13410 bp, 8 predicted proteins | sample 071ome_34_FD_132446 | JGI IMG/M metagenome (GOLD analysis project Ga0181590, IMG submission 132446) | Coastal salt marsh microbial communities from the Groves Creek Marsh, Skidaway Island, Georgia - 071411BT metaG (megahit assembly) | ecosystem: Environmental > Aquatic > Marine > Intertidal zone... | reverse complement strand
CGATGCACCATTCCAACCGAAGAGGTGTCCTCAGAGCGTCTTTCACAAGAGCTAGCTGATATTGATTATGACTATGCGACCTTGTGCTCGGTAGTGCCCAAAGCCGCTCAAGTCCTCCGATCTTTCATTCGCAAACCCCTTCACCAAATCTCGTCCGAATCAACGCTTCCCATTAGCATTAGCTATCCTAGACCTGAACAAATCGGCGCTGACCGCCTCGCAAACTCGGCATCAGCATATTTGGAATATCGGGGCCCAGCAATCGTGATCGACTTTGGAACCGCAGTCACCTTTGACGTGATCTCAGAACAGGGCTCCTATTTAGGAGGGGTGATCGCACCAGGGACAGCCTCGCTACGAGACTATCTTCACCGGCGCACGGCCTTGCTTCCAAAAATCCAACTCGAAGAACCCCAAAACGCCATTGGCAAATCAACCCAAGAAGCCATGCAAGCCGGAGCGGTCATTGGGTATCGAGGCCTCATCAAAGAAATCTTGTCAGCGATCTCGCTGGAATTGCCCCAAGATCCAACGATCATTGCAACAGGTGGTGACGCGGCAGTAATAAGCAAGGGCCTTGATTTAATCAAAATATTAGATCCCGACCTTACGCTACGTGGAATCCATACGATTGGTCGCCTGAATCACGATTTTTAAAAACAAGCGTGGCTTCACTGATAAAACTATCCTAACTTTTCTTCCGCATGAGTGACGTTCCTTTAGCCATCGGTATTGATTTTGGAGGGACCTCAGTAAAGACTGGGGTGCTTTATCGTAGCAATATCATCGATGAAGCCCCAAGAATCGACACTCAAGAGTTTGAAGAAGCTGGCCCGTTGATCGAAAAGATCCACCAAACGATCGAGGACCTGCGGGCACGTCATCCTAAGATTAGCGCGATCGGTGTCGGAATGCCTGGATTTGTTGACTTTCCTACGGGGATGGTTCATCGGCTCACAAATGTCAAAGGATGGGTGAATATTCACTTAAAGCGTCAACTCGGTGGTCTTTGCGCTCTTCCTGTTACGGTAGAAAATGATGCGAATTGCATGGCCTACGCTGAGTGGAAACGGGGTGCTGGACGAGGGGTCAATCATCTAGTTGCCCTCACACTTGGCACCGGAGTTGGGGGAGGAATCATTGTCGATGGCCGAGTCGTGCGGGGGTCAAATTTTGCCGCGGGCGAGTTGGGACAGACTTCCATCGACTACCAAGGTCGGGTAGGCGCCTATGGAAACCGGGGCTCTCTGGAGGACTATATTGGAAACCAAGAAATCGCAGCCATGGCCGCTGAATCCTATCGACAGGCCGGAGTTGAAAAATCGCTCGATGACTGCGAACCCGCCCAGCTTGCCCTCAATGCAGCACAGGGAGATCAGGTTGCTCTCAAAATCTGGGACAAAATTGCAGCGATTCTAGCAACTGCGCTGATGAACTGCTGCTGGCTACTTAATCCCGAGGCCATCATCATTGGGGGAGGCGTTGCCAAGGCAGGCCCCCTTCTCTTTGACCCTCTCAATCAATACCTTCGCGATCAACTCAGTGGCCCATTCAAAGATGATCTCCAGATCCTTCCGGCACGATTCGGTAATGAAGCAGGCATCATCGGAGCTGCCACTCTTGCTCTTGAGGAAGCAGGCTACGACATCGACCACTAGGAAGGGATTCTAGAGCTCGATCTCCACCCAGCTCCGGCAACCCCCATACTTTTTCGAATACGGGAAAATTAGAGGGCACTCGAGCTTCTTAACTTCCACGTATGCGACGTGGATACTTCCCGAAGCCATTGCCTTGCCCTCCCAAAAGAAGCGGCTACGAATCGTCTCCTCAGTCCAGATATGACTCTCTGAGAGAGCTTCCACTTCCTTCCACGAAGTTAAGGTAATTGCTTTAAGAACACGAACCTTTGAGGTGATCACCACTTCTTCGCCAACTTGCCATTCAGGCAAAGGATCACGATGAGGGACTTTCACATAATCTCCTTGGGCATGAAAACGAGTGGGAAAGAGCAAGAATTCCTCATGAGCGAATGAGAATCCCTCTCTGCCCTCATGAATCCCCCCTTTTCTCAAGATCACTGATTGACGACCATCCTCTAGAGCCTGACAAACAACCTCCCATTCCTTAAAAGCAATCACACAGACACCTAACGTTGCAAATTCGCTAATTTCAAATCTCATCTTTCAAAATTGGAAAATCCTACCCACCATCACGCCGTGGCCACAACAATCTCCCAACTATTCTCTTTAGGTGACCTAACTCTTCGCGAGGGGGGGCAAATCCCTGGTGCGCAACTCGCCTATATGACTTGGGGAACTCTCAACGAGGATCAGTCGAATGCGATTCTCCTCTTTCACGCTCTATCTGGAACCCATCATGCTTCAGGAGAGCACCCCGAAATACCGGCTGGCAGCCCCTACTGGGCCGAAGAACTCCACCAAGGTTGGTGGAGTGAGATGGTTGGACCTGGCAAAGCAATCGATACGGATCGTTTTTTTGTCATTTGCTCCAACTATCTAGGAGGCTGTTATGGCTCCACAGGCCCAGCGAGCATCAACCCACAGACCGGCAAACCTTTTGGTTCGAAGTTTCCAAGTCTCACCGTTGCCGACCTTGTCGATGTTCAGATTCCTTTGGTCGAACATTTTGGCATTACCAAACTTCACTCCGTCATTGGACCTTCTGTCGGAGGCCTCCTTGCCCTAACTTTTGCCACTCGGCACCCTCACCGAGTCTCCAATGTGATCCCAATTGCAAGTGGTTTTAAGACGACCGTTCTGAATCGGCTCATTCTCTTCGAGCAAATCCTTGCAATCGAAAATGATCAGTTCTTCCAAGGCGGGGATTATTACAGCGGCGAGTCTCCGAGAATTGGGCTCGCCCTTGCGCGGATGATTTCACACAAAACATTTGTCCACCTCGACACCTTCGAGCGCCGAGCTCGAAGAGATTTAGTTCATGAGGATGAAATGCTTTCGTGGTATCAGGTAAGAGACACCTTTCAAAGCTACATGCTCCATCAAGGTAAAAAATTCACCGAGCGATTCGACGCCAATACCTATCTACGCATCATCGATATGTGGTCTCGCTTTGATGCCACCAAAGAAGGAAATGCTCAGTCACCTGAAGAACTGATCCAACGCTGTAAAGATGCCGGACAGCGATTCCTAGTTTTCTCAATCGATTCGGATTTTTGCTTCTACCCTGAAGAACAAGCTGAGCTTGTTGGACATCTTGAAAAAGCGGGTGTCGATTCCATGCATATCACCGTGCATTCGGCAAAAGGTCATGACTCTTTCCTCCTTGAGCCTGAGCTCTACTCTCCGCATATTCGTCAGCTCCTCGAAGCTTAGAATGCTGGAGCGTTCGCAGACTACTTGGCACGATGCGTGTTGTCATACAAAGGACCCAAAAAGCCTCGGTTGAGGTGAATCAACAAGTCATTTCGACCATTGATCAAGGGCTCCTCATTTTACTTGGAGTTGAGGAAGTTGACACCCTCGATGATGCACAATGGCTTGCTGGCAAGATCGCTAAAATGCGTATTTTTGACGATGGCACGGGAAAAATGAATCAATCGATCACCGATATTTCAGGTGAAATCCTCGTCGTCAGCCAATTTACCCTTCACGCCTCAACCAAGAAGGGAAATCGTCCGAGTTTCATACGCTCTGCCCGGCCAGAAGTTGCCTACCAACTCTACGAACGCTTCTGTGATCTTCTCTCGCTAGAAATCCACCAAGAGGTCAAAAAAGGTGTTTTCGGAGCGATGATGAAAGTCCAACTCATCAATGATGGGCCCGTGACGATCACCATGGATTCTCGGCAACGGGAGTAGTGGTTGCTACTCTCGAATACGAACCGAGGTTCCGCAATACATGCATCGAAACCAATGGAAGACGAGAATATGCAGGCAGGTTGGCAAAATATTGCCTAACAGTGGCACATGATGCGCCTTTTCATGGCGTAAACAGCGCTTTGACGCAAAGATCGGTTGTCCACACACCCGACACTTTAACCCCCGAGCAAACATGAAGTAAAAAGCACCAAGGGTGAACGCAAGACCCGGAATGATCGAATACCAGATCCAATGTTCAACCTTTGCCAAAATGAGACAACCCGCAATGAAACTCATTGGGAGCACCACCAGGAGACAAGCGGTCACCAAGGCTCCAAATCGAACTAAAGTCGGCTGAGGGTGTAAAACTCCACGAATAAAACTCCGAGCATGAGCCTTTTTACCCTTGTTGAGCATTTCGCTTGGAGTCTTTCGAATATCTGGAAGTCCCCTTTCTAAAGGTTGAATATCTGCCTTTTCTCCATGTTCCCTTTCACCGGTATAGCGCTGGGGTAGCAGATCACCAGTAAGAGAGCGGATCACGACATCACCAGGTCGAGCTTGCTTTACCTCCCCTTCAGAGATCGGTTCACTCACTTCACTAAGGAACGAAACCATGACAGGCACGTCATTAACGGCAATCTGTTGTTCAACCAAAAAGGACACATCAATAGGGATTGCTTGCGGCGCATTCGCAACCGACGGGGTGATTACCTTTTTCGGTTCATTAAGAATGACTTTGAGCTCTTCTGGAGCTTCCTCTAAGAGGTCCTCCACCATCCTTTGGGCTGATGAAATCCAACCACTAATCTCATCGATCGAGGGAACCTCACCCTCCATATGAAGAATTTCTCTCGCTCCGCAGATCTCTTCATGCACCTCGTGCGCACTCGCTGCGGCTAACGATTTAAGATCCTCGATCCCAGCCGCACTCAGAAATGCCTGCCCCAGTTCATTGAGCCCCGCAATCTGATCAAATTCACCAACCTCAGTCATCGTCGATTTTTGAAGGCTATCTACTTATCCATTGAGAAACAATCGAGAAGTTCTCAACCAAGATGACGACGCATCTCAGTTAACTGCGACAATTTGCCCTCCCATTCTGCAAGCCGCTCACGCTCGAGAGAAACGACCTCAGGTTTGGCATTTTGGACAAACTTTTCGTTCGAAAGCTTTCCTTGGCACTTACGAACTTCCAGCTCCATTTTTTCGATCTCTTTGGTCAAGCGAGCTTTTTCAGCCTCGATATCAATGAAACCTTCTAACGGCATAAAGACCTCACCAACGGAAGTAAGAGAGGCAGGAGTACCCTGTTGAGCGATGTAGCCTGACTCCAGAGACACCGACTCTGCACCTACAAGCAATGCCAATGTCGCACACTCGGCCGCAAGCCAATCCGGACTATTGACGACGATGAAGCGCACATCCTTACGCGCAGCCAAGCGATACTCCGCTTTAAGATTTCTCAGCTTCCCAGCAGAATCATAGATCGCACTTGCCCGCTGCTGAGCCTCTTCAACCACCGATTCATTGACACCCGAAAGAAGAGGTTCTTTGGGAAGCTCTTTGAGCATCAGGAAATCCCCTTTCTCGAGATAGCCCATCTTGAGGCTCAATTCTTCAGTGAGGTGAGGCATATAGGGATGAAGAAGATGGAGATAACGAGCCATCACAGCATCAAAGACATCGAGAGTAAGATCTCTTGCTTGCTCACTAGCCTCATCGCGCAGATCGCCTTTAACAGCCTCTAAAAACTTGTCACAAAACTCACTCCACAAAAACTCATACAACGCTCCTCCTACTTCATTAAACCGATAATCCGCATAGGACTTTTCAAGGCTTTCTGAAAGCTGATCGCACTTGGAAAGAATATCGAGATGATAAGGCTTTAGATCTCGCGACTGAGAGGGCTCAAATCCACCTCGAGTCTCACTACCCGCCATGCGCCTGAACCGGCATGCATTGTAGATTTTATTGGCAAAATTCCGACCTTCCTCGACCAGGCCTTCGTCAAAACGCAAATCTGAACCGACGGGAGCGGTTCTCATCAGGCCAAACCTCAAACCATCCGCCCCGTATTGATCCATTAGATCAATCGGGTCAGGCGAGTTTCCAAGTGACTTACTCATTTTGCGCCCTTGGATATCTCGAATAATTGAGGTGAAGAACACGTTTTTGAAGGGCAACTGATCCTGAAAGCGGAACCCTGCCATGATCATCCGAGCAACCCAGAAAAAGATGATATCAGGACCGGTTACAAGATCACTTGTTGGGTAAAACTTTTTGAGGAGCTCAGAATCCTCCCCGACATTTTGCATCGTCGCAAAGGGCCACAACCAAGAACTAAACCAAGTGTCTAATACGTCCTCATCTTGAACCCAATTCTCAGGATCCTTAGGGGGCTGTGCACTCACATGAAGGTCACCCGCTTGCAAATCACCAAGGGTTAAAGACTCCGCTTCTTTGAGTTCGTTGACTTTTTCTTTTCGATACCAAACTGGAATACGGTGACCCCACCACAATTGACGTGAGACACACCAATCTTGGATCCCCTCCATCCAATTCGAGTGGGTCTTAGCCCAACGAGCAGGACGATAACTAATCTCATCATTCGCAACCGCCTCAGCCGTTTCCTGGGTAGCGGGATATTTTAAAAACCACTGCATCGAGATCCTAGGCTCAATGGGAACGTCAGCACGCTCTGAAAAACCAACGTTGTTTTCGTGCTCTTCCACCTTAATGAGAAGCCCCATTTGCTCGAGCATTTCGACAGATTTTTTACGCGCCACAAAACGATCAAGCCCATCCAACTCGGGCACCTCGGGACAATGAACAGTCGCGTCAGGATGAAAGACATCAATGATCTCGAGATCATGCCGCAATCCGATTTCAAAGTCAGCTTTGTCATGAGCCGGTGTGATCTTCAGAGCCCCGGTTCCGAATTCGGGATCCACATGGTCGTCTGCGACAACCGGAATCGAAGCCTCTGGGAAGGGGCGCTTAACCAGTTTGCCAACATATTTCCCATAACGTTCATCCTTCGGATTCACTGCGACAGCAACATCACCCATCAGCGTCTCAGGACGGGTTGTTGCAACCTCAAGGAATTCTCCAGGATGATCAACTAACTCATATTTGAGATAATAAAGTTTGGAGTTCTGTTTCTTTGGGATCACTTCCTCATCAGAAAGAGCAGTCAGTGAGACCGGGCACCAATTCACCATTCTCTTACCACGATAAATGAGCCCCTCGTTAAAAAGGTCGGCAAACACTTTTGAGACCCAATGCGTGTAGTCCTCATCCATCGTAAAGCGCTCACGACTCCAGTCGCACGAGCACCCCAAACGCTTGAGTTGCTTGATGATGATTCCCCCATGTTTTTCTTTCCACTCCCACACTTTTCCAAGAAAAGCATCTCTTCCAATATCTCTGCGTGTTTTACCCTCTTGCTCCCTAAGCTGCCGCTCCACCTTAGTTTGTGTCGCAATTCCTGCATGATCAGTCCCCGGCAACCAGAGAACTTCACAACCCTTCTGCCGAGCGCGGCGTGCTAAGATATCCTGGATAGTATTATTAAGAACGTGTCCAAGATGAAGAATCCCAGTGACATTGGGCGGAGGGATCACAATGGAATAGGCAGGCTTCTCGGAAGAGGGATCTGCTTGAAAACACTTCGCGTCAACCCAGGCCTGATACCAGGACTTTTCGACTTCGGTAGGTTCGTAAGCTTTAGGCAACTCGGACATCTGGAGGGGAAATGCCAGACCCGCACAGATAATTCAAGCCCTCGTCGACCTTGCCCTCAGTAAAAATAATCTTCTTAAGACTCCATGCGATCTTTTGAAACTCATCAAACTTGTGACAGCACTCCCAAGCGAGTAGCCACCAAACATCGTTCCGGCGCTTGAATGGTAACTTTTAGGTTTTATTGATTCCCCTCCCAAGAAGTCTTTTCTAACGTTCTTCCAAGTGACGCACCAATCCATGGCCACAACTCAAAAACTTCTTGTAGCAAATCGCGGCGAAATCGCCATCCGGGTATTCAGAGCTGCCACCGAACTTGGATTACGAACAGTTGCCATTTACGCCGAAGAGGATCGCTTTTCACGCCACCGTTTTAAGGCAGACGAGGCCTACCAGCTTGATCAATCAAAGGGCCCCGTCGGTGCCTATTTAGACTACGAAGGGATCGTTTCTCTTGCAAAATCAAAAGGGGTTACTCTCATCCATCCAGGATACGGCTTTCTATCGGAAAACGCCGATTTTGCCCGCGCATGTGCACGCGAAGGAATCACTTTTATTGGCCCATCGGCTGATCTTCTAGGATCAATGGGAGATAAAACCGCGGCGAGAGCCCAAGCAATTGCAGCCAACGTTCCGGTGTTACCCGGAACCGATGAAGCGATCTCGGACCCTGATCAAGCGCTCAGCGTCGCCCACGAAGTAGGATTCCCTCTCATTATCAAAGCTGCCTTTGGAGGCGGAGGACGAGGAATGCGAATCGTCGAAAAACCTTCTGAATTACAAGCCCGATTGAGCGAAGCGCAAGAGGAGGCTCAGAATGCTTTTGGAAACCCTGCTGTTTTTCTCGAGCGATACATCAAGCGGGCAAAACATATCGAAGTTCAAATCTTGGGCGATCAACACGGAACTGTTGTCCACCTCCATGAGCGGGACTGCTCCGTGCAGCGCCGCTACCAGAAAGTTGTCGAAATCGCCCCTTCAATCGACCTCGAGGGCAACCTACGAGAGGAATTTTGCGAAGCAGCCGCGCGCCTTGCCCGAGAAATTGGCTACAATAATGCGGGAACGGTAGAATTCCTCTACGACATGGACTCCAAAGAGTGGTTCTTTATCGAAATGAATCCACGGATTCAGGTCGAACATACCGTGACAGAATGCGTGACCGGTGTTGACCTCGTGCGCTCTCAAATCCTCGTCGCTCAGGGTCACAAATTACACGATCCAGAAATCGGAATCCCGCCACAAAATGAGATTCCGTGTAATGGATTTGCCATCCAGTGCCGCATTACAACCGAAGATCCAGAAAAAGGATTTGCACCAGATTATGGTCGGATTACGAATTATCGTTCGGCCGCTGGCTACGGGATACGGCTTGATTCTGGAAATGGGGATGCGGGAGCAGTCATTACTCCGTATTATGACTCCATGCTCGTGAAGCTTACTGCCATGGGCAGAGATTTCGAAACGGCCTGTCAGAGAACTGACCGCGCTCTTCGAGAATTTCGAATTCGTGGGGTCAAAACGAACATCCCCTTCCTAGAGAATGTTATTGCTGACCCTACTTTCCGTTCAGGGAATGCTCACACAAAGCTGATTGATTCTCAACCAAGCCTCTTTGAATTCATCCCAAAGAGAGACCGAGCAACAAAACTCTTAAACTACCTTTCTGACATTACGGTAAACGGAAACCCCGGAGCAAAAAACTGGCGCCCTCCCAAGCCATTTTCCTCTCCAAATGTTCCCAGTTTACAGCCAAAAATTGACTTCAAAGGATCCCGAGAAATCCTACTCGAAAAAGGGCCAGAGGCCTTCGCTCAGTGGATTAAAGATCAAAAAAGGCTTCTGGTTACTGACACAACGATGCGCGATGCGCATCAGTCGCTTATCGCCACTCGAATGCGGAGTTATGATATGCTTGCAATCGCAGAAGCATACGCAAATCGCACCCCAAATCTCTTTTCTATGGAGATGTGGGGCGGAGCAACCTTCGACACCGCAATGCGCTTCCTGAGGGAAGACCCCTGGGACCGCCTCCGAGATTTGCGGGAGCGCATTCCCAATATTTGCTTTCAAATGCTCTTTAGGGGATCAAATGCTGTCGGGTATTCCAACTATCCTGACAACGTTGTTGCGGGCTTCGTCAAGCATGCAGCTGACGCAGGAATGGATATTTTCCGAATTTTTGATTCCCTCAATTATTTGCCAAACATGCAGGTCGCGATGGAAGCCGCGCGAGAACATGGAAAAGCAGTGTGTGAGGCCGCCGTCTGCTACACCGGGGATATCACCGACCCTAATCGAGCAAAATACTCGCTCAATTATTATATCAACAAAGCCAAAGAGCTCGAAAAAATGGGAGCCCATATTCTTTGCATTAAGGATATGGCGGGATTGGCGCACCCCGCCGCCATCAGCAAGCTTGTCTCAGCTCTCAAGCAAGAAATCAGCATCCCGATCCACTTTCACACCCATGACACGTCAGGACTCAATGCTGCCTCGATTATGGCTGCAGCTGATGCGGGTGTCGATATTGCAGATATGGCTCTGGCTTCGATGTCAGGATCTACAAGCCAGCCGAATTTAAATTCGGTGAATGCTGCAATGCACGGCAACGAAAGACACCCCGGCCTTGATTCAGACACGATTAATGAGCTTTCAGATTACTGGGAAGAAATCTTAACTCATTACGAGCCATTTTACTCAGCCCCCAGAAGTGGCACGGCTGAAGTCTACCTCCACGAAATGCCAGGAGGACAGTATACCAACCTCAAAGAACAAGCGAACTCGATGGGACTTGGCCACCGTTGGCAGGAGATCGCGCATACCTATGCGGACGTCAATCAACTCTTTGGCGACATCATCAAGGTCACACCTTCCTCAAAGGTTGTTGGGGACATGACCATGCTCTTGGTGACCCAAAACTTAAAAACAGAGGATCTACTGAATGGAAATGCCCCAAACCTGGATTTCCCAGAATCAGTCATCGATATGCTTGCCGGTGGCTTAGGACAGCCCGATGGCGGTTGGCCTAAAGATATCCAGAAAATCGTTCTTGGAGACAAAACTCCAGTAACGGTCAGACCAGGCGAACTCGCCCCTCCATGCGACCTTGAAGAAACAAAACAACAGCTCGGCGAGCAACTTGGACGTCCCGCTACAGACGACGAACTCTACAGCTACTTAATGTATCCCCAGGTCTTCAATGACTTTCAGGAAACTCTCAAAAGCTATGATCGCCTCACCGTTCTTCCAACACCGTCCTTCTTTTACGGTCTTCAAGTTGGCGAGGAAATCAATGTCGATATCGCTCCTGGAAAGACCCTCTTTATCAAACTCATCTCGATCGGTGATCCAGATGGCGAGGGACGGCGCACTCTATTCTACGAACTCAATGGCATGCCCCGAGAATGTGTCGTCGTTGATAAAGCCCTGGGCAAAGAAGTTGCGGCAAACATCAAAGGAGAACCCGGAAATCCAAAGCATATCAACGCTCCACTTCCAGGAATGATTAGTGAGATCGCGGTCAAAGTTGGTGATGAAGTCAAGGAAGGTGATAAGATCGTGGTCCTCGAAGCGATGAAAATGCTCACCACAGTGAGCGCTACAGAGGATGGTGTCATCAGCGAAATCCTCCTACAAAAAGGACAGTCAGCTGACACGGGTGATCTACTCGCAAAACTTCAATAAGCCAGCTGATATCAACAAAGGGTAGCAACCTCATTTTATTGATATTCGAAGAGCACTGCCTCGCGATCATTTCGGACTAAGAGATATCTCCCTGCCAGGCTCGGGTGATTCCAGGTGCGATGATCTAAAGCATGAAAAGACGTTGTTTGAACCTCTTCGTTGGGGTTGGCTTCGATCACCCTGATCTGGCCTTGTTCTTCTTGAATAATGAGATGATCTCCAACTCCCAAGAGTTGACCGTGACCGACGTTGCTTCCTCGCCAAGCGAGACTTCCATCCCGAAGGTTTAAGCAAGTCAATCGACCATCGTTAAGACCGAACAAAAAACCATTGTTGATCACCAAATCTGCAAATTTAGCTTTCAGCTTTTTGCTATGCCACAATTGCTTTGCTTCAAACCCATCAGCCCCCTTGGTAATTTGAATCCGGTGAGTCCCGTAACCGTAACCAGCACTTGTAATGACAGTATCGTCTACAACGAGTGGAGAGGCGCAATTACTCTGAGGATTTCGAATCGGAAACGACCACAGAATTTGGCCAGTATCGATTGAATACCCGTCTACCGAAGACGATTGAAGAGCAATGATTTGTCTTACTCCTGCCAAACTGCCAACCACTGGGGACGCGTATGATGCTGAGTAATTACCAGAACGCCAAAGCACCTCGCCAGAATGAGCATCAAGAGCGATGAGATTCCCCTCAGCCTCTCTTCCCAAGGTCACAACAACTTTACCATCCACGACCAGAGGGCTCGTGCTTTTGGCCCACTTTGGCACGGCATGATTCATTTCATCTAATAACTTCCGCCCCCAGATCTTCTGGCCACTTCTTGCATCCAAACAATTAAGAATCCCAGTTGCACCAAAGGAGTAGACTCTTTCTTCCACCACGGTTGGAGTTGATCTTGGGCCATCATCGCCCATCGATTCTTCGAATCTCACTTCTTGCTCATGAAACCAAACTGCCTCACCCGACAACAATTCATAGCAAACAGTCAGTTCTTTGGGTCCTCTTTGCTCCATGGTGTATGCAAACTCACCTGCGATCGCAAACGACGACCACCCTTCCCCTATTTGCATCCGCCAGCGCTCTCTCGGGCGATTCAAAAACCACCTTGAAGGAAGAAGACTTCCAGAAACCCAATTAGACATCGACTCCCCCAAAAAACGCGAGAAGTTCTCATCTCCTTGTGTCGAAATCACCACATTTTCGGCAGGAAAATCCCCCACAAGAAGCGGCATCTCGGTTGCCGAGCTCTTTCCCCAGCGCCATGAAAGCTGAGGAAAAAAGCTCCCTTGGTGTCCATCAAACTTTAACAACACAAGTGGTAAAAGTAGGAGACCAATTCCACCACCCATCCTTTGCTTCCATGAAAATGGACTTAGGACACAAAACCAGACGAGTAAGACAACAAAACTTAAGAGACTAAAAAGAAGATCAACTGCTCCCCCCGCTCCTCGAATCTCAATTTCAGGAAAACTTCGGATACCCACCCAGGGGCAGGCGATAACGATGACTAGAGAGAGCAATAATTTCCATCTGATTGCAGTTGATTGAAAGACACGTGCCACTCTGACAAACAAGCTTTCAATTAAAAAACTACAAGTTAAAGTTGCCGCTGGATCACAAATGAAAGCGATGATTCATCTCTTTTACCTCTTACTCCTTTTTCCCTGCCTCGGGGGGAATTGGAAGCACCTTGTCAGCGCACTTGAGCAGACCAAGAGAGCAAGCATTCTTGAGTTTGGCCTCAAAGACAACCAAGGGAATTCAATGGATTGTCTAGAAGTCTTCCAGATTCATGAATCAAAAGAACTTTTGGGACTTTATCATTCCAGAGTCGACGGTGTCTTTTCCGTCCATCTCGCAGCAACAAAGAATCTCACTGAGTGGACAAGAATAAGTACTTTAGAAACCCATGCCTCGCAAGCGACCATCCACCAATTGGAAAATGGATCATTTTTAATCGCTCTCGAAAAAGACGCGCCAGGTTCATGCTGGATCAAACTTCTCTTTTGCCCAAACTTGGAGTCCCTCAAAAAAGCAAAAAGTGAGCGAGTGATCGACCTCCCTCGGTCCCTAGCACCAACTGCAGAAGGGACTCCCAACCTGGAATCGGTCGAAATCAAAAACGAAACCAT
>Ga0181590_10003334_pt1 | contig 13413 bp, 13 predicted proteins | sample 071ome_34_FD_132446 | JGI IMG/M metagenome (GOLD analysis project Ga0181590, IMG submission 132446) | Coastal salt marsh microbial communities from the Groves Creek Marsh, Skidaway Island, Georgia - 071411BT metaG (megahit assembly) | ecosystem: Environmental > Aquatic > Marine > Intertidal... | reverse complement strand
AATTTTGGATAAAAATAATAAGAATGCGTATTCATAAAGACTTCATTTTGAATGTCTTCTTGATGCATTAATCTGCCTTGGAGATTTTCAATGTGAAGATCTATGTTATCTACAACAAAATCGCTGGCTAAGTGAGACATTAAATGAACATTTTCAATTTCTCCCAGTATATTTAGAGTGATTTCTTGAAGTAAATTTAATTCAGTAAACAAGGGATTTCTACGATATTCTTTAAGAATTGATTGAGAATATCTTTCATCATAATAATGCTCTAATCTTTGTATTCCAGAGGGAATATTTGTTTCTGTAACTCCTAATAGTTTTATTGATTTTGGCTTTTTAAGTATCATTTTGAATATTTAATTAATTGAAATTTTATCTCCTAAAAATTTGGGGGGCACACCAGTTATTAAATCTAAAGCTGTTTTGACTCTTGCAAATTTTTCTCGAATATAAACGCGAAAACTTTTTTTAATCGGTACATCTTTTGCATTAAAAGCAATGGCGTTAATGTTATTAAAATTAGCTATAAAAAGTGCTCTTTGATTATGAAACTCCTGAGATATGATTGTAAAATCATCTTCACTAAAAATTTCTTTGGCTCTGATTACTGAGTCTAAAGTTCTGAAACCTGCGTAGTCTAAAAAAATTTTTTCCTCTGGAATTCCCAATTCAATAAGATCAGTTTTCATTGTCTGAGGCTCGTTGTATTGATTTGTTGAGTTGTCTCCACTTAAAATTAAAAATTCGACTTTTTGATTTTCAAATAACTCTTTAGCAGCATTAAGTCTATAAATGTAAAATAAATTGTCTTGGCCATTTGAAATGTATTTACTTGTACCTAAAACCAAACCTACTTTTTTTGCAGGAATATCATTAACTAAACTATATGTTTGTAATTGTGTTGAATTGCTAATGATCGAATCATTTATAAAAACTCCGATCATAATTGCAGCAAAAATATAAATGAATTTTTTTAGCATTTTTTTTATATGCTAATGTAAATTAGAGTATTTATCAAATTTATCTATAAATTGCTGGGAAAATTAACTCATCTTTATTGAAAGATTGTAAAGAACCATCTATTAAAGATCTCATATAATAGTTCTGTGAAAATGAACCAGCAAATGCATATAAATCACTTAAAGCTTTGCCTTGATAAGAAGCATCCGCCTTTGAAACAAAAAGATTGGTTCTATCAATAACTTTTAATCCATCTGCAAGTTTATCCATAAAAGGAAAATCCATAGGTGGATAATCAATGTATTGTTCAACTTGTCTTTGTCCTTGATAGCTTTCTGTGAATGGAATGTATTTTTGAGTTAAAATTAATTGATCGGTAAAAACGAATGGAATTGCATTAAATTCAAGAAAGCTCATCATCATCAAGCGTTGGATTTCTTGTTGAATATTACTTACGTAAGGAAATATTTCATTTAGTAATTGACTTTCAATTTTTAGTTTTGAATCTATACTATTATTTACATTTATAGTATTCATTTTTTTATTTAATTTTAACCTAATTTTACAGTCTACGATTAATATGTCAATATTCTTTAAGTAATTTGACTTAAAAGGGCTGTTTTAGGTATGATTGCAATGTTTGTAATTATAAAAAATGAACCAACCAAAAGAAGTTCAAGACCGACTAAAAAAAGTTCAAGAATTAAGAGAAATGGGTATTAATCCTTATCAAGATAGAGGTAAGCAAACCCACTTTAATATTGATTTAATTAAATTAGAAAATTTACCAGATATTGAAAATGTTTCAGAAAAATGTGAGGTTTCAATTTGTGGAAGACTTTTGTTATTTCGAGAACATGGAAAAATTTCTTTTGGAAAATTAAGAGACGAAAGTGCAGAAATTCAAATTTGTTTTATGAGAGATGTTTTAGATGAAGATTACAAATTTGCAAAAAAATATTTAGATTTAGGAGATTACGTAGAGGCTCAAGGAGATATGTTTTTAACTCACAAAGGTGAACCAACTTTATTAGTAAGAGAATTCAAATTAATCTCAAAGGCAATTCGTCCCCTTCCAGAAAAGTTTCATGGAGTTTCAGACATTGAAATCCAATACAGAAAACGTTATTTACAAACATCAACTGACAGACAAGCATTTGAAAGATTTAGAAAAAGGACAATTTTAGTACAAAAAATTCGAGACTTCTTAAATGAAAATAGATTTATGGAAGTTACTACTCCAACTTTAAGTAGCTCTGCTTCGGGGGCATTGGCTAAACCTTTTACAACTTTTCATAACGCAACTAAAAGCGATTTTTACCTAAGAATTGCACCAGAAACAGCACTAAAAAAAGCTGTAGCTTGCGGATTTGAAAGAGTTTATGAATTTGCGATTAATTTTAGAAACGAAGGGCTGGACCCGTCTCACCTACCTGAATTTATGATGCTTGAATTTTATGCATCTTACTGGAATTACGAAGACTTAATGGATTTTACAGAAAAGATGATTAAAAAAGTTATCCAAGAAACATGTGGAACCTTAAAAATTGAACACCAAGGTAAAACTATTGATTTTTCTGGAGAATATCCAAGAGTTTCAATGAGAGATCTAATCTTTAAAGACTGTGGAATTGATATTTATATTGAAAAAGATCTAGAAAGTCTTAAAAAAGCTATTTTAGACAAAGGAATTAAAGTTAAAGATTTTGATAATCTTGGATATGGAAACTTGATTGATAATTTATACAAAAAAGTTTCTCGACCAAAAATCATTAATCCAATTTTCCTAATCAATCACCCTGTTGAACTTTCTCCACTGGCTAGAATGAACGATGAAAATCCTGAAATTGTAGATAGATTTCAACTTGTTTGTAATACTTGGGAAATTCTAAACGCATATTCTGAGTTAACTGATCCTGTGGATCAAAAACAAAGATTTATGCAACAAGCTGAATATAAATCACAAGGAGATGATGAAGCAATGATGATTGACTTTAGCTTTTTAGACGCCATGGAACATGGATTCCCACCAATGGCTGGATTTGGAATGGGTATTGAAAGACTTTTATGCCTACTATTAGACCAAGAAAACTTAAGAGATGTTGTTTTATTTCCAATGACAAAATCTTCTCAGGAAGAAATTGATGCCATGCAAAAACTTGGCCAATCAGCAAGTCAACAATCAGGAACTCAAGAACCAGTTGTTAACCCTGGATTTACCAGAGATCAAGCTGTGGAAATTGTTAAAAAACATGTAGATCCAAAATTACAACCGCATTTGTTTTTTGTTGAAGCAGCAATGCGAAAACTTGCAGATCACTATGGATTTAGCGATCAAAAAGAAGTTTGGGGGTTAGCAGGCTTACTACACGATGTAGACTGGTCTATTACCGAAGAAGAAACAATGAACTCAAATCCCCTTGCACACTGCGGTGAAAAGTTAGATGAAATTCTAAGTGAAATTAACGCAAGCCCAGAATTTATTGAAGTTTTAAGAAGTCACTACAACGAACATGGTTTGCCGGTCGATACCACTCTTAAAAAAGCACTATACTCCGTGGATGAACTATGTGGTTTAATTGTAGCTGTAACTTTGGTTAGACCTTCAAAACAAATGGCTGATGTGAAAGTTTCGTCTGTTAAAAAGAAATTTAAAGACAAAGGATTTGCAGCAAATGTGGATAGGAATCTAATTCTTACTTGCGAAGACTGGCTAAACACACCAATCGATGAAATGATTGCTTTAGCACTTGAAGCGATGAAAGAAATTGCAAAAGACTATGGAATGTAATTAAATACATTCCAAGTCATTGTAGAAAACTTCATGAAACCTTTGTGCATTTTCAATTGTGGTAGAGGCGTCTAAAAATCTATGTTCTAGAATCCAATCTTTATCAAAATTGCGTGGATCAAATTTAAATTTAAAATATCCATGTACATTTTTTGGATTGATCATTTGTAAAACATCGTGATGATCCATCGATTTTAATTGATCATTATTCAAATTAATTTGATTATGAGCTAACATCCATTTTAAAACATCTAAATTATTATCAACTTTTGATGGCATCATTAAGTCGTCTATTTGAAAACCATAAAATTCAAAAGAGCTTGATTTCACAGCCCAAAGTAGTTCTTTTGAAATTTCAATTCTATTTTGACCATTAAATGTAAATCCTGAATTTAAATTAAGATATTTATCAATATTAGCTTGATAACATAAAATTTGCCTTCTTAGAAAATCTAGTTGGTCTTTAGCATCAACATATGAAGGCATTATAACTGAATCATTAATTTGCATTGAGCAAATTGCCGTTTTCATAATTTGATCCTCTCCCCAATCATTAAATAACTGATGAGACCTTGATTTTGGGTCTAAACTAGCTGGCACAATCTCAAACTTAGATTTAACAACTGGTCTTGCAAGCAGCTGTAAATTAAAATATTGAAGAATCTTTGAATTAATATCGGATTCGATTTGTTGAATTTGTGCGTAGGAATTTAATAATGTGAAATTTACATCACTTGTGATTTCGCATAAAACAGACACCTGCTCTGCATGGATGTACTGACTATAAGATTTTGACATTCTAGATATCATTTCTTGAATATAAACAATACTTGGTAATCCATTTATAGTTGAAACTGGGTTGTGGGTATCTTTATCAACAATTTGAAATTCAATTTCCAATCCAATTCCTCTTTGACTTTTCATATCATAGGCATTAATTGTGTCCAGATATTACAATTAATTTATTTTGCATGCAATATCTGATAGAATTAAAAAAGTAAAAGAACTAATACATTGTAAAATGAAATACATTTTATTACTTATATTATTTTTTATAATTTCGGTTTACTTTAAATTTTACAAAGATAACCCTAAAGAAGTTACTGTAAATTTCTTTGGGACTCAAAAAAAAGTTAGCTTGGGACTTTTAATACTCACAAGCTTTTTTGATGCCTTATTTGTGATTTTTCTTTTAATTGGAATATACTACAAGTTCAACTAAGACTCTTTGTTGATTTCTTGTAAGGCATTGTAAGCAGCTTCAATCTCAGCTTTTTGTTTGGAAGAACCTTTTCCTGTTGCTATCAATTTATCAAAGAAAAACACACCCATTTCAAATTGCTTATTATGATCAGGACCACTTTCTTTTTGAAGATGGTAGGTTGGAGTTACATTAAATCTTTCCTGTGCTATTTCTTGCAGGTGTGATTTTGAGTCTATATGAGCTTGTTCTTCAAGAATTCCATCAAGAGTTGGAATCACAGTTTCAAAAATAAACTTAGAAGCCTTTTCATATCCCCCATCCATATAAATACTACCAACAATAGCCTCGTATACATTAGCTTGAATATACGATTTTTGAGAACCATTTGATCTTTGCTCTCCAAAGGATAATTTAATAAAATCTAACACCTCTAAACCTTCCAAAACTTTGGCAATGTTTTTACCTCTAACTAGGGCTGATCTTAAAGAAGTTAAGTGTCCTTCTTGTTCATTTGGAAATTTTTCAAATAAAAATTTTGTAACAACCAATTCTAATACGGCATCACCTAAAAATTCCAATCTTTCATTAGATTGAATATTTTGATTTTCGTTGGCGTATGACTTATGAGTTAAGGCTCTTTCTAATAGGGTTGAATCAGTAAACTCATAATTTAATTTATTTTGAAGAGACTTTAGGTTGTTCATCTTTGTTTTTTAATTCCAAATTAAGCTTTTTCTCAGCTACGTTTGATAAAACTCCATTTACAAATTTTGATGAGTTATCGTCACCAAATTCCTTTGCTAGTTCAACAGCTTCATTAATAGCTACTAATTTTGGCACTTCAGAATCGGTGCAAAGTTCTGTTAAACCTAAAACTAAAAGACACCTATCGATTGGTGATAGTTTTTCAACGGGCCATGCTGGTGCAAATTCTGCAATCAGTTCAAAAGCTTGATTTTCAAACAGTATGGCTCTTTTAAACAAATGCTCAGCAAATTCAACATTTGGAACTTCTGCTGCATATTCTTCTAAAGTGTTTTCCAGGAAATGAGAATAGACACCTTCTTGATGCTGATCTTTTGCAAATAAGGCTTGCAAAACACACTGACGCTGAAGATGTCTATGAGAGCTTTTCATTGATTTAAGCTTTAACTGTAGTAATAGAATCTAGTTCTTTTGATTTATCAACAACTTGTTTACCGTTGTAAAATCCACAAGCTTTACAAACATGGTGGTTTAATTTTTGTGCACCACAGTTTGTACACACTACTAGTTGAACTTTTTTAAGGATCTTAGTAGTTTGCTTTTGTCTGTAAGCAGAATGTCTTGTTCTAGTTCTTGATTTTGAAGTCTTTTTCTTAGGAACTGCCATTTTATAAACTTATTAAGTGATAAAAATTTAACGCAATTTTATATAAATTGCAAGTTAAAATTAATTTTTATTAAAAAAATCTTTGAGGGTAGGATTTTTAATTTCAGAATTAGATGAAGAAAATGTTCTTGGACCTCTATTTTTATTTTCTTTTGAAAATTTCAAAGGGATGTTCAATAAAATAGCTTCATTTAATAAATCATCCACAACCACTTCTAAACTTTTAGGATCAATTCTGCCAACTTCCTCTTTGTTTTCGTCTTCGGGTACTTTTAAATAAAAGTTTTTTTCAGTTGGAAATGATTGAATTTGGGTTTCGAACTCCTCATGTGTAAAAGAATCAATTGCAAGTCCCTTAATTTCTTGTTGTTGAATTGCAACGCATACTCCATCTTGGATTCGGTAAGCGTCAATAACTAATACTAATTCTGGATCTATTTTAAAATTTGGATTATCTAGTAAATCTTTGAAATCCTTAACTTTAACTTCAAATTCAATATGATGTCCAAGTTTGGCATTTAAAATTCTAACGAGTGATAATTGATAATGCATAATTTAAAATTAAAATCCTCTCTTTAATCTTCTAAAGGTTTCTATAAACCAGTTTAAAATATACCTTATATTAACTACTGTGTCCATAGCTGGTAAGAGGTCTAGTTGTTTTGCTCCAAAACCTAGTTTGAAATGGGTTATACCATAGAAGGGATGGCTTTTATGTTCTTTTGAGGGTGCAACTCCCCAAAAATTGTAAGCTTGAAGTCCATCAGTTAAGGCGTCTAAAATACTTTGCCACTGAATCAAATAACTAGCTGGAATATTTTTGTATTTCATATTTGAGGCTCCATGTTTGTAAACTTTAGTTTTGCCATATTGATAAGTAATACTGGCAGCAATTAGTTCGTCTTGGTAGTAACAAAGATAAATCTTCCCTGCATTTATTTCTTGAAAAGTTTTAAATTCAGTTTCTAGATATTTCAAGGAAAAAGGAGTAAAATTGTGCCTTTTGGCAGTTATTTCTAGTAAATTTGAAACCTTTTGAATATCTTTAATGTCTGTGGAAACCTGAACTGTTAAATCTTGAGTCTTTAAGGCTTTTTTAATTAAATTTCGATGATTTTTATTCATCGATTTCAAAAGCGACTTTTCATCTTGATCAGTTAGATTTAATAAAGCCGTATTTTGAGCAATCATATGCATTGGTGCTTTGAAAAATTTTGATTTTTTAAAAGTTTGTAAGTTTTCTTTGTTAGATTTGATATAAGGACTTATTCGAATAAATGAAGCAGATTTTTCTTTAGCTATACGTTTAAGATCTTTAAAAAATTGGCCTAAGTGTTCTTTTACATCGTCGTTGTATACAGGTCCGTAAGGAAGGTAGATAAAGTGTCCTCTTTTGGCTTTAATTAAAATACAAAGACTTGAGATTATAACTTTTGAATCCTTTAAGAGTGCGAAACAAAAATATTCGTCATTTAAAGACTGGTTGAATTTACCAAAGTTTGGATGTTGTACGTAGATATCAAAATTTTGAGATTTTAAAAACTGGATATGTTTTTTATCGCTGATGATTTGTGATTTGGTTTTCATGAATGTAATCAAAAATTATATGAATTGTATTGGAAATTGCTTTAAAATCAAGTGAATTATTAACAGGAATAAGTAACAGATTTTGTGATAAATCTAAGGAATTAGGAAAACTTTGGGAATTAAAATTGATATTTTCAGCTTGTGCAGACTTTGGAACGATTTGAGCGTTAGTCCAGTCTAATGATACAAATATATTTTGCTTTTTGAGTTTTTCAAAAAGAGCCTTTGGATTTGAGACCAATATTGGATAAAAGCAAGTTGGATTATCTGGATTAAAATCTTGAAGAGTGTAAGTAGATAAAGAAGAATGGAGTTTGTGTAATTTAGATTTTGTATTTGAGTTTTGAAAATCTATTAAAGTTTGATTTAATAAGCCGTCAAAAAACTTACTTGTTCTGAAATAGTTAATTTGATTGTAAGTAAATTCTTTTTCATTTTTGGAAATTATTCGCGGAAATAAATTTAAATTAGAAAAGATTTTAAATATAGCTTTAACTACTAATGTGTTTAGGAACTTTCTAAATAAAAGAAAATTAAATATCTTAAAAAAAGATTGAAATTCGAATTTTAAATTTTTCTTTGTAAACGAGGGTTTAAATTCATCATTAAAATGAGTGATTATGGCTCCTGCAAAAACACAATCTAATAATTTATTAGATCCAAAACTTAAAAGAACTGCCTTAAAATCATCTAAGTTAAAATTAGTTAATGTGTTTGCTGAATCCAAGATTAAATTGAATTGATTTTTAAATTGAGAAACTAGATTGATATCAAAAGATTCTCCAAAATTACTTGGAATTAAAATTGCTAGAATTTGATCCTTTTGGTTATCAACGACTTTTTGAAACTTTTGGGTGTCGTAATTTAAAGAATTAACCTTTGTATCTATAAATTCAACTTGTAAATCGGCTTTTAAAACAGCGTTTACCAAAACACAACAAGTGTAGGATGGAAGGATGACTTTGTTTTTGTTCGGATTTTGTTTTTTTAAAAACAGCAAATAATCATAAAATGCAGCTCTTTGAGATTGATAATAATCTATCTTAAAGTCATTTGTAGATAAGTTTAAAATTTTGCTTATTAGTTCCTTGTTTTTAGGTTTTAATGATTTAAAACCTGCTAAGAAAAATTTTTTAAGATGATCTTTAGATATGTTTTGATTGTAAGTTGAATAAACAGGCATTTATTTTTGTTTAAAATAAGGGATAACATTTGAAAAATTTCTTCCTTCAACTGCAACAAATGTGTCTTTTGGTATTTGAGAAATATAATCTTTCATTTTTTTACTTGAATTTATGATTTTAAATTTTGACCTATGTTTTTTAGGAATATATTTCTTTAGATAATTGGCATTTAAAATTATTTCATCGAAAACCTTAGCAGCTTGGTTGTAAATATCTTTGTGAATTGTTTTGGATTCTGTTCCTAGTTCTTTGAGACCAGAGTTGAGTAAGATTTTCTTTGAAGATTTTATATTCTTTGAAAACTCAATTGCATACTTAAATCCTTTGAGATTAGAATTGTATGAATCGTTTAAAACTTTATAATATTTAGTTTCAAAGTATTCAATATTTAATGGTAGTTGATCGATTTGATTTAAAGATTTCTGGATATCTTTTTTAGAAACTTCAAGCTCATTAGCGACCAAAATTGATAAAACTAAATTGGGTAGTAAGTATTCAAAAGGTAAATTAAATTTAAAGTTTGTGTCTAACATTGCTAGATTTCTTGTAAACTGACTGGATACATATGAGTATTTAAAATCTGCTTTTTTAGAATTTGAAACTGTATAAAATCTATTATCTAAAGGGTAATTTTCGTGTAAGAACTTGATGAAATCCTTGATATTAGAATTTTCTAAACAGAAAAAAGCTTTACCGCTGGGTTTAAGACCTGCAATTATTTCTGATTTGGCTTTAAAAATATTTTGAAGACTTTTAAATAATGTTAAGTGCATTTTATCAACCGCAGTTACAATTGCGATGTCGGGTGGGGTAATTTTTGTAATTCTTAATATTTCTTTTTTGGTATAGGCACCCATTTCTACGATTAAAACTTTCGTATTTTTTGGAAGACGATTTAAGACAAAGTTACTAACTGCAATTTCTGTATTTAAATTACCTGGAATTAAAACCGAATTTAAACTTTCAGTAAGTTTAGCAATCATTTGTTTAGTAGATGATTTACCAAAACTACCAGTTACTCCTATGATTTTAAGATCTTTGAAATTTTTTTCTAAATGATTTTTAGCCTTTTGAATCTTTAAGAGTTTGATTATAAAGGTAATTGGTTTAAAAACAATCATACTTATTAGAGCTGCAAAAGGCACTCCTAAATAAACCAATTCTAGGGATTGGGCATTAAGATTTAAAATATGAAGTTGACTTAGGATTAAAAAATTTAAAACGGTTACAAGAATTGATTTTGAAGTAAACTTAGGCCTTAAGAATCCTAAATTAAAAGTTTGATATAAATTAAATAAAAAACTTAAAAGCAATGGATAAATGAAAAATTCAGGTCCTATTTGAAAGGTTAAAAGAACACTAATGTATAATAAAACTCTATAAAAAGTGAAATACTTTGAAAATTGTCCTTCGTATAAGAAGGCTGTTTTTATTTTATCGAATCTATATTCTTTTAACTGAAAAAAATAAAGAGTTCTTAAAGAGCTTAATAAAATATCTATAAAAAATACTGCTAACATAGAATAAATCAAAATCATGAGGTATGTTGGTTAATATAATTTGCAATAAAATTTGGATCTTTGAGATGAATCCCGTGAGTCATATTTTTAAGGATAACTAATTTTGAATTTGGTATTCTTTTATCCATGGTGTGAGCCATATATAAAGGTGTGTATGTGTCTTTGTCTCCCCAAATAAGATGAACTGGTTGAAAAATTCTTTCCAGAGATTTTTCGGCATCATAATTAATAAGATTAAGAAAGGTTTCCTTAAGAGCTTCATCGGAATCTAAATTAAGATAGTCGTGGGCGGATATCATTTTTAAAATACATCTTCTAAGGAATTTAAAGAAAGGTAAAAACTGAATAAACTTTTTAAATTTAGAAAGAACAAAAATAATTTTTTGAAAAATATTTTTTCGATATTTAACTCCCGCTCCGGCAACAATAAAAACATCTAAATTGGAAGCTAGCTTGGGTAGAACATCAACTAAGACTCTAGCTCCATTTGAATGGGCATAAATTGCATCTAGTGAAATGTTATAACTTAACTTTAAATAAGAAATAAAATCTAAAACTAATTTATTAAAGTCTTGAACATCGAAAGCTTTCTTGAGTTTTTCGGATGATCCGTGAGATGGGAATTCAAGGAAAATAACTTGAAAGTTTTTGTCGACTAACTGTTGAATTAATTTTGGATAGCTTTTTACACTACTTTGCCATCCGTGAAGGAGTAAAATAGTTTTTTTTGCTTTTGAGGTTATGTAATAAGAGATTTTTAAATCTTCGAATTGAAAGGTTTTATTTTTCATAGGTTATCTCTACATTTTTAATATTTTGAGGAATTGTATTTCTCCAAAAAGGTGAAATTTTTATATCAACATTTGAAACAGCTTCTTGGGCTTTAAAAAATTCTCGTAAATCAGTTGGATTTACACCGGCTTGGTTATTTAAAACTTGGAGTGTTGTATCTAGATTATAATCCGGATGCCTTTGCAAATCAAAGGTTTGTACACCTTTAACTACTAGGGTTAAAATTTGAACTTTGGGATTTAATGGCAATCTACTTAATCGATATGTCATATCTGGGAAATCAATATATTCTAAATTGTTATAGGGCGATACAGATTTTTCTAATTGCATCTTGGCAATATTTTCAAGATCCTTGATGCTTATAGCTTTAGCTTTAATCTCTGCATTAATTTTACCTTTAAATCCGTCCAGCTTTTGACCGATAAGATTCTCATCGATATCGTAACTAATGTTAGAAATTTCAATTGCTTCATCGAAATTTAAGACTTCTAGTTGGATATTATTTTCTTCAAAGCTTTTATCTAAATAATCCTTGAAAAGCTCTGGAATCTTAGACTTAAGATCATTAAGCAAGAAAATCTTAGCAGCTTCAAGATCTGACTCTAAAATAAATTTTTCAACTTGAGTAACTCCTCCGGTGAAATCTTGAAGAGTTGTAGCATAAATAGATTTTTGTGAGGATTGGTTTAAACCTGGAATATTTAATTTTGTATCTAGTTTGATATTTCCAAGTTCTCCTACTGGATTACCAAGTAAATCTAAAGTGTCAGCTTGGACAATTACTCTGGTTTTATATGGCTGTTTTAAACTTCCAGGAAGAATCTCCACAGATTCTTGACTTCTAAAAATCAATCCTGACTGAGTTTGAAACCTTGTATACGGAACAAAAGTGTATGTTTTTCCGGATGTATTGATAATTTCAACTTCTCCTTTTGCGTTTTGACCAGTGAAGTTTTTACCTGTGGCAGAAAACTTACTTTCATGAGAGACTTGATCTAGCTTTACATCGAAAAGTTCAAGCCTATTTAGCATGTAATCGTCTATCTGTTGATCAGGAATATTTTTATCTATTAAAGCTACGTTTAGAACTTGCTCTAGACTTTGCGAAGCTGGCTTGAAATTAATTTTAACTAACGGATTCACATGAAAAATTGCCAACGATAAAACTCCGATTGAAAAAACTATCAAAAATGAAGACAGAACAAACTTGAGAATCTTACCATAGCCTTTTTCTTCTACCTCTTTGCTGATAAATAAACTTTTAAATTTATTCTTTAATTCATCTAGTTCAACCTCAACGTTGTTCATTGGTTTATCTCCTAACTTAACCACCTGAAATGCATTATCCTCTTTTTCTTTTAAATCTTGGACTTGGATTTGATCTTTTACTTCAAAAGCTTTCTTGGGGATGTAGGCAAACTTGAGGTTTTGAGGATTTTTTTCGAAATAAAACTTAAAAAAACAATTTGCATCTAAAAGTTTTCTATAAAGTACATTAAAATGAATAGGTTTTTCTAAAATTGGATGATTGGATTCGAAGTGTATATAAATTGGTAGTTTTTTTCGATTTGGATAATTATTTTCAAATTCAATGGCGAAATTTGCAACATCATTAATTGAAGTAACACTTGATGGTACTTTGGCAATTTGCGATTCTAATATTTTTTTTGAAAAAATGTTGGATAACATTAAATTTGCATTAATTTAATAACTTGGCTTAAAACTTGATTTAAGCTTGGAGAATTGGATTTACTATCTACAAAAAAAGCTAAGTTCAAGCAATTCAAAGCAGATAAATCTGGAAAATTATAATCTGTATTTTCAAGATCAAAATCTTGAAAAGAAAGTTGGTTGATTTTTAATTTTGGATTTTTTTCAATTAAAACCTCTGAAAATTCTGGAATATGACTCCCCCCTCCAAATAACTTCATTTCAGAGAATTCAAGGTTATTTAGATTTAACTTAGAGATCAAAGTTTTAGCTCCTTTTAATACCGATTT
>Ga0181590_10003326_pt1 | contig 13429 bp, 22 predicted proteins | sample 071ome_34_FD_132446 | JGI IMG/M metagenome (GOLD analysis project Ga0181590, IMG submission 132446) | Coastal salt marsh microbial communities from the Groves Creek Marsh, Skidaway Island, Georgia - 071411BT metaG (megahit assembly) | ecosystem: Environmental > Aquatic > Marine > Intertidal... | reverse complement strand
TAGATGGATTAGCATATTAGAGTTCAGCATAACTCAAGTTTTTGGACCTCTGTCCAGCATGTATTGTAACTTGTTTAGTAATCTATTATTGTCAGGCACTCCTCCAAAAGATAAAGATAAAGAAATATCTCATGAAGATATTAGTGAAAATATCGCAGGGGCGTTTAGAAGGGCGGGAGAAAAATTTTCACTCGAAGAAGAACTGACAATATTTAAAGACGATTTCGAACCTGAGCACTTGATTCTATTCCCGAATACTTTTATCGCAGTCCAGAAAGGAGAAGACCGCGATGATGTTGAAGAAATCTTTAGAAAAGAAAAAGACAGGTTAAATCATATGCTCAGGGGTTCTTTTAGAATAAAAAATCTATACAGAAATTTTAGTGATTTATTTTATAATATTAGAAATAAGCGTACGATTCTATCGTCAATTAATAATGTCAGCAGTAATGTTGAGGATTCTGATACTAATAATGATCTTCTAAAAAGATTAGTGGAAGAAAATATGTCTGACTGCACGAACATTTTGAAACAAAAACACAATTTGACTTAGGCATAAAATTATATTTTTAACAATCAATTAGATCTTATTAATATTCTTTGCATAGGAGAATGTAATGAATAATTCTTGGTATCCAGAAATAATGTATGAAGAGAGCGAAGATGGCATTAGCTCTAAAATTCCTTTTATCTTAGTTCCCGAAAATCAAAAAATGCCTGAAATACTCTTTGTTTTTGAGAGTAGAGAATCAGGAGAGTTTGAGCCTGGTATTGATGGAAATCCCGTTCCCATTCTTGAAATGGATCTTCACCAGTATGCAGATATGTTAGTCTTGAAAGAGGGTTTGACTCCAGATCTGTATGATCAAGTGAGATCCTGTCTGGGTTTACAGCCGCTAACTGAGGCAGCTTCTGCCGGAAGAAGGATAACTGAAAATATCAGAAAAAATATTGAAGAAAAAACAAACACTGAGACATAATTAAACTATAGTTCTTAGTGGAGAATATCATGAAAATTAACTTAGATAGACTATGCAAACTCGCCGGAGTCGAGACCTCAGGTGGAAATGTTTTAAAAGAAGCTTCTAACAGAAGCATGCACGACGATGCTGCTCTTTCAGATGAAGCTGCTTACAGATTCGGTGCCGGTCAGCTCGCAGAAGGTGAATCAGAAGAAATGGATGAAGAGGATGAAATGGTCGAAGTTGACGAAGCTATGCTCGTTCAGGAGATCAGACGTGCTAAAAAGCTAATGGCTGAAGCTCGTCAAAGAAAAGCTGATACTCTTGAGAATCTACAAGAAGCAAATTTAAGAAAGATGATCTCAGAAGAGATTGATTCTGTTTTCAAGGATCTAAACCTCACCAGCGGCTGGGTTTATGGAGATCGTAAGCCCAGAAACAGAACACGCGGTGCAGTTAACACAGCTTTCCCCGGAATTGGATTCAGAAAGCATAAATGAAACTTCACGAGTCCACTATCAAAGAGCTGATTAGAATTTTTCAAGTTCATGGTGGTCATCGGGAAGAATGGCGCCTTGCACACGAACTCACAAAAGTCGATTTAACAGCTTACCTTCAACAATCGACAGGAAAGGAAGTTCTTGTTCTGACAGATGACTTGAAAAAATCTTTAAAATAAAAATGAAAACTTGACCCACTTTATGTTATAATCTCATTACGAGGGATTTAATGGAATACAAAGTGGGTCAAGTTTTTTATTTAGTGGGAAGCGAAACAGCAAAGGTTATTCCTTTTAGAGTAGTTGAAGAAATTACGAGAACTACACTTGAGGGGCAAGAAAAAATTTATATTGCTGAATTGCCTGATAATAAGCGCACAAATATTGATGTTTCTAAATTAAAAGGACATATTTTTAATAATTTAGAAACGCTTCGTGAACATATGCTGGAGAATGCTAAATTTGCCATTGATAGCATGATTGAGAACGCACATCTTTTAGCAAATAAAGTATATCAAAATATTGTTGAAGATCATCAATTAGAAGATGAGGCAGACGCTGAATTAGAAGAAAATAAAGAAGAAGTGAATGTGCAAAGCAATGAGAAAAGTGATATTGTAAAGGTAGATATAGGCAATGGCGTAATGGCTAAAGTCAATCTAAAAGACTTAGAAAAGGTATCACAAATATGAAAGTTCTCTTACTTGATGCTTACAATTTAATCTATCGTGCAAAATCAGGATTCACTAAGGGTGAATATCCTGTTATTTTTAATTTCTTCAGAGGCTTGCGTCCCCTTGTTGAAAAATTCAATCCGGACAAGGTTTATTTTGTCTTAGAAGGCAATCCTAAGTTTCGTGCTGATCTCTCTTCAGGAGAATATAAAGGTAATAGGCCCAGTCAGAGTAGATCTTTTCACGAGCAAAAGGCTGCCATTATAGGTCTTGTTAAGAGTTGTTTCCCATTTGAAACAGTAAGACACCCAGATTTTGAGTGCGACGATACTATTGCTACATACGCTGCACTTCATGCAAGACAGGGTGATAGTGTAACAATCGTGTCTTCTGATTCTGATTTTATACAGCTATTGAATGCTTTTGAGGAAAATTTTAGAATTTATAATCCTGTTAAGAAAATATTCGTAGAAAAACCCGAATACGATTATGTGACTTGGAAAGCACTTCGAGGAGATAAAACAGATAATATTTCTGGAATTCCTGGTATTGGAGATAAAACAGCAGAAAAACTTTGTAAGAACGAAATGCTCTTGCAAGAGACACTCTCGAATCCGATCAAGCGAGATGTTTTTGAGAGAAACGTTAATCTCATCAGGCTCGTAGACTTTTCTAATACTTTAGATCAAGTAGAGTCACACGTAGGAAATGCTAATTTTGATAAATTGCAAGAAACTTTTGAAAAGATGGAATTTACTTCCATGATCAAAGAAAAGACTTGGCAAAAATATTGTAATACTTTTAAAAATCTGTGAGGAAATATGTACTTAGATAAAAATTTGCAAGAAGAACTCAGAGCAAGAGGCATAATTGCTGAAAATGAAGTCATTTCAAAAGAAGGTGATCTTTATGTGGCAGTTAACGTGATCAATAATCAGCGTAGAATAGTTCAGTTAGATAGAACTCTTCTGGAAGGGAGAGGAGAAAAACGACTGTTAAAAGGCTGATAGAGAATGCAAGAAAGAGAGATAAAAAGAAGAATAATTAGCGGAGAGGATTTAACTTCTGCCCTCCGACGTGGTGTTGATAAATTAGCTGATACTGTTAAAACCACAATGGGTCCTAAGGGAAAACTTGTTCTGATTCAAAGAGACAATCTACACCCTATTGTGACCAAAGATGGAGTCACGGTTGCAAACGCCATTAATCTAATAGATGAAGTTGAAAACTTAGGCGCACGAGTCATAAAAGAGTCAGCTGCAAGAACTGCAGATACGGCAGGAGATGGAACGACCACAGCGACCGTTCTCGCTCAAATCATCTTTAACAAAGGGTTGCAGATGAGAGCTGCAGGTTTTGAGACAGAAGGTATCAAGCAAGGCATTGAGATGGGTGTCCAAGTAGCTCTTGATGTTTTATCTTCTCAAAAGCGTGATGTTTTAGATGATGAGGATTTAAGAAAAGTTGCTCTGATATCAGCTAACGGTGAAGAAGAAGTTGCTGATCTAATAGTTAACGCTATTAAAGCATCAGGTGTTGATGGTGAAGTAATAGTCGAGGAAGCAAAAGGTTTTAGATCATCTTTGACAGTTGTTGATGGTTATCAGCTTGAGAGAGGATATCTGTCTCCCTATTTCATCACTGACAAGGATAAGTCAGTTTGTGATTTTAAAGATCCTCTCATCTTGATGGTTGATAATTCTTTCAATTCAATTCATGGCTTAATGAAACCGCTTGAAAAAGCTCTTGATATGAATCGTCCTATCGTTGTCATCGCCAATGAGATTGATGATGATGCGCTCCAAGGGCTCGTTCTAAACAAAGTTAAGGGAGCACTTAGAGTTGCTGCTATTAAATCACCCGGTTTTGGTGCAACTCGACACGAACTCTTAAATGATTTACAAGCTATAGTCGGCGGACAAGTTCTCGATGCATCTTTTGACATGTCTGACTTTGACGAGTCAATGTTTGGAACTTCCAAAAGAGCAATCATTCAGAGAACTTCAACACTCTTTATGACTGAAGAGAACAAAACTGGAAGCTGTTTAGCAAGAATTGCTGCAATTAAAGAGAGTTTAGAAGATCCGAGTCTCTCGAGTGATGAAAGAGAACTATACACCTATCGTTTGCGCCAGCTGAGCGGATCTATCTCAATTCTAAGAGTAGGAGCGGCCACTGAAGCTGAGCTAATAGAAAGGTATGACAGAGTTGATGATGCACTTCACGCAACAAAAGCAGCCCTATCAGAAGGAATTCTCCCAGGTGGGGGCGTTGCGCTGGTAAGATCTTATCTAAAAGTTAGAGAAGTTGAGGCCGGTGAAATAAATCCGTCAGTAAAGGCAGGCTTGTTTATAGTTTCTCAAGCTTGTCAAGAACCTTTCAAACAGATTGTTGTGAACGGAGGAAAGAACCCGGAATCTTATCTCAAGAAAGTTTTTGAGCAAGAAAATAACATAGGATTTGACTTCCGGAATGATAATTTTGGTGACATGTTTGAGTTAGGAATTGTAGATCCCTTCAAAGTGACACGCTGTGCGCTTGAGAATGCGTCTTCCGCCGCAATTGCACTTCTATCAGTAGGTTCTGCAATGGTGGATGAAGTTAAAAATTAAATCGATTTTTAATATTAATCCGCATATTTATCACCGTGGAGGTGTATTATGTCTGACCTAAAAGACATTGAAATAATGTTAGAATCACTCTATAAACTTGAGAAGAAAGTCACATCAGTTTCAATGACACTCAAGCTCGAGTCGGAGACTCACGTTCCCGATTTGATGACAAGAATAAGAATCTTACCCTCAGTTGCTGTCGTTGCACAAAATGATAAAGTTGCCAGATTTATAGATGGGGATGCGCAGCTCTCAGTTTCAATTAAATATCTACCCAGATCAACTGAAATTTATGCATCTGTTAAAAAGTTAGCAATGATGATTAAGCGTCTCCCGGGTGTCAAATTAATTACGATTGATTCTTATAACAAGAAAAAGCTCACGCTTCGTGGGGAAAGAATTATTTTTTAGAGTGTAAATTTATAAATTAGGTGTTATTGTAATTATACAAAGGAAGGTGAAATTTGAAATTATTCAATACTGACCAGCTGATGGTCATGGAAGTGGATGATCTTAAGCGTCTAATTCTAAGTTTGAGGTCAAACATCAAAGAATTAGAAGATGGAACATCTAATAGCTCTGACGAGCTTGTAGAACTTCAGACTTATTATTGCTATGTCTATCGAGAGTTAGAACATAGAGGTTTGAAGTAGGTGTGCATTTAAATTGTGTACGCCTTATAATAAGTTAAACATTAAATACTAAACATTAAACATTACAGGAGAAATTATGAATGCATCCCTAAATGCATACTTTGCGCATTCTGGTAAATTTGATTTGCTGACAAGAGAACAAGAAGTCGCGTTAGCTAAGCGCATCGAGTCCGGAGACAGGCGTGCCCGAGATAAGATGATTGAATCTAATCTTCGTTTAGCAATCTCTATTGCAAAGAAGTATTCTAAATACGGAAGTAACTTAGAAGACCTCATTCAAGAGTCTAATATCGGATTGATTAAGGCTGTTGAAAAATTTGACTGGCGAAAAGGCTTTAAGTTTTCAACTTACGCCACATGGTGGATTAAGCAGTCGGTAACGCGCAGCCTAACTAAAGAAAGCACCCAGCTCAAAGTTCCTTCACATACACTTTCCAACGCAAGAAAAGTTTGGTCAATTCAGAAAGAGTATAGAGAGAATTTTGGTTGTGACCCAAGTGTTGAAGAGATTTCATCAATTCTAAATCTTTCTGAGAAGCATGTCAGAGAGGCAATCAAGAGCAGTCAGACAAAATATACGATTTCGATCGATTCGCCTGTAAATGATGAATTTGGAAGAACTCTCGGCGAAACTATCGAAGATGATCGGCGCGAACCCATTGATAATATTCTTGATAATCAGAAGATCAGATCTGTTATTGTTAACTCACTTTCATCTCTTTCAAAAAGAGAAGAATTAGTTCTAAGACTACGCTTTGGAATTGAAGATGTTAGTGAAGATGATAAAAACATCTACGAAGTGGAGGAGATGTAAGATGGCGATGCCGAAGGGACACAAGATTGAGACTGGGTATTCTACAAGCAAGTCTCTGGGAGGAGATTCTTATCACACAATTTCTGACAAGATGTCAGAAATGGGTCATAAAATGAATCACTCAACAGCCAGAAATGTATTTGTCAATGCTCTTAAGAAAATTGCAAAACAAGTGACTAATATGTATGATATTGAGTGCGATGAAAAAGAGCTCATGAGAATTGCAAAAGATCCTCGATTTCAAGACGCAGTTATGCAACTTATGAGAAGTAAGGGACAGTGACTCAAAAGTTATCAAGTATTGATTTGTTAGGGTTTCATCATCAGACCGCGCTTCTTGAGTCTGTTGGGTGGGACGAAGAAGAATTAAATAGTTTAATGAACTTTGTACAAGAAGAGCTTAGCAAGGTTCTGGCAAATAAAGAAATTTCTACTAAAGATGCTGATCTAATCTTGCAGTCTGTAAGTGATAGATGGGGATACGAGTCAAAAGAAATTTTAAAGAGCATATTTAGACTTGAGACATTCTATTTAAACCTTAACACGCAAAGGAGTCAAGATGTCAATTAATATAAAAGATTATCTTAAGAGAAAGCGAACCTCTATTGAAAATTTTATTGTTGATAATAAAATAAGTGAGCATCAAGAAATTGTCAGATACTGTGAGCGACGAGGCTGCGAACCAATATCCGAAAAAGAATTCATGGACATCATTAAAAAGCTGGGTTTGATTCCCCCTAAAGACACTGTAATTGCTAAAGAAGTCTTAGAAAAGAAAACCGCTGCCCCTGAAAAGAAGAGAGTTAGAAGAAAGTCAAAATCTGTTAGTAAAAATAAGGTGTCAGAACTCAAAACAGAAGTTGAAGATTAATAGATATTTTCTGATGTCGTTACATAGATAGTATAGATGAGATCGGATAATTTACAAATTCCTGGAGTATTCCCACTTTCAGAGACATCTTTTTATGACTCTGAGACTGGAGAGGTGATTCTAACTATTGATCGGTTAACACTGTGTTTCTCTCCGGAAGAATTTGCTATCCTTTCAAAAGAAATTGAAAAAGCATCAATAACCATGAGCAAAATTTTAATGAATAAAGTTCATCTATCTAAAGAAAGTCAGGAGATAAATTAATGGCAATCAATCATCCAAAAGCAGGACCTAATTCTGTCCCCGCATATCAGTTATCAGGTGTTCCCTTTGTGACAGCTTCGGTCGGCGCAGAAGTCACAACAACTCCCATCGAAGTAACATTCCCATACGTCACAAGATTCTTTGTCGTTCAAAACACATCCGCTAATCCCATGAGAATAGGATTTACTGCGTCGGGTGTTGAAGGAACAGTGAACGCAAACTATATGATTTTATCAGGAAACGATATGACACCCAGAATGGAGATAAGATGTAAATCACTTTTCTTCAGAAATAACGGATCTGGAAATTGTAGCTTTAGCTTAATGGCAGGTTTATCAACAATTGAGTCGGCAGAGTTTCCTATCTTGACAGGTTCAATTGGCACCGGCGAGACTGCTTTCGAAGGTGTGGGATAATAGCATAAAGCTCTCACATCGTCCCAGATTAAAATAGAGGACACAGAATTAATTCTGTGTATATTTACTATTGTTATTATTTTAAATCATTCTAAGAGGTCCTGGATAGGTCTGATGAATACTTTTGTTCTATCGTATGATCCAAAAGAAGCAGCAAGTTTTCACTGCAACAAGCACGTCGTAAAGATGATTTTAGAAAGCGCACAAATGCTTTGTGCAGCACACTGGACTCACTTGCTTAAAAAAGAGGGCAAGTCTATATCTGATTTCAAGCGAATTAAAGATGCTCAGGCGTGGGCTTATGAACACACCCCGACTGCACTTCAGCCCAGCTGGAAGATGTCACACATGCGTCATCCATGCACAGTCTGGACCGGAGAAAATATCTCAAACTACGCGTGGCAACTTAGTCTTTGTGAATCTCTAATAGAAGAATATACAAAAAGATACGGTAGGATTCACAAATCCACGACTGTTGCCACCTGGCTTAGGCAAAACTTACCCATCGAAATTGAAGAAAAATCTTTAAGTAATTTTCCAGTTTGCATGCGTGAGGAGTATAAAGTCTATAATGAACAGGGTATAATTGACGTGGTCGAATCTTATAGAAACTATTACCTTAGAGATAAGGTGAGATTTGCAAAATGGGAACCAAGATCAAATACACCTGTTTGGTTTAAGGAAGGAATAAAAAATGGATAAAAAAGATTTAGACAAACTATTAGAATTAAGAAAATCACTAATCGATCACTATCAGGCACTGAGAGACTATAAATCAAACAAAAATGCTTTGATTAAAGAGGTTGATCATGCAGCAAGAATTCACTGGACCATCGTTCAGATTGACAATATTTTAAAAGATCACGTTAGTTTCTCTTAAAATAAATTATTCTAAGAGAATATTTTTATTTATGTTGAACTTAAACATAGCATACGGTGTATTACTTTTCATCACTGGGCATGTGTTAGCTTGGTATACCCACAATCTACAGTTTGTTTATGACTTTTGGAAAGACAAGCCTTTTCTCTCTAACATAGTTTTTGGATTGCCATGTGGTATAGCGTATTGGTATGGAACAAAATTTTTCATGGCTTCGACAGGAGAACTTTGGACAAGTAGATTTATAGCTTTTTCTTTGTCATATCTTACATTTCCTTTGATGACTTGGTTTTATTTGAATGAATCAATGTTCACTCAAAAAACATTGATATGCACATTTTTAGCTTTGATGATAATAATTACACAATATTGTTATAGATAAAAGAAATATTGAATCAATCAAAATAAGTAATATCATGGGAATTAATTGGCCGAGGCCTGGAATCGGGGACGTTTCATCTTACTTAGCATCAGCTGTGCCTTATTTGACTTCTTCTATCGGAGTCCCAGGTTCAGGAAGTGAACCTATTGAGATAAAGTTTCCAGCAGTGACAAGATTCATAGTTGTTACAAATACATTGGCAGGGAGTGCTCCAAATGTACCACTTCGATTTGGATTTTCTTCGAATGGAGTGAAGGGTGTTGAAAATAACAATTATCTTGTTCTGAACAATAGCGAAACTTTTGAAGCTGAATATCGTGTGACATCAATCTTCTTGAGAAGTGACTCTACTTTAGTTTGCACAGCATCAATCGCAGCCGGAATAACCGGTATTGAAGTGGGGAATCTATATCAAAACTGGTCAGGATCAATGGGGATAGGATAACATGGGTTTTAATAATTTAAATAAGCCTGCAAAAATTCAGGGTGCTGACAAAGTTTATATTGATGGACCTTCTTCAACTTTCGGCGATTTAAACGTCATAACAATAACACCTCAAGGGCAGGGTGACTTTGTTAATGGTTTCAATAATCAAGTTTTTGTATCTTCATCGTTTCAAGGGTCTTCAGTTTCGGTTACAGATGGGCTCTGCAACTTGACAAGCGGCACTGATGTGTCGGGGTCAGCAACGGTGCAGTTGCGAAGAGGATTAAAATATCGACCAGGGCAAGGTGCTCTATTCAGAGGAACAGCAGTTTTTGATACTCCGGCAGCTGGAAACGCTCAGTTTGTTGGAGCTGGATCTGCTGAGAGTGGATATTTTATTGGTTACTTTGGTGGGGCTTTTGGTATTTTGCATTCCCAAACGGGGCAGAGAGAAATAAGAAAACTAACTGTGACGACAGGTGCAACAACTGGAAATGTCACAGTCACACTAAACGGAAACTCGATCGTAATTCCGGTAACAGGTGGAAGTGATGTAACTCAAACTGCATACCAGCTTGCAATTGGTGATTACTCTCAAGTTGGCGACGGTGGGTGGATAACTGATGTTATTAGCGGTAGTGTGTATTTTATTTCTGCTCGTGCAACTCCTGGTTTGAACGGCTCATACTCAGTTGCAGGCTCAAGTATTGTGGGTTCTTTTTCTCAAATAAAAGCAGGATCATCCCCGACGAGCACTTTTATTCCATCGGGTTCCTTTAATATAGACAAGCTGGATGGCACAGGACCTTCTGGCATGTCTTTGGACCCAACAAAGGGGAATGTTTACGGTATTCAATATCAATATCTTGGATTTGGGAACGCAGGATTTGAAATTGAAGATCCAGAAACAGGAAAGTTTATTTCTTTTCACATGATAAAAAATGCCAATGCAAGAACAACTCCCGTCTTGAAAAATCCAAATACTTCGTGTCTTGCTACAAGCAGCAACATCGGAGGTTCAGATTCCAAAACCTTAAAAGTAGGATCGATGGCAGGATTTGTTGAGGGTGATGTTATTCCATTAGATCCAAAATTCTCAAAGTCATTTGACATAAGTTCGGTTACAACAACATCTACTTACAAGCCACTTGCGCTTTTAAAAGTTAATCGTATCTTAAATGATGAAAGTTGTTTTGGGGAGTTCGATCTTATTCAAATCTCTTTGGCAAACGTTGTAAATAATAAATATTATACCATTGGTCTGTTTAGGGATGCCAAAATAACAGGTGACGTAAATTATCAATACATCAATGAGACACAAAGTGTCGTTTCAGCAGCCACTCTAAACCCAGCTACTGCTACTATCACAAATTTGGCGAATATCACTCCATTTTATGAAATCACAATCGGTGGAGATCAATCAAAAACAGAAACGTTAGAAAATTTAAGATTTGTCACATCTGTTGGTAAAGATATGCTTATCGCCATAAAAGGAAATGGTTCTGTGACAGGAAATGTTATTTTTACTTGGTTTGAGCAACAGTAATAATTTTCTTTTGTAAAATATGTTCTCTAATTTTGAAAACATCCAGCAACTTGCTGGATGTTTTCATATTTAACATTATGAGTGCAGAAACATACAATAAAAATCAAGCAAAGCGATTTGGGTGGAAACCTGATTGGTTCTTACCTGGACACAAAAATTTTGATTCGACGCTTACAAACGCCATCAAGCAATTTCAATCTACCAGGGGCTTAGAATCAGACGGTCTTTGTGGACCAGGAACTTATAGAGTGCTCTCAGCCGAACGTGATGCAATGAAAGATGCTGAGTCACTTGGTTGGGTCACAAATAGTTCTGATGTTTTGTGGTGGGGTGATCAGGCCATAAAGATCGACTGGCCTTCTGACAAGGTTCACACTTTTAAAGATTCGGGTTTTCCTTATCCAGTCAGCAAAGGATTGACAAAATCTTCCGCGAAGAGAGACATCAAGTCGTTTGTAACACACTGGGATGTCTGTCTTAATAGCATGTCATGCGCAAAAGTCTTGGCAAACAGAAATGTCTCAGTTCATTTTTGCATTGACAATGATGGGACAATTATTCAACTACACGATCTCAACGATATCTGTTGGCATGCTGGAAATTCAAAGGTCAATAAAACAAGTGTGGGCGTCGAGATCTCGAATGCTTTCTATCTAAAGCACCAGAGTTGGTATAAGAGAAACGGATTCGGCGAGCGTCCAATAATGAAAGGTGCTCTTGCTCAAAATAGTAAAGTTGAGGATTTTACTTGGTTTTATCCTATTCAAATAGAGGCACTCAAGGCACTTTACAAAGCAATGCATGAGGGCTGCGGAATTCCACTCGAAGCACCTGCAGAAAAATGGGCATACGATTCTCATGCAGCAAGTGGAAGGTTTGAAGGATTCATGAATCACTTTCACTGTAGCACCAAGAAAATTGATTGTGCAGGTCTAGATATAGAAGAGTTGCTTAAGGAATTAAAATGAAAATAACTCTAAGAAATCTTAGAGCGTTATTAAAAGAATCTATTTCTGAAGATGCTAATGATATCCAAGGTAAAATATATTTTGCCTATCGAAGTTTAACTCCAGGCAGTCAAAGTTTTATAAATGAATTTTTTCCTGGTATAAATGCTGGACATTCCTGGGTTATGGTAAAGGATCCTAAGTCAGGAGAGATAACGAGCTATAGCGGAAAATCTGGCGCTGTTTTTGGCCCTGGGCTACTTTTAAGAAGATTGGGCATTGGAAGAGGTGATAGTGTAGACGAAGTATTTTCTAAAATTAAGAAAAAGTACGATGAGGGTGAAATATCATCTGAAGAAATGATGGAATTTTTTAAAGAACTCCAGTGGGAAAATTTGGTTAAAATTAAAAATTGGGAAAGTGATACCTTGAAAACCGCTGACATTATTACTCCCGTTATGCCAAGAAAAGGAGATTCTCAAGAAGATATAGATCGTGCCATTCAAAACATAAAAACAAGCTTTGAAAACTATAATAATGATACACCTTACGACCCGCTCCCCGGATCAAGACCTGTTTTTGGGTATGCGCCTGAAAGTGGTCAATATGCACGAAATAGCAACTCTTTTGCATACACATTACTTAGACAAGCTTTTCGAGACTTAGGAGGGCACGCTGAACTTGCTAAACGTGTAGGTTCTCTTAAATTAGATCTTCCAGGGTGGGGCAAAATTGTAGGAGGTATTACCTTAAATGAAAAAAGAGAGGATAAAATGAAAATTAGTAGAAAAGATTTAAGAAGATTTATATTAGAAACAGTTTATGAATTCGATCCTAACCGCAGAAAAACTGTCGCACCAAAGAGTGACGAAGAGCCCGGTGAGTTAATCATGCACCCTTCTTATGAAAAAGAAAAAGAAGAAGAGAGGATAAACCGTCTGGTTAGAAATGTTATGGACGATATCACGAGCGATCCTGAATTTTATTCCGCAAATTCCGCTCCTTACGAAGATCCCTCTGAGCCGGGATATGCAGAATATCACATGAGTGATCTTAAGCGCGGAGCAGATGAACTTGACCGCCGTTACCCGGAGGATGATATCGGGTTTGACGCATACTTAAAAGAGTTAGAACAAGAAAAGAAAAGAGAAGATGATCTAAGATCAAGAGGGGTGACACCTATAAGATCTGTTAGACATCATTTTTATGAAGACGATGAAGATTATGAAGATTATGAAGATTAATAAAAGTAGAAACATACTTGATCGCGTATTTGATCTTGATTAAAATTCATGGCCTTAAAGAAAAATTTTTAAAAAAAGGTTTCCATTGAAGAAAACGTGTTTATAATATATTTGCGGCGCCTAATGGGTCGCAAAATACTATCAAACTTGCTTAAATAAGGAGGACGATATGACACGTTTGATGATGAGAACCACACCTGCTATCATGAGCAGCAGAGCTTTTGACCAGTTTTTTGAG